>Ga0075163_10001664_pt1 | contig 29985 bp, 26 predicted proteins | sample JI1023141ADNA_FD_71478 | JGI IMG/M metagenome (GOLD analysis project Ga0075163, IMG submission 71478) | Wastewater effluent complex algal communities from Wisconsin, to seasonally profile nutrient transformation and Carbon sequestration -... | ecosystem: Engineered > WWTP > Effluent > Algae...
AACAGCAACGCGCCAATGATAGTGAGCATCTCGCTCGCGAAAGTAGGTCAACGCCAGACTCCCATTCCAAACCCCCGTTACCATCAGGTAACGGGGGTTTGTCGTTTACGCCACCAAAAAATCACTCTTGAAATCGGCGGCTGTGGCCCCATCTGCTGCAACACATTTTTGTTTCATTGGGAGTTTCAAGCATGTCCGAGTCCGCCACTGCGACCAATCCGCAAAATCGCGAGACCCTGGGTTTCCAGGCCGAAGTAAAGCAACTGCTGCAACTGATGATTCACTCCTTGTACAGTAACAAGGAAATTTTCCTGCGCGAGCTGGTTTCCAACGCTTCCGACGCCTGCGACAAGCTGCGTTTCGAGGCGTTGAACAATAGCGCGCTGTACGGCGACGACGGCGATCTGAAGATCCGCATCGCTTTCAACAAAGACGCGCGCACGATTACCATTTCCGACAACGGCATCGGTCTGTCGCGCGATGAGGCGGTCGAGCATCTGGGCACCATCGCCAAGTCCGGCACCAAGGAATTTTTCTCGGCACTGACTGGCGACCAGGCCAAGGACGCTCACCTGATCGGCCAGTTCGGCGTCGGTTTTTACTCTTCCTTCATCATTGCCGACAAGGTGACGGTGGTTTCCCGTCGCGCCGGCCTCGAAGCCAACCAGGCCGTCTGCTGGGAGTCGGGTGGCGAGGGTGATTACACGGTCGAGATGGTCGAGAAGGCGACGCGTGGCACTGATGTCACGCTGCACCTGCGCGATGGCGAGGATGAGTTCCTCGGTGCCTGGAAGCTGAAGTCCATCATCCGCAAGTATTCTGACCACATCACGTTGCCGATCGTGATGAAGAAGGAGGAGTGGAATCAGGAAAAGGGTGAGCAGGTCGTCACCGACGAAGACGAGACCGTCAACCAGGCCAACGCGCTGTGGGTCCGTTCCAAGTCCGACATCACCGACGAGCAGTACAAGGAATTCTACAAGCACGTCGCCCACGACTTCGAAGACCCGCTGGCCTGGACGCATGCCCGCGTGGAAGGCAAGCAGGAATACACGCAGCTGCTGTATATCCCGGCCCGCGCGCCGTTCGATCTGTGGGACCGCAACGCCCGCCACGGCATCAAGCTCTACGTTCGCCGCGTCTTCATCATGGACGACGCCGAACAGCTGATGCCGCTTTACATGCGCTTCGTGCGCGGGGTGGTTGATTCTTCCGACCTGCCGCTCAACGTCTCGCGTGAAATCCTGCAGCAGAGCAAGGACATCGACGGCATCCGTAGCGGTTGCACGCGCAAGGTGCTGGGCATGCTGGAAGACCTGGCCGAGAACGACAAGGAAAAGTACGCCCAGTTCTGGACGGCTTTCGGCGCCGTGCTGAAGGAAGGCGTTGGCGAAGATCATGCCAACAAGGAAAAGATCGCCGGCCTGATTCGCTTTGCTTCGACGCACAACGACACGCCGGACCAGACCGTCTCGCTGGCCGACTACATCGGCCGCATGAAGGAAGGCCAGGAGAAGATCTACTTCGTCACTGCCGATACTTTCAACGCCGCCAAGAACAGCCCGCATCTCGAGATCTTCCGCAAGAAGGGCATCGAAGTACTGCTGCTGTCCGACCGTGTTGACGAGTGGGTGGTCGGTCACCTGACCGAGTTCGATGGCAAGCACCTGCAATCCGTCGCCAAGGGCGGCCTTGACCTCGGCAAGCTGGAAGACGAGGCTGAGAAGCAGGAAGCCGAAAAGGCGGCCGACGAGTACAAGGAATTGCTGGAAAAGGTGAAGACCTCGCTCGGCGACAAGGTCAAGGACGTGCGCGTTACCTATCGCCTGACCGATTCGCCGTCCTGCCTGGTGTCCGACGAGCACGATCCCTCCGGCAACCTGGCCCGCCTGTTGAAGGCGGCTGGACAGGCTGCGCCGAATGCCAAGCCGATCCTCGAAATCAATCCGCATCACCTGGTGGTGCAGCGTTTGAAGTACGAAGAAAGCCGTTTCGACGACTGGGCTGCATTGCTGTTCGAGCAGGCGACGCTGGCCGAAGGCGGCCAGCTCGACGATCCGGCCGGCTTCGTCAAACGCATCAACGATTTGATGATGGCGCTGTCCGGCAAGTAAGTCGTTCACCTGCCAACAGGCCGCCCTTCGGGGCGGCCTTTTCGCTTTCCGGTTTTGGCCCTTTTTTCGGGCCGACCGTAGCATTCGGTGTTTTTGCCGATCCCGGCGCCTAAATGGCTGGTTTTACGACAGTTTTTCCAGCGCGCTGGCCGACAAAGCAGTACACTTGCGGTCTTTCGAGAAACCGTCCGGCGCGTCATTGCCGCTCATGCAGTTTCACGGTTCTCCATCCCCCATTCCCCGTTTTGCAAAGGCGATTCCATGCACCCCGTCCACGACGTTGACGCACTTCTTATCTGGGCCACGGCACTGGCCTCCAAGCGGCGTCCGGCCGAACTGCTGGAGATCGTCGCGGCGGCCGATCTGCTCAACAACAACGTTCCCGGCGAACTGAAAATCGTCGATGCCTTCGAGCGTTTGTCGAAGAACGGGCTGATCTGCGAAATCGACGGTGGCTATGCGCTGACCCCGGCCGCCCAGGCCATCGTCACCGATCTGCCGCGCAAGGCCGAAACGCCGGAGCGGCTGTTCGCGATCAAGGACAACCTGTCGATGTTCAACGTCAAGGGCGAGCATGCCGTGGTCGTGGTGACGGCCGAACAGGTGACGGCGGCTATTCAGGCGCATCGGGCGGCGGGCAAGACGGCCGCCAAGAACCTGCTGGTCCCCAAGCCGAAGCCGGAAGCCGAGGTGCACAAGCCGGGCCAGCGTCAGCGCAAGCCGATGCCGGCCCGCAAGCGCAAGGTCTGAGCCCAGCATGAGCGAAACTACCGCTGCGAGCCAGACTTTCGACACGCTGCCCTTGTCGCCGGCCATGCTGGCCAATCTGGCCCAGCTTGAATACCTGACGATGACGCCGATCCAGGCCGCCAGCCTGCCGCTGGCCCTGGCCGGACAGGACCTGATCGCCCAGGCCAAGACTGGCAGCGGCAAGACCGCGGCATTCGGCCTGGCGCTGCTCAAGCGCCTGAACACCAGCCGTTTCGCCGTGCAGGCCATGGTGCTCTGCCCGACGCGCGAGCTGGCCGATCAGGTGACGCAGGAAATTCGTCGCCTGGCGCGCTTTGAAGAGAATATCAAGGTGCTCTCGCTGGTCGGCGGTTCGACGCTGCGCAACCAGGCGAACAGCCTGGAAAACGGTGTGCATATCGTTGTCGGCACGCCGGGCCGGATCATGGATCACATCGAGCGCGGCTACCTGAAGCTCGACGAACTGAACACGCTGGTCCTCGACGAAGCCGACCGCATGCTCGACATGGGTTTTCACGATGACATCGCCTACGTCGCCAAGCGTTGCCCGGCGCAGCGCCAGACGCTGCTGTTCTCGGCGACCTATCCGGAAGGCATCGCCCAGCTGGCCCGGCAGTTCCTGCGTCAGCCGCAGGAGGTCAAGCTCCTCGAGCAACATGAAGAAACCAAGATTCGCCAGCGCTTCTACGAGGTCAAACACGAGGAACGCCTGGATGCCGTGGTACGCCTGCTCAAGCATTACCGCCCGGTCAGCACGCTGGCCTTCTGCAACACCAAACAGCAGTGCCGCGACCTGGTCAATGTGCTGCGCCACGCCGGCATTCATGCCCTGACGCTGAACGGCGATCTTGAACAGCGCGAGCGTGACCAGGTGCTGATCCAGTTCGCCAACCGCAGTTGCTCGGTGCTGGTGGCGACCGATGTCGCGGCGCGCGGTCTCGACATCGACCAGCTTGAAGCGGTGATCAACGTCGACGTGACGCCTGACCCGGAAATCCACATCCACCGCATTGGCCGCACTGGCCGCGGCGACGAGCAGGGCTGGGCGCTGAGTCTGTGCAGTTCCGGCGACCGCCGGCGGGTGGCGACCATCGCCGAAATGATGAAGTGCAAGCTCGATGTTCTCGACCTGAAGTCCGTGGAGGTTACCGACGACTCGCCGCTGGTGCCGCCGATGTCGACGCTGCTGATGCTCGGCGGGCGCAAGGACAAGATCCGCCCGGGCGACGTCATGGGTGCGCTGGCCGGCGAGGCTGGCCTGACCCGCGAGCAGGTCGGCAAGATCACGGTGACCGATCAAAGCACCTACGTCGCCGTGGCGCGAGGTGTCGCCAAGGAGACGGTGCGCAAGCTGTCGGCCGGCAAGGTCAAGGGCAAGACCGTCAAGGTACGAATCCTGAACAACTGAGTGCTTTTGAAATCACGCCAGCCAATGGCGTGATTTCATTTTTGGCTATTTTTTCCGGCCGACCCTGGGGCCAGCCGTTGTTTCTATGGTCGTAGCATTTCGGACTGACTGCCGGAGTCACGAAGCGGATGCGCCAACCTCGGCGACCCACAGCGGTGGACCGCCGGCGGCTAGGTGGCACAGGTAGGCGCGCAGGTCGAATTCGAGCTGGAAGTAGTCGGGTTCGATGTGCGTGCAGAGCTGGTAGAAAGCCTTGTCGTGCTCGCCTTCCTTGAGGTGCGCGATTTCATGGGCGACGATCATGCGCAGGAACTCGGGCGGCATGTCGCGAAAAATGCTGGCAACGTGGATTTCCCGCTTGGTCTTCAGCTTGCCGCCCTGCACGCGGGCGATCTTGGTGTGCGTGCCGAGCGCCTGGCGCAAGGTCTGCAATTTGCCGTCGAAGGCCACCTTGCTCGGTTGCTGCGCATTGCGCAGATGCGCTGCCTTGATCGCCAGCACGTAGTCGTAGAGCGCCTTGTCGGTGCGAACGTCGTGCGCCTGCGGATATTTCTTCATCAGGATTTCCCCGAGCCGCCCGGCGGCGATGGCACGCCTGACCGGATCGACCAGATGGGCGGGATAACCGGCAAGATAATCGGGAGGAGGGCTGGGGCGCATGGCGGACCAAGAATCGCAGGAGGCGTCGATTGTACTGAAACGCCCTGTCCGGCGGGCCGTTTCGCGGGCCGCAAATTTCCGGAAAACGTTATATGCTGGCAGGCCTCCCGATGTCTGTCAGCCGCATGCAAAACCCAGTACTTGTCATCGTCATCGCCCAACTTTTCGGCACCTCGTTGTGGTTCTCGGCCAACAGCGCGGCTGACGACCTGATCCGCACCTGGGGCATTACATCGGCCGGTATCGGCACGCTGACCAACGCCGTCCAGCTCGGCTTCATCCTCGGCACCCTGAGCTTCGCGATTTCCGGCCTGGCCGACCGCTATGCCGCCAGCCGCATCTTCGCTGTCTGCGCCGTACTTGGCGCCTTGTGCAACGCGGCGTTTGCGCTGTTCGCCGACGGTATGGGCACGGCGATCCCGCTGCGTTTTGCGGTCGGCTTCTGTCTGGCCGGCGTCTACCCGCTGGGCATGAAACTGGTTGTCAGCTGGGTTCCGGAGCGCGCCGGCGCGGCGCTCGCCCAGCTGGTCGGCATGCTGACGCTGGGCACCGCTTTGCCCCACGGTATCCGGCTGGCTGGGGCAGGGTGGTCGTGGCAGGCCACGATTCTCGTTTCCTCGGGACTGGCGCTGGCTGCCGCCGCACTGATCTACCGGCTCGGCGACGGGCCGCACCTGAAGCGCCGGCATGGCGCACCGCCGCTGCGCCTGGGGCGCGTGTTCTACGCCTTCTCGGGACGCGACTTCCGGGCTTCGGCGCTCGGCTACTTCGGCCACCAGTGGGAGCTTTACGCCTTCTGGACAATGACGCCGGCGCTGGTCCTCATCAGCGGGCTGGCGACGGCGGGCAGTCGGGCGCTCTCCGGACTGGCCTTTGCGATCATCGGCATCGGTGCGCTCGGCTGCCTGTTCGGCGGCTGGTGGAGCCATCGCGTCGGCAGCGCTCGTGTCGCGGCCACGGCCCTGGCCCTGTCGGCGTTCTGTTGCGCGTTGTTCCCGTTGATCGGTGCCTGGCCGGCCTGGGGGAAAATTGCCCTGCTGCTGCTCTGGGGCGCTACGGTGGTCGCCGATTCGCCGCATTTCTCGGCCCTTTCGGCCCGCGCCTGCGCGCCTGAAATCGTCGGCAGCGCGCTGGCTATCCAGAACTCGATCGGCTTCGCAGTAACCATGCTCTCGATCCAGCTCGGCACGGCGTGGATCGCCGATTGGGGCACAAACATCGCCTGGCTGCTGCTGCCCGGACCGCTGCTCGGCTTGCTCGGCCTCTATCCACTGTGGCGCAGCGCGCAATCGCGATGAATCCAGACGACCTGCAACGCCTGGTGACCACCGCCATGCCTTTCGGCAAGCACAAGGGGACGCTGATCGCCGACCTGCCCGGCAACTATCTCAACTGGTTCGCCCGCGAAGGCTTTCCGCCCGGCCAGATCGGCCGCCTGCTGTCGCTGATGCAGGAGATCGACCACAACGGGTTGTCCGACCTGCTCAAACCCCTGCGCCGGCGATAAACGCTAAAAATCGGGTCAAGCCGACGAATGCTACGGTCGCCCGATTATTTTGGCCAAAATGCCAAACGCCGTATCAGTGGGATTGCTGGGCACCTGAAATGCTCGAACAGGCGGGAATTTTTCTTATCTCAAAGTATTCGCGGGCTTTTGGCAGCGTGACTATGGGTTCGCATATATCAGAAATTTCTTCAATGGCGATTTTGAAACCATTGCCAGCTTTATAATCTAGCCATGAAGCTTCGTATCACTCTGGCGATCGTGCTTGTGGTTCTGGCGGTCGGTATGACGTTGCTGATTGGCATGCTTCGCAAGAGCAGCTCAGATCAAGCCACGTCGCCGCTCGCTTTGAATCCGCTGCGTAGTACCTTGGTGGGCTCTGGCGCGATCATGCCCTTGCCTACTGTCCCTGATTTGCCGGCAGACAAGGTAGCGCTGGGCAAGCGCCTCTTCTTCGAAACCCGTCTGTCCAGCAACGATACGATCGCCTGTGCGAGTTGCCACAAGCTTGATCAAGGTGGAAGTGATCGCCAGCAGGTTTCTGTGGGTATCGATGGCAAGAAAGGGCAAGTCAATGCGCCCACAGTCTTCAATAGCAGCCTGAATTTCGTCCAGTTTTGGGATGGACGTGCGGCAAGCCTCGAAGAGCAGGCTGCCGGGCCGGTGCACAATCCACTGGAAATGGGCTCCAACTGGCCGGAAGTCATTGCCAAGCTCAGCAAGGACGACCGTTATCGCCAGGAATTCAATCGGATATACAAGGCGGGCATCAGTGGCGAAACCATTGTTGACGCTATTGCCACCTACGAGCGCACGCTACTGACTTTGAACAGTCCCTTCGACCGCTACCTGAGAGGGGACAAGGAGGCGCTCAATTCGCTCGAGCATGCCGGTCTCCGACTTTTTCTCGACTACGGTTGTGCCAGTTGCCATCAAGGGGCTGCTCTTGGTGGCAACATGTTTCAGCAATTCGGTGTGATGGACAATTACTTTGAGAATCGTGCGCCCAGCAAGGCGGATCTCGGGCGATTCAACGTCACTGGCCTTGTGTCCGACAAGCATGTATTCAAGGTGCCAAGTCTGCGCAATGTCGGGGTGACGCCTCCCTATTTCCATGACGGTTCTGTGGAATCGCTGGAAGAGGCGGTTGTCGTTATGGGGCGTTACCAGTTGGGCCGCGAAATTACGGGGGATGATGTCAAGGCGCTAGCGGCGTTTTTGCGGACGCTGACTGGCGAATGGGAAGGCAAAAAGCTCCAATGAAGACGCCAGAGTCCGTGCCCGACGTCAGGCAAGGGTACTTCAGGCTAGGGCTGGCTTTTTTTGTCGGATTCATGGCGGTGGCCCTGAGTTGGTTCTTCTTCCGGGCTGAGTTGGTGTCGCCTGAAGAGCATTTTGCCTACACGCAGCAGCTTCGTGACCTTGGCGAACTCGATGCGCGCATCGACGGACAAATTCTGGCGAATCGCCTTGAGCAAGTCCGCAACTACGATGCGATTTCCGCCTATATCGGGCAAATCCAGCGACGTGCCAGCGAGGTGACCCTTGTCCCCGGATTTCTCTCCGCCGAGGACCAAGCCACCGTCGTTGCTGCTGCAGTTGATCTGCAGAATGCGCTTGACCGCAAGGCGGCCCTGGTCGATAAATTCAAACGGGATAACGCGGTACTGCGCAATTCGATATCTTTTTTTCCGGTCGCGACTTCCGCATATCTTGATGCCCAGCGACTGTCGAGCGGGCCCGGCAGTGTGAGCGATCGCGTCGGAAAATATGCACGAGAAGTACTGAGTTTCATCTCCCGCCCTGGTGACGAAGGCGCCGAAAGGGTTGCCAAGGCCAGAAAGGATTTGGCCGATATTTCTCAGGGAAATGCGCAAAAGCAACTGATCGACAACATCATCCGGCACGGTGAAACCATGGTCACTCGGCTCGGCGTATTGGACTCGCTGATTGTCGAAATCACCAGCCTGCGCAGCAGCGAACTACTTGAAAAGTTAAGTCGCGAATATGCCGAGGGGCACGCCAGGGCGGATCATTCCGCCAAAAGATATCGGATCGTACTCTACGCACTGGCCATCCTGATGACTGTGTTTCTGGCCTGGCTGTTCTTCCGCCTGGATCTCGCACGTTACTCCTTGAGCAGGGCAAATCGCGAGCTTGGCGAGCGCTACGCTGCCCAACTCGCCGTAGAAAAACAGTTATCCCTGCATGCCACAGCCTTTCGCAGTGCTCATGATGGCATCACGCTGACCGACGCGTCCGGGAATATCCTGGACGTCAACCCGGCCTTCTCGCGCATTACCGGCTGGGAGCGCAGTGAGGTAATTGGTCGCAATCCCCGTGTCCTGAAATCAGGGCGCCACGAACGGGAGTTTTACGAGGCTATGTGGAAAAGTCTCAACGAGACCGATAACTGGCGCGGCGAAATCTGGAATCGCAACAAGTACGGCGAAGTCTATCCGGAATTATTGTCGATCTCGGCCGTGCGGGACGGGACTGGCACCCTCACTAACTACGTTGCTGTCTTTTCCGATATTGGGCGCCTTAAGGCTCAGGAATTTCAGCTGACGCAGATGGCCTACTACGATTCGTTGACCGAATTGCCTAACCGGACGCTGCTTGCCGACCGGCTACTCCAGGGGATTGCACAAACCAGCCGGTCATCCTCGCTGATGGCAATTTGCTACCTTGATCTCGATGGGTTCAAGCCGATCAACGAAACCTGGGGACATGCTTCGGGTGATCAGGTTCTCGTGGAAATAGCCAACCGCATGCGGAAGTTTATGCGGGGTGGCGATACCGTCGCCCGTTTGGGGGGGGATGAATTTGTCCTGCTCCTGATCGGACTGGCGAATGAAGTGGAATGCTCCGAGGCGATCAACCGATTGCAAAAGCTGATTGCTCAACCACTGACGGTCTTGCCTGAGACTGTCAGCATCTCGGCGAGCATCGGGATCACGCTATTTCCGCTCGACAATGAAGATCCGGACACCCTTCTCCGCCATGCCGACCAGGCGATGTATCGCGCCAAGCAGGCCGGCAAGAACTGCTATCAGGTATTTGATGCAGAGCAGGATCGCCATACGCGCAGTCGCCATGACCGGCTCAATCGTATCCGTCAGGCCCTGGAAGATCATGAGTTTGTACTCTATTACCAACCCAAGGCGAACATGCGCCAAGGCCGGGTGGTCGGTGCAGAGGCGCTGATTCGCTGGTCCCATCCCGAGCGTGGCATTCTTCCTCCGAGCGAGTTTCTGCCATTGATCAACGACGATGTAATGGTCAAGTTGATTGGCGATTGGGTCATCGAAGCTGCCCTTTCCCAGATGCAGGTCTGGCATGAGGCGGGACTCGATCTATCGGTCAGCGTCAACGTCGCCAGCAAGCAATTGCAGGCCCCCGAATTTGTCGAAAAACTTAAGGCGGCGCTGCTTCTCCACCCCGAGGTGGCTCATTTGCTGGAAATGGAAATTCTTGAAACTGCAGCGCTCGAAGATGTCGCCAAAACATCACGTGTTATCGACGAATGCCGCGCACTTGGCGTTCGCTTCTCGATTGACGATTTTGGAACCGGCTATTCTTCGCTGACCTACCTCAAGCGCCTGCCGGCGGAGATCATCAAGATCGACCAGAGTTTTGTCCGCGAAATTCTCAGTGACTACAACAATCTGGTGATTGTCCAGGGTGTGATCAGCCTTGCCAGTGCATTCCAGCGCCATGTCATTGCCGAGGGGGTCGAAACAGTCGAACACGGTCGACTCCTGATGCAGCTAAACTGTGATCATGCCCAAGGCTACGGAATCTCCAAACCGATGCCTGCAGAAGATGTGTTCGAATGGGTCCGTCTTTGGCAGCCAGACGCAATGTGGCGTGAAATCAGCGATCTGTATTGGGAAGCGGCCGATTACCCGATGCTGATTGCCGAGATTCAACTTCGCAACTGGGTCAGTCAGATCATCTATTCCGCCAACGAGGGGCTGCCCGCGCCCTATGTGCACCTAGCGAACCCGACGAAATGCGAATTTGGCGGGTGGTATCGCGGAGAAAGCCGGCATCGGTACGAATGCTTTCCTGTTTTTGAACAGATTGACTATCCCCATCGTTGCATCCATGAAATAGCCAGCAGGATGGACGATCTATGTCGCGACGGCAAGATTGACGAATTGCGTAACCTGATTCCCGATCTCATTGCTGCTCGCGACGAGACACTTCGGCTACTGAGACAGCTGCAACACTTGGTTGCTGTCCACAGGACTTAGAGACGTAAACCGGAAGCCCTTGGCGTCATTGAATATCCGCGCCTTAAGGACTTGTACTATCTTCGTCCGCCCGGTGCTGGACATGTCCGCTTCGCCGCATTTTGTTAGCGCCTCCTGGCAGTATTGGTCATCAGGCAGGTCGCTACAGCCTGTAACCGGGAAATGCGGGGATGTTGGCTGACGCTAGAACTCGACGATCGCGCCATCGGGTTTGCAAAGTCGATAGCGCGCTCGCCGTTTGTGGCCTCGACGAGCACGCAATGCACTGGTCGAAGGCTTGCATCAAGCCATTGCCAAAGATCACTTCACATTGAACTGCTCGCGCAGGCAGGCCTTATGTTCCGGGCCCAGCTTGTCCTTGCAGGCTGCCCTGGCATTCTGGTGAAGCTCGCAACGAGCCTGGTTCGGCGCCTTGCTGCAATCGACCGGCGGCATTTTCTGCTGCACGCACTGGCGGAAGGCGGGCCCCATCTGACCCTGGCATTCCTTGTACGCCATCTTGCGCGATTCGCATTGCTGCGGATTACCGGCCTTGGCGCAGTCGAAATTCTGCCTCTGCTCGTGCATGCATTGCCGGCGTTGTGGTCCGGCGCTGTCCTTGCACGCTTCACGGGCTTGCATGCGTGCTTCGCGGTGGGCGGTACAGGCGGCCGGATTCAGCGCCTGGCTGCAGTCGCGTGGGCCGCGGGCGCGCGGGCCGCCACCCTGCGCCATGCCGGGTCCCATGCCTTGCGTCGCGCCGGGACCCATGCCTCCGCCACCCATTCCTCCCATGCCCGGGCCGGGCTGGGCGCTGGCCGGCAAGCAAACCAGGGAAGCCATCAAGGCACTGGCGATCATCATGAGGCGGGTTTTCATTTTATTCTCCTAGCGAGTGGGTACAACTTCATTCTAGGCGCATGAAACCAGGCGTTCCCCCGATGTTGTAAAGGAATGCAAACAGAACGCTTACCGGTTACAAATCGTTACCGCGTGCATGCTATATTGCCGCGCATGAACGACAGGAATATCGGCGAACATCGCCTGGCACTGACGGAAGTCCTCGACTGGCTGATCGAGGATGGCCTGGTCGACCGCGAGGTGGCCGAGGCCTTGCGGGCCGAGCGCCGGCTGCATGGCGGCAAGACGCATCCGCTGATCGTCCTCGCTGACCAGAAATGGCGCAGTGCCAAACCGCCGGCAGTCCTGCTCAGCCTGGAAATGCTGACCGAATGGCTGGCCGGCCGGACAGGGCTCGACTACCAGCACATCGACCCGCTAAAGATTGATTTCACCGGCGTCGCCGAGGTGATGTCGAGTGCCTATGCAGCGCGCTTCGGCATCCTGCCGGTGCAGGTAACGACACGCGAAGTGGTCATTGCCACCGCCGAACCCTTTGTCCGCGAATGGGTTGAGGAACTGCAGCCCATCCTGCGCAAGAACATCCGCCGGGTGATGGCCAATCCGGAAGACATCGGCCGTTACCTGGTCGAGTTCTTCAACCTGGCCAAGTCGGTCAAGAAGGCCGCGGCGCGTGGCGAGGTGACCAGCGGCCTGTCCAGCTTCGAACAACTGGTTGAGCTCGGCAAGGGCAACAAGCAGTTCGACGCCAACGACCAGCACATCGTCCATATCGTGGACTGGCTGTGGCAATACGCCTTCGACCAGCGCGCCTCCGACATCCACATCGAGCCGCGGCGCGATCTCGGCATCGTGCGCTTCCGCATCGACGGCGTGCTGCATCAGGTGTACCAGATCCCGATGGCGGTCATGAATGCGATGACCAGCCGCATCAAGCTGCTCGGCCGCATGGACGTGATCGAGAAGCGCCGCCCGCAGGATGGCCGGATCAAGACCCGGACGCCGGCCGGCCAGGAAGTCGAACTGCGCTTGTCGACGCTGCCGACGGCCTTCGGCGAAAAGCTGGTGATGCGGATTTTCGACCCGGAAGTGCTGGTCCGCGATTTCCGTTCGCTCGGTTTTTCGGACGACGACCAGTCGCGCTGGAAGCAGATGACCGCCATGCCCAACGGCATCGTGCTGGTTACCGGCCCGACCGGCTCGGGCAAGACGACGACCCTCTATACGACGCTGAAGCAGCTGGCGACGCCGGAGGTCAACGTATGCACCATCGAAGACCCGATCGAGATGGTCGAGGCGTCGTTCAACCAGATGCAGGTCCAGGCCAGCATCGACCTTGGTTTTTCCGATGGCGTTCGCGCGCTGATGCGGCAGGACCCTGACATCGTGATGATCGGCGAAATCCGCGATCTGGAAACGGCTGAAATGGCCATCCAGGCGGCGCTGACCGGTCACCTCGTGTTGTCTACGCTACACACCAACGATGCCCCGTCGGCGATCACGCGGATGCTCGATCTCGGTGTGCCGGCCTACCTGATCAACTCGACCTTGCTCGGCGTGATGGCCCAGCGTCTGGTTCGCACCCTGTGCCCGCATTGCAAGAAGGCCGTGCAACCCCGCGAGGACCAGCGTGCCGCCTGGCGCTCGCTGGTCGCGCCGTGGAAGTCGGCCGAGCCGACGCAGATCTGGCTGCCGGTCGGCTGTCTGGAGTGCCGGATGACCGGCTACACCGGCCGCGTCGGCATCTATGAAATCCTCGTCAACTCGCCGGAAATCCGCCGCCTGATCAAGCCGCTGACGGAAATTCCGAAATTGCGCGAACAGGCCTTCCGCGAAGGCATGCGCCCCTTGCGCATCTCCGGTGCCCTGAAAGTGGCACAGGGAATCACCTCGCTGGAAGAGGTGATCAAGGTTGCCCCTCCGTCGGATGATAGTTAAAAGAAACTAGTACTTCGGCACTAGCGGGCGCGACACAATGTGGCGATAATTACCCCCTCATTGACAGGGGGTTTTATGGCCGTTGAACTCTTCAACGATGGCAAGCACATCGTCCACGCCTTTTACGATCTGGTGGACGACTCCCCGGGTGGCGCCGTCCAGTGCAACCAGTTCCTGGTCGTCGACAACGGGCATGGCGCGCTGATCGATCCGGGTGGCAACATGACCTACACCGGCCTGCTGATGGACATGCAGAAGTATTTCTCGTCCAAGGATCTCGACTACATCCTGGCCTCGCACCCGGACCCCGACATTATCGCTTCGGTCAACAAGTGGTTCGTCGCATCGCATTGCAAGGTCATGATCTCCAGCCTGTGGACCCGTTTCGTACCGCATTTCACGACTGGCAAGGATGTCTCCGACCGGATTCTCGGCATCCCCGACCAGGGCACCGTGATTCGCCTCGGGCAAAGTCAGTTGCTGGCACTGCCGGCGCATTTCATGCACGCCGAAGGCAACTTCCAGTTCTACGACCCGGTCGCCAAAATCCTCTTTTCAGGTGACCTCGGTACCTCGCTGGTACCGCACGAACTGGCAGCCGTACCGGTCACCGACTTTGCCGGCCATCTGAAGTACATGGAAGGCTTTCACCGGCGCTATATTGTTTCGCGCAAGATATGCCGATTCTGGGCCAACATGGTCCGCCAGCTCGATATCGAGCAGGTCGTGCCGCAACACGGTGCCCGCTTCGTCGGCAAGCAGGCGGTCAGCGATTTCATCGACTGGGTCGAGGGCATCGAATGCGGCATCGACCTGATGACGCAGAACAGCTACCAGGTTCCCCGCTAAAGCAATTATTAGTTGCTAGTAGGTAGTTGCTAGCAACTAATGACTAGCGACTAACAACTAGCCTAGCGTGGCTTTCCGGCGTACCGCATCGACATAGGCCAGCGCGTCCATCGGCTGGCCTTCGCGCTGGGCGCGCCAGATCGTTTCTCCCAGGCATTCGAGCAGCACGTGTTCCGCATCGTGCGGGTCCATCCGGGCGCGCAACTGCTCGAAAGCCATCCGGATGCCGGGTGGCTGGTTGATGCTGACCTGTTCGTGGATGGCCAGGTGCAGTGACAGGTGCAGGAATGGATTCATCGCCCCGCCTTCTGGCATCCATTCCTTTTCAACCGCAGCGTTCGGGTCGGCAAGCATGGCCTGATATTCCGGGTGTCGGGCGGCGATGTCAGCAGCAGTGACTTCGGCGCCGACCAGCGGCAGGCGTTCGACGTGTTTTTTCCAGGCATCGCAGAAGAAACGACGGACCTGTTCGCGGGAGGGATTAAACATGGGCGCTTTCGAAGAGCAGGGTGAGGGCAGTGTTGTGGAACAGGCGGTTGCGGCCGGCCTGTGGCGCGATTTGCCCGGAGCCATAGGCACCGAGCAGGGGCGTATTGGGGAGGGCCTCGCGGAATGCCAGCAGGTCGCGGTCGTCGTTGCCGTAGAACAGTGGCCCGCGACCGATGCACGAAAACATCAGCGCGAAATTTGGCCGATTTTTCGGGCTTACCGTAGCATTCAGGGCGCCACGCATTTCCTGCTCTGCCGCCAGCGGCTGGCGAATCGCCCAGGTCATCGTTTCGCCCTCATTCAGCGCCTCGGCCAGCAGCAAGGAGCCGTCCCCGTTGGCGGAAAGGATGGCGATGCCCGGCTCGTCCGCATGGCGCACGAGAGCGATCTGGTGGAGCGGCGGCTGATCGCGCAGTTCGGGCGGCAGGGCCCGATACAGGCTGTCGATGGCACGGTGCCCGCCGGCGCGTACCAGCTCGTAGCCGCGACACTGCTCCACGGCCACCGCATCGCCGAGCAGGCGCAGGCCGCTTGCCCTGGCCAGACAGGCGTTCAGCCCGGGCAGGCGAATCTCGGCACAGCCATTCTCGGTGGTCCGGCCATGCGCCCAGGCCACGGCGTCGCTGTCGATCAGGCCGGCGCGGGGCGCGCCCTCCTGCCAGTCGAAGGGTAGTCGGCTGTGGCCGCTGAATGAGAGTATCGGCGAGTCGCCCGGCGCAGCTTCATCCGGCGCGGCAAAGACGAGGGCGGCGGCGGCCGGCTGGTCCAGTTGCCAGCCACGCTCGGTGAACAGGCCGCTCGCCGTGCAACCGTGGACTGACAGGCAGCCGGCAGCGCGCGCCGCGGCAAGAACGGCCGGTTGGGCATGGCGGATGAAATCGCGGCTGAGGAACAGGATGACGTTGTCGGCCCGGCTCAGTCCCGCTGCGGACAGCGCCATGCGCACCGCCTCCTGGGCCAGATCCGGCGTCGGACGGAGGCCGCTGACCAGGCCGGTCGCCGCCTTCATACCGTCTTGCCCCGGAAGGCGCAAAGGTCGACGACCACGCAGCGCGCGCATTCCGGCTTGCGCGCCTTGCACACGTAGCGGCCGTGCAGGATCAGCCAGTGATGCGCATCCTTTTTGAATTCGGCCGGGGTGACGCGGAGCAGCTTTTTCTCGACCTCTTCGACCGTCTTTCCCGGCGCCAGACCGGTGCGGTTGCCGAGCCGGAAAATGTGCGTGTCGACGGCGATGGTCGGATGGCCGAAGGCCGTGTTGAGCACCACATTGGCCGTCTTGCGGCCGACGCCAGGCAGCGCTTCAAGGGCTTCCCGGTCGGCCGGAACCTCTCCGTCGTGTAGCTCCAGCAGCATCCGGCAGGTGGCGATGACGTTTTTCGCCTTGGTCCGGAACAGGCCGATGGTCTTGATGTATTCGGTCAGGCCCTCTTCGCCCAGCGCGAGCATGGCGGCCGGTGTCGGCGCCACCGGATACAGCCGTGCCGTGGCCTTGTTGACGCCGACGTCGGTCGCCTGTGCCGAAAGGATCACGGCGACCAGCAACTGGAACGGCGTCGCATAGTTCAACTCGGTAGTCGGCGCCGGGTTGGCTTCGCGCAAGCGGGTGTAGAAGTGCGCTATATCGTTTTTTTTCACGGGCGGGGGCGAAGTGGATTGTCAGGCGCCTCGGGATGCGCCATATTGTGGAAAACAAAATTCTACCTGACAGAGGAGACAGGCCCCCATGCCAGATAACACTGATGGTGGTCGAATTGCGCTGAAACAGCTGGTCGAGGGTAATCCGGTGGCGACGATCGTGGTCGACGCGCAGCACCGGGTCTCCCACTGGAACCGCGCCTGTGCCGCGCTGACCGGCGTTCCGGCCAGCGAAATGATCGGACGTTCCGAGCAATGGCGCGCCTTCTATCCATCCGCCCGGCCGATTCTCGCCGACCTGGTCATCGATGGCGCACTCGATGCGACGGTCGATCGCTATTACCGGGGTAAATTCCGGCGTTCGGCGCTGGTTGATGATGGTTACGAAGTCGAGGATTTCTTCCCCGCCTTTGGCAAGGACGGACGGTGGCTGTTCTTCACGGCTGCTCCGATCCGCAACGCGGCCGGCGAAATCATCGGCGCCATCGAAACCCTGCAGGACGTCACCGAACGGCGGCGCGCCGAGGCCGCACTGCGCGACAGCGAAGCCTATCTGGCCCAGATCGTCGATGGCTCGTCAGTCGCCATGCTGGTCATCGATGCCGCGCATCGGGTCACCCACTGGAACCGTGCCTGCGAAGTGACCACCGGTACGCTGGCCAGTGATGTCATCGGCACCCACGATCAGTGGAAGGCTTTCTATTCTTCGAGTCGTCCGATCATGGCCGATCTCGTCCTCGACAATGCCGGTGAGAGCTCTGTCGATCGTCTCTACCATGGCCGATACCGGCCGTCGCCCCTGATCCGGGGCGGCTTCGAAGCCGAGGATTTCTTCCCGCATTTCGGTGAGGGCGGTCGCTGGCTGTTCTTTACCGCCGCGCCGCTGCGCAACGCAGCCGGTGAGGTCATTGGCGCCATCGAAACCCTGCAGGACGTGACCGAACGCCGGCGTGCCGAAGAGGCGCTGCGCGAAAGCGAAGAGCGCTATCGCAGCCTGAGCCTGACCGATTCGCTGACCGGCCTGTTCAACTCCCGCCATCTGCATGAACGCCTGCCGTCGGAGATCGAACGCGCCAACCGCTATCGGCGCCCGCTATCCTTGTTGGTGCTTGATTGCGACAACTTCAAGAGCATCAATGACCGCTTCGGTCACCTCGAAGGCGACAAGGTTCTGCAAAGCCTGGCTGACGTGATCGGGCACTGCATGCGTCGTTCGGACAGCGCCTATCGCTACGGCGGCGAGGAATTCGTCGTCATCCTGCCCGAGGCCGACGAGACGGCTGCCATGTCCCTGGCCGAGCGCCTGCGCGAAATGTTTGCCGGACGGGAGACGTGTTCGCCGGATGGCGAATCGATCCGGTGCACAGTCAGCATCGGCATCGCCCGGCTGACGCTCGACGATACCGAAGTCACCCTGATCCGGCGGGCCGACGAAGCCAGCTATGCGGCCAAGCAGCGCGGCAAGAACTGCGTCGTACTGGCCGAGTCAGCCGCCTGATTTGCTACGAATTCGTGGTTTCAAGGTGATTTCCCGGTTCTCCGGGTCCAGGCTGCGTGCCCGCAGCTGGCCGCAGCCACCGTCCACATCCTGTCCTGCGGAATTGCGTACCGTGGTCCGGATGCCGCGACCGTGCAGGTAGCGGGCCAGCGCCGTGACGCGCTCGACCGGCGGGCGGCGATAGCTCAGCGCTGCCGTCGTATTGTAGGGGATCAGGTTCATGATCGCGTACTTGCCGGTCAGCAGGCGGACAATGCCGTCCATTTCAGCCTCGCTGTCGTTGACCCCGTCGATCAGCGTCCATTGGTACTGGATCGGGTAGCCGGTGCTGCGGGCGTAATGCTCGGCCAGGTCGACCAGTTCGGCGGGATCGATGCGCGATGCCTTGGGCAGCAGTTCGGCGCGCAGTTCGGCGCGGGTCGAATGCAGTGAAACAGCCAGCGCCGGCTTGACCCTTTCCTGCGGCAGGCGCTCGAAAACACGCAGATCACCAACCGTCGAAAAAACCAGGTTCTTGTGGCCGATGGCGCCGGCCGTGCCGAGCAGGGCTATTGCTTCGAGCACGTTGTCCATATTGTGCGACGGTTCACCCATGCCCATGAAAACGACACGCCGCACCGTCCGCAGGCGCCGGGCCAGCACCACCTGGGCAACCATCTCGCCACTGCTTACCTGGCGCAACAGGCCGTCCCGACCGGTCATGCAGAAGGTGCAGCCGACCGCGCAGCCGATCTGCGTCGAAACACAGACGCCGTCGCGCGGCAGCAGCACGCACTCCGCCATCTGTCCGTCGGCCAGTTCGACCAGCAGGCGCGACGAACCGTCGTCGCCCGGGTGTTCGGAGCGGACGCGGGCCAGTCCGGAGAGTTCGGCGCCGAGGGCGGGCAGGGCATTGCGCAGGGCCAGCGGCAGGTAGTGCTCGGCCGGCTGCGAGCGCGGGCCGGCATCGAGCGACTTGCCTTGCGTCCAGGCGCGCAGCACACGGTCGATGTGGCAATCCCTGGCGCCGGTGGCGAGCAGGGACTGACGGATGGCTTCGAGTCGCATGGGAGCGCTATGCCCGCGATGGGCAAGCGAACATCAGTGGCAGCCGAGTGCTTCGACCGGGGCGGGCGGCTTTAGCCGGGCCCGGTCGGCGGCCCGCGCATCCATCCAGTTCTTCCAGGCGATCAGACAGCCGAGCAGGATGAAGGCGCCTGGCGGGAGCAGGGCGAGCAGGAAACCAGGATAGCTTTCCGGCAGAACCTGGATCGGCTGCAGGCTGGGGAAGACCATGTCGATGCCGCCGAACAGCGTGCCGCTGCCAAGAAATTCGCGCAGGGCGCCGAGCAGGGCCAGCGTCCACAGCATGCCGACGCCCATGAAGATGCCGTCGAGCGTCGACTGCAGCGGCGGGTTCTTGGCGGCGAAGGCCTCGACGCGGGCAAGCACGATGCAGTTGGTGACGATCAGCGGGATGAAGATGCCGAGCACCAGGTAAAGCTCGTGCAGATTGGCGTTGAACAGCAGGTCGACGACGGTGACCAGCGCGGCGACGATCAGGATGAAGACCGGGATGCGGATTTCGTGCGGGATGAAGTTGCGCAGCGAGGCGACGGCGACGTTGGACAGCGCCATGACGACGATGGTGGCCAGCGACAGCATGACGCCATTGACGGCGTTGGTGGTCACTGCCAGCAGCGGGCAGAGTCCGAGAATCTGGACAATCGAGGTGTTCTGTTTCCAGATGCCATTGCGGGCGATGGTCTGCAGTTCGTCGCGGGTGATCATTTGGTCGCTCCTTCGGCAAACAGCCGGTCGCGGTTGGCCGCGGCCCACTGGGCGGCCTTCAATACGGCCTTGGACACGGCGCGTGGGGTGACGGTTGCACCGGCGTAATGGTCGATGCGGCCGCCATCCTTCTTGACCTTCCAGTCCTTGTCGGCAGCACCGGCCAGCGGCTTGCCGGTGAACTGGGTGATCCACGGCCGGGCCTTGTTCTTGTCCTTCTTGACCTCGATGTAGTCGCCGAGGCCCGGCGTTTCCTTGTGCTGGATGACGCGCACGCCTGCCACCTGGCCGTCGGCACGGATGGCGACGAGCAGGCGGATCTTGCCGGCATAGCCGTCCGGCGCAACAGCTTCAAAAATGGCGCCGACCGGTTGGCCAGCCTTGCGGGCGAGGAAGAGACTGCTGGTCTCGGCCAGCCCGAGTTCCGGCGTCGGCGGCAACGAGATCGCTTCCTGGAGCAGCGCGTTGTCGTACTCGGCGCGCGGTAGCACCTCGTCGATCAACTTCATTTTTTCCTCGACAGCCGAGGCCTCGATGGCCGGCTTGGTCCACAGGTAGGCGGCGGAGAGCAGGCCGGTGAAGATGATCACGAAGACAAAGAGGATTGCCGCCGTGCGTACGGCCATACCCTGGGCGGTGAAGGCGCGGACTTCGCTCATGCCTTGTCCTTCATGCCGAAAATCCGCGGCTGGGTGAGCAGGTCGATGACCGGTGCGCTGAGGTTCATCAGCAGCACGGCGAAGGCGACGCCATCGGGATAGCCGCCGAAGACGCGGATGATGTAGGCGAGCAGGCCGGCACCGGCACCGAAAATCAGCTTGCCGCGCGGCGTCGTGCAGCCGGAAACCGGGTCGGTCGCGATAAAGAAAGCACCGATCATCGAGCCACCGGAGAACAGGTGGAACAGTGGGCTGGCGAACTGTGCCGGCTGGTACAGCCAGAGGGCGCCGGAAATGACGAGCAGGGCGCCGATGAAGGCGACCGGAACGTGCCAGGTGATCAGCTTGCGTTGCCACAGCCAGAGGCCGCCGAGCAGGTAGCCGGCGGCCACCCATTCCCAGCCGCGGCCGGCGAAATTGCCGTAGATGTCCTGGTTGACCAGCAGGCTGGCGACATTGACGGTGCCATCACCCAGCTTGAGTGCCGTTTTCATCGCATCGAGCGGGGTCGCACCTGACAGCGCGTCGACGCGAGGTGCCAGGCCGAGGATTACGTTGACCTGATCGACAAAAGGCAGTTCGAGACCGATGCTCGGCCACTGCGACATCAGCGCCGGGAAGGCGACGATGCAGACGGCGAAGGCGACCATCGCCGGGTTGAACGGGTTCTGGCCAAGGCCGCCGTAGAGGTGCTTGGCGACGACGATGGCGAATACCGTGCCGGTGGCAACCAGCCACCATGGGGCGAGGGGCGGGAAGGTCAGGGCGATCAGCCAGGCGGTGACGATGGCCGAGCCGTCGGACAGGAAAATGGCCAGCGGCTTCTTCTGCAGGCGCAGCATCACGGCTTCGGCCAGCAGCGCGGCGAGCGTGGCGATGACCAGCTGGACCAGGATGGCCGGGCCGACCAGCCAGGCGTAGGCAGCGATGCCGGGAATCAGCGCGACGCAGACCTGGATCATCACCTGGCTGACGCTGACGTCTTTGAGAAGGAAGGGGGCGGGGGCGAACATTATTCGGTTTTCTCGCTGGCCGGCGTGGCGGGCTCGGGCTCGATCAGGTGGGCGGCGACGCGGCGCGCCTCGATCTCGGCGGCGGCCTGCTGCTGCTCGGGGGTCAGCGCGTCTACATTCTTGGGCTGGACTGCCTCGCGCTGGGCTTTCGCGCGGGCCATGGCGGCTTCGATGGTGGCCCGTTTTGCGTCTTTTTCGGGGGCGACCGTAGCATTTGGCGTCGGGGGGGCTTCGCCGGACGCCGGCTGGGCTTTGGCCGGCGCAGCGGCGGCCGCTGCCGCTTCGGCAGCTTTCTTGGCGGCCTGGGCGGCGGCGGCCTTGGCCAGCTTCTCTGCCTTCTCGGCCTTTTCGCGCTCCTCGCGCAACTGCTTGAATTCGAACCGCGCCTTGGCCTGGTCGGCGGCGTTCTTCTCGCGTTCGCGCGCCCAGATCTCGCTCTTCGCGAAGCGGAAATACTGGACCAGCGGAATGCGCGATGGGCAGACGAAGGAGCAGCAGCCGCATTCGATGCAGTCGAAGATGTTGTATTCCTGCGTCTTGCCGAAGTTCTTGGCGCGCGAGAACCAGTACATCTCGAACGGCTGCAGCTCGTGCGGGCACGCCTCGGCGCAGGCGCCGCAGCGGATGCAGGGCATTTCCGGCGCCTTGGGCGGGAACAGGCGCTCGGAATGGGCGATCAGACAGTTGGTCGCCTTGACCACGGCCACCTGGTCGCTTGGCACCAGGAAGCCCATCATCGGGCCGCCCATCACGATGCCGTCGGTATCCGGGTGCGGCTGCGCCAGCTTGAGCAGTTCGCCCATCGGCGTACCGATCAGCACTTCGTAGTTGCGCGGCGCATGGACGTTGCCGGTCACCGTGACCAGTCGCGAGACGACCGGCTCGCCGTGGGCGATGGCGCGCCAGGCAGTGTAGGCGGTGGCGACGTTGAAACACTGGACGCCGAGATCGGTCGAGCGCTTGGCGGCCGGCACTTCCTTGCCGGTCAGCACGCGGATCAGTTGCTTGGCACCGCCGGCCGGGTAGAGCGTCGGCACCTGGACGACGGCGAAATCTTCGCCGACGGCCTGGATGGCGGCACGCATGGCAGCGGCGGCTTCCGGCTTGTTGTCCTCGATGCCGATCAGCACCTTCTGCGGTTGCAGCAGGTCGCGGAAAACGCCGATGCCGCGCACGACTTCCTCGGCGCGTTCGCGCATCAGCAGGTCGTCGCAGGTGATGAAGGGTTCGCATTCGGCGCCGTTGATGACCAGCTCGGCCATCGGCACCGTCTTCGATGGCGTCAGCTTGCCGTGGGTCGGGAAGACCGCGCCGCCAAGGCCGACGACGCCCGATTGTTGCAGGTAGTTGCGGGCCTCGTCGGGCGTCGCGTTGGCGTAGTCGAAGGGCTGGTGGGCGATCCACTCGTCACGGCCGTCCGGCTCAATGACCACGCACAGGGAGTCGAGACCCGACGGGTGCGGCTGCACATGCATCGCCACCTCGAGCACGGTGCCCGAGGTCGGGGCGTGGACTGCGGCCGAGATCCAGCCGTCGGCCTCGCCGATCAACTGGCCTTTCAAAACCTTGTCGCCGGCCTGGACGACCGGGCGTGGCATGCCGCCGATGCTCTGGTGCAGCGGCACGACGAGGCGCGACGGCAGCGGGGCGGCGGCGATCGGCAGGGTCACCGACTGCGTCTTGTTGGTCGGCGGCTTGACGCCGCCCTTGAACTTGAACAGATTCATCAGCATTACGCGGCTTCCTGCAGCGGAGCCGCCTTGATTTCAACGACCGGATATTTCCATTTCCAGTTGTCGATGTTCTCGCCGATCACTGCCATGTGGATGCATTCGACCGGGCAGGGCGGCAGGCACAGTTCGCAGCCGGTGCATTGCTGGGCGATGATGGTGTGCATCTGCTTGGCGGCGCCGACGATGGCGTCGACCGGGCAGGCCTGGATGCACAGCGTGCAGCCGATGCAGGTGTTCTCGTCGATGATGGCGACCTGTTTGGGCTTTTCCTCGGCGTCGAGCGGCTTGACTTCGCGGCCGAGCAGGTCAGCCAGGCGCTGGACGCCTTCGGTACCGCCCGGCGGGCACTTGTTGATCTCGTCGCCTTTGGCGATGGCCTCGGCGTAGGGCTTGCAGCCGGGATAGCCGCACTGGCCGCACTGCGTCTGGGGCAGGATGGCCTCGATCTTTTCGATCAGCGGGTCGCCCTCGACCTTGAACTTGATCGAGGCGAAACCGAGTGCCGCCCCGAGGACGACCGCCCCGAGGGCCATGATGGCGATGGCGAGCAGGATGTCCATGGGGCTACTGATACTTGTCCAGGCCGGCGAAGCCCATGAAGGCGAGCGCCATCAGGCCGGCGGTAACCATCGCGATGGCCGCGCCGCGGAAATAGACCGGGACATCGGCGCCTTCGATACGTTCGCGGATGCCGGCGAAGAGGACCAGCACCAGCGAGAAACCGAAGGCACTGCCGGCGCCGAACAACAACGATTCAACGAAGTTGTAGCCGTTGGCGATGTTGAGCAGCGGCACGCCGAGCACGGCGCAGTTGGTGGTGATCAGCGGCAGGTAGATGCCCAGCGTCTGCTGCAGCGTCGGCGAGGTCTTGGCGATGACCATTTCGGTCAGCTGGACGATGGCGGCGATGGTGACGATGAAGGACAGCGTGCGCAGGTATTCCAGCCCGAACGGCATCAACAGGTAATGGTCGATGATGTAGCTGGCCCCGGTCGCCATGGTCAGCACGAAGGTCGTCGCGGCGCCCATGCCGTAGGCCGTTTCCAGCTTCTTGGAAACGCCCATGAAGGGGCACAGGCCGAGGATCTTCACCAGCACGACGTTGTTGACCAGCACCGCGCCGACGAGGATGAATAAGTAGTGGCTCATAGGGAGAGGTAGTGTGAGGCCCGTATTATCCGGCTTTGCCATAAGCGGGACAACTTGGGCTCCTTATGACCCTATACGGTTTTCTTCCGCATCACGTGGGCCAGGGTCTCCGCCACTTCGGCCACGAGGTCGGGGCCGCGGTAGATGAAGCCGCTGTAGAACTGCACCAGGCTGGCACCGGCGCGGATTTTCTCGGCCGCGTCTTCGCCACCCATGATGCCGCCGACGCCGATGATCGGCAGTTCGCCGGCCAGGGCAATCGACAGCTTTTTCTGCACGGCGGTCGATTTCTGGAAAACCGGCTTGCCGGACAGGCCACCGGTTTCGGCGGCATTCGGCAGGCCTTCGACGCCCTCGCGCGACAGCGTGGTGTTGGTCGCGATCACCGCATCGAAACGGTGGCGGCGCAGCGCGTCGGCGATCGCGGTGATCTGCTCGTCGTCGAGATCGGGGGCGATCTTCAGCGCCATGGGCACGTATTTGCCGTACTGGTCGGCGAGTTGCAGCTGCTTTGCCTTCAGTTGCGCCAGCAGGTCGTCGAGCGCCTCGTCCTTCTGCAATTCGCGCAGGTTCTTGGTGTTCGGCGACGAGATGTTGACGGTGACGTAGCTGGCGTCGTTATAGACCTTGTCGAGGCAGATCAGGTAGTCGTCGGCGGCTTTCTCGATCGGCGTCGTCGCGTTCTTGCCGATGTTGATGCCGAGGATGCCGCCCTTTTTCGGGAATTCGGCGGCGCGGACATTGCGCAGCAATTGGTCGACGCCGGCGTTGTTAAAGCCCATCCGGTTGATGATGCCCTGCGCTTCCGGGATACGGAACAGGCGGGGCTTCGGGTTGCCGTCCTGTGGGCGCGGGGTGATCGTGCCGATTTCGATGAAGCCGAAGCCAAGCTTGGCCAGGCCGTCGATGTGGTCGCCGTTTTTGTCCAGACCGGCGGCCAGGCCAACCGGATTGGGGAACTTGAGGCCCATCACCTCGACCGGGCACGGGGCAACCGGTTTGGCCATCAGGCAGGCGACGCGGTCAATGCCCTGCATGCCGATGCCGTGCGCGGTTTCGGCGTCGAGGGAGAAGAAAAATTTGCGGATCAGGGGATATAGCATGATGGGGCGGGATTTTACCGCATAGCTGGGGTGTTTCCGCGTTCTCAAGCTGTGTTTTCCGCGCTTGAGGCGCGTCTCACTTTTTCTTGCTTCGCCAAGAAAAAGTAAGCAAAAAGAAGGCGACCCTGGGTCGGCGCCGGGCTGCGCCCGGTTCCCTGCGCTACTCGGCTGACGCGGGGGCTGCGGAACTCGGGCTTCGCCCTCAGACAGTCCTCGCCCTTTTTCCGCGCCAGCCTGCGTTGCTCGGCGCCTCCCAAGGGGCCCGGAAAAACATCCAGGGCCAAACAGGGATTTTCAATTTTGGGCATTTTTTCGGGCCGACCGTAGCATTCCGATTTTCGTGCTGCCGTTCGAGCCCGGACGCCTTTCGGGTCCCCCTGAGAGGCGCTGAGCAACGCAGGCGGGCCGGGGGTAGTCGGCTGGCGGTGTTTGAGCCGCAGGCGAGTTTAGCCAGCCGCCCGGCATGCCGAGTAGCGCAAGGGACCGGCGCAGCCGGCGCCGACCTGGGGGTCGCCTTCTTCTTTGGCTACTTTCTTCTTGGCGAAGCAAGAAGAAAGTACGCCCGCCCTCAAGGCGGAAAACAATGGTTGAGAAAACTACGCCACGCATCAAGGTGCGGAAAGCCAGTCGTCGCTGCGATAATCGCCCTGAACCGAATCCTGAAACAATCCGAAACGACTAATTTCCCCCGCCAAGGCTAAACTTCTGCCCATGCGATTTTTGCCCTGTTTTTTCCTGATTGCTGTAGCCGTCACCCCCGCCTTGGCCGGCGGACTGGCCGATCCCTTCGACACCGAAGCGATGGCGCCGCTCAGGCCGTCGCCGCGCCTCTCCGCGCGTGTCGGCGAGGCGCCGTGCGCCACGGCCTTGCCGACGACCGCGCTGACTGCTGTCGATGCCGTCGACCTGGCGCTGTGCAATCACCCGCAGACCCGCGAGGTGTGGGCGTCGGCGCGGGTGCAGGCGGCGCTGGTCGGCGTCGCGCAAGGCGGCTGGTTGCCGAATCTCGACGCCAGCGCCGGCGCGACCCGCTTCCAGAATGAAAACAACCCGTTCACCCGGACCTCGGCAGCGCTGACCTTGTCCTGGCTGCTGGTCGATTTCGGCCAGCGCTCGGCCAATCTCGAGAATGCCCGGCAATTGCTGAACGCCGCGGCGGCGACACAGGATGCGACCGTGCAGGCGCTGTTCCTGGCCGCGCTGCAGACTTATTACGCGGCGCAGGCGACGCAGGCCGCCGTCATTTCGGCGGGCGAGGCCGAGCGGGCGGCCGGCGAGAGCTACCGGGCGGCCGATGCGCGCTACGCCGTCGGCGTCGCTACCCCGGCCGACCGCCTGCAGGCGCAGACGGCGCTGTCGCAGGCGACGCTGAACCGCATCCGGGCCGAGGGCGAGGCGCGCAATGCGCTGGGGGCGCTGGCCAATGCGCTAGGTTTCGGCGCGCAGCAGGCCATGGTGCTGGCCGATTTGCCGGCGGCCCCGACGGAGACGTCTTTTCAGCAGCAAGTCGATGCCTTGATCAATGAGGCGCAGGCCCGACGTCCCGACTTGCGGGCGGCCGAGGCGCAGGTCAAGGCGGCCGAGGCTGGCGTCGATCTGGCCCGCGCCCAGGGGCGGCCGACGATTTCGTTGGCGGCCGGGCCGAGCTGGCAGGAGTCGGCCGGCGCCATCACCCGGGGCAACAGCATTGGCCTGAGCCTGAACCTGCCGATCTTCACCGGCTTCGATACGACTTACCGTGTGCGTTCGGCGGCGGCTCAGGCCGAGGTCCGGGCGGCGCAGCGCGACCGGATCAAAAATCAGGTGGCGCTCGATGTCTGGCGTGCCTACCAGAGCCTGACGACGGCGACGCAGAGCCTCAAGACGACGGCCGATCTGGTGGCCAGCGCCGAGCAGTCGGCGAAGGTGGCGCTCGGTCGCTACAAGGCCGGCGTCGGCACCGTGCTTGATTTGCTGACGGCGCAGAGCGCGCTGGCCAGCGCCCGGCTGCAGCGCATCCAGGCGCAGCTCGACTGGAATGTTTACCGCGCCACGCTGGCTCAGTCGATGGGCGCGCTCGATTACACGCTGCTGCAACCGGCGGCGGAAGGAAGACCATGAAACGTATCGGCAAGATTCTGATCGGAGTGAGCGTGGCCGCCGGGCTGATCGGCGGCGGCGTCTGGTACGCCAAGCAGCGCGAGGCGCAGAAGCCGGAAGCGCGCTACAAGCTGGCGGCGGTCGAGAAGGGCGACGTGACGCAGACGGTGTCGGCCAACGGCACGCTCAACCCGGTCGTGCTGATCAGCGTTGGCACGCAGGTGTCGGGCACGGTCAGGAAGCTCTACGTCGATTTCAACGACAAGGTCAAAAAGGGCCAGGCGCTGCTCGAACTCGACGACGCGCTGGTTTCGGCGACCGAACGGCAGAGCGCGGCCAATGTCGTCAACGCCCAGGCGACGCTGGAACTGGCGCAGGCCAACGAGGTGAGGATGAAGTCGCTGCTCGCCCAGGAATACGTCTCGAAGCAGGAGTACGACCAGGCCAGCCAGGCATTGAAATCAGCCCGGGCGCAGGTGGCGCTGGCCAAGGCGCAGAACGAGCGCGACCGGGCCAACCTCAATTTCACGGTGATCCGCTCGCCGGTTGACGGGGTGGTCATCGACCGCGTCGTCGATCTCGGCCAGACGGTGGCGGCCAGTTTCCAGACGCCGACGCTGATCAAGATCGCCCAGGATCTGTCGGAAATGCGCATCGACACCAGCTTCGCGGAAGCCGACATCGGTGGCATCCGTGAGGGCCAGAAGGCACGCTTCACGGTCGACGCCTTCCCGAACCGCCATTTCACCGGTGACGTCCAGCAGATCCGCCTGAACCCGACCAACCAGCAGAACGTCGTCACCTACAACGTCCGCATCAACGTCGCCAACCCGGACGAGGTGCTGCTGCCGGGCATGACGGCCTACGTCAATATCGGCGTCCAGAAGCGCGAAGGCGTGCTACTGGTGCCGAACGCCGCCTTGCGCTTCAAGCCGGCCGAGGCGGCGGACAAGAAATCCGAAAATGGGCAAAAAAACGGGCCGACCGTAGCATCCGTGCCGACGCCGGGATCGGGCGCCGGCGCAGAAGGCAGCGCGCCGAAAGGCCCCGCCAAGGGCAAGAAGCGCGACGGCCAGAGTGGCACAGTCCACGTGTTGGCTGGCGACGAGATCAAGCCGGTCAGCGTCCAGCTCGGCATCACCGACAACCGGATGACCGAGATCGTCGGCGGCGAGCTGAAGGAAGGCGAGCGCGTCGTCACCGGCGAGAACACCAACGGCGTCAAGCCGCCGTCCTCGGTCGGCATGCGGATGTTCTGATGAACGCAGTGGCAAATGAGGCGGTCATCCGGGTCTCCGGCCTCGGCAAATCCTACGAAACGGCGGCCGGGCTGTTCCCGGCGCTGAAGGGCGTCGATCTGCAGATCATGCCCGGCGAATACATCGCCATCATGGGTCCGTCCGGGTCCGGCAAGTCGACCTTCATGAACCTGCTCGGCTGCCTCGACACGCCGACCGTCGGCGACTACCTGCTGGCCGGCGAAAACGTCGCCCAGATGGACTCGGACGCGCTGGCCGTCTTGCGCAACCGGACGCTGGGCTTCGTCTTCCAGGGCTTCAACCTGCTGCCGCGCATGAGCCTGCAGGATAATGTCGCGCTGCCGCTGGTCTATGCCGGCGTGGACAAGGCAACGCGGCAGGCGCGAGCGCGGGTCATGCTCGACAAGGTCGGCCTCGGCCAGTACGCCGAATCGCTGCCCAACCGCATTTCCGGCGGCCAGCAGCAGCGCGTGGCGATTGCCCGGGCGCTGGTCAACGAGCCGCGGCTGATCCTCGCCGACGAGCCGACCGGCAATCTCGACAGCCACACCAGCGAGGAAATCATGCGCCTGTTCGGTGAGCTCAACGCCGAGGGCATCACCATCGTGATGGTTACCCACGAGCCGGATATTGCTGCGCACTGCAAGCGGCAGGTCCGCTTTCTCGACGGTCAGATCGTCGGGGACCACCTGACGGGGGCGGCATGATCCATCCGATGCTCGGCGAAGCCTGGCTGGCGATGGGCGCCAACCGCATGCGCACGGCGCTGACCATGCTCGGCATGGTGATCGGCGTCGGCGCCGTGGTCATCATGATGGCCATCGGCCAGGGCGCGCAGTTCGCCGTCCAGCAGACGATCAGCACCATGGGCTCCAACCTGTTCATCGTCCTCTCCGGCTCCTTCACTGCGGCCGGTGTGCGCAGCGGTTCGGCCGGCGGGCCGACGCTGACCGTCGCCGACGGCGAGGCCATCGCCGAACTTGACGGCGTCGTCCACGTTGCGCCGACTCACCAGGGCCGTCGCCAGCTGGTCTACGGCTCGCAAAACTGGAGCGCCAACGTCGTCGGCACAACGCCGGAATACCTGGACGCCCGGGCGTGGACCATCGCCAGCGGCGCCGCCTTCGGCGATTCCGACGTCCGTGCGGCGACGCGCGTCGCGCTGCTCGGCAAGACCACGGCGCAAAACCTGTTCGGCGACGAAGACCCGGTCGGCAAGACCATGCGCATCCAGCAGAACCCGTTCATCGTCATCGGCGTGCTCGGCAGCAAG
>Ga0075163_10001665_pt1 | contig 29975 bp, 19 predicted proteins | sample JI1023141ADNA_FD_71478 | JGI IMG/M metagenome (GOLD analysis project Ga0075163, IMG submission 71478) | Wastewater effluent complex algal communities from Wisconsin, to seasonally profile nutrient transformation and Carbon sequestration -... | ecosystem: Engineered > WWTP > Effluent > Algae...
CAATGAAATTGCTTTTAATAGCATTGTAAAGGTGGTAGCCAAGCGCTCTGAATAATTGGAGGCTGCCATTAAGGAATTATCCATGAGTACCAATTGTTTGGTTAGAAACAAAGAATCCAGAACAGCTGCACGTATGGCTAGATTTATACCTGCAACCAATAAAAAAACAGAAGTTATTTGTGCAATTTTTTTTATGGATAATTCTGTAAAAAAATACAGTAAAACTGGAAGTAATACTAAATATGCAAAGCCATTTTCTTTACACAACAAAGCAGCAAAAAAACTAATTGCGCTAACTACTAATAGTGTAACATTTTTATTGATTGCATAACTAAGTCCATAATTCAAACTCATTACTCCAAACAAAAAGCAAAGCAATTCATCGCGGCTTTTAATATTCGCTACAACTTCGGTATGTATTGGATGCACTACAAACAGAAGGGTAATCAAAAAAGAAAGGTACGGAGGATAGCTGCGAAAAAGTTTTTTGCAAAGTGCAAACAATACCAAACTACAGACTATGTACAAAAGAATATTAATAAAGTGACCGGCTTTGGGGCTATTCCCAAAAAGTGATTTTTCGAGTGCAAAAGTTACTAGCACCAAAGGTCGGTAGTCGGCTACATTAGTGCCGTCGAAACCAACCAAACTACCTTGACTAATCAGCTTAGGAAATGAGCTAATTCCTTGCTGCACGTAAGTGTTTTTACGCGTATAAATATCATCGTCTTGAGCGTATTCATGACTGAGTGTTCCTGCATAAAGCAAAAAAGCCAAGAAGGCAAGTATCAATTGAAAGTAGCCCGATTTAATTGATTTAATTTCGCTGGGAGCCGCTTTTGATTTACTCTTTTTCGCAGACATAGGTCTTATTTATTTTCTTCTTTGGCAAGATGTTCAATGGTTTTAGCCATGTCTTTTAAATCATCTTTCGAAAAAAATTTGCCTTTAGAATTGTCGGCATAAACGATTTCACCTGAAAATGGATCAATGATAAAGACCGATTTTAAAGCTGTGGCATTCACTTGCAAATAGTAAAAAGATGAATCTCCACTAGCAATCATTTTTTCAATAGTTTCTTTCTTACAAAACTCTGTTTTAAATGGATAGTTCTTTTTAAAATCTTCTTCATCCATATCTTTTCCAATCATATCAGGACAAACCAACAAAATGCGCTTACTAACTACTCCCGCTTTGGTACGGTAATACTTTACTAATTGTGTTCTTACCTTTTCCAAATCACCTTTAATTTGTTCCTTTTGCACCACTTCGAGTGTTTGAAGTATGGTTTGAACCATATTGGATACTCGATACGAACAATTGTACATCACTTGTTCGTTTAAAAAATGATTGATTGGGCTATACGCCAGCATATCAATAAATTCGTATGAAGCTAGTGCGGGTTTTCCTCCATTTACAAGAGCTAAACAATTGTATAAATCTTCAGCTTCTTCGGTGCTCATATTTACCAACAATAAAAAGGAAGCTTTTTTATCGCGTAGTTTTTTATTTAAATCCTTTTTATAATTGATGAATTTATAGGGAGTGATTTTCCAGTATTTTTTAACGGCGTGTACAATATTAGTATCATATGCTGCATTATCGGTAAGTACTACATAAGTTGTGGATTTTAAAAAACGCTCATAATCATCGGTCATTTTATAACCTAAAGCTGCAAATTGTGCAGAAGCGCTAAACGAAATACAAACCAACAAGCAGGCAAAAATTTTCTTCATACAATTACTTTCTTACAATTAATAACACTATTTTGGTGTACTAATGTAAAAAAGTTTCCCAAGTCAAACTATGATTTCAGATTAAAAGTTATTTTTAACCAACTATTTTCATGAGATGAAAGTTCATGAAACCATTTTAATTATTTATTTAACCTACAGTATATCATGAAATTTATTACCAAACTTTCGGTGTTGTTTTGTTTACTTATAACACTTACAATAACTAGTTCGCAAGCACAATGTGTAATTGACTCGAGCCAAACGCAACCCGGATTGCATCCCGACTCCTTGTTAGCTGCAACTGTAAATCAATATTATACGCAAGATGTAACCTTTGTATTAATTACCGATACGTTGGGTTTAACAATATCTAATTTTTTAATTCAATCCATTAATGGCTTGCCACTGGGTTTGCAGTGGTCGTGCAACCATGCTTCCAACGGATGTAACTACAATCCGGCTCAATCAATTTATGGATGTGTGCGTTTTTATGGAACACCTTTGCTGGCAGGAACTTATCCCATGTCGGTTACAGTGGTTGCAACGGTAGCCTTTATAGGAAATCAAACATTTAATTTTAATACTCAGCTTGTTGTACAACCTGCTTCAAACTCTAACAATAGTTTCTCAATGCTTAATTCTTCGGGCTGTGCTCCTTTAACAGTAAGCTTTTCTAATAATTTGCCAAATGGCGATTATTACCATTGGAATTTTGGAAATGGTGATACAAGTTTACTCGAAAATCCACTTCCGGTGACCTATACACAACCCGGAGATTATGTGGTTGCACAAGTATCTATTGCTGATACAACGGCGTCTTATTTTTTAACTTCTGTTAAAATTGACAGTATTCCTAATAATGCCGGAATTATAGATGTTCCTGATTTATATATTTTGATAAAAAATCAATCCGGTGCGACGGTTTTCGATTCGCATCCCTCCTACACGAATACCAATCCACCTTTAACAATCGCGATTCCAGCCTTGCAACTCAACAATGAAAATTACACCATTGAAGTTTGGGATGAAGACACAGGATTATCTGCCCCTGATGACCCATTAGGAACAATTAGTTTTTCAGGCAACGACTCCACCGACACGGTTTATGCAACACTATCGGGCATAACAGGAAGGTTAAAACTAATTTATGCTATTTTAAGAGTTGCACCACAGAGTATTTTTGCGAGCGATACTATACATGTGTATCCCTCTTTAGCAGCTCCAACTGTAACAGCTTCGGGAGCTTTAGCATTTTGCGATGGAGATACCGTAACACTCAATACCAATTATAATGGTTTAAACCAATGGTTTAGAAATGGAAATTTACTTGTAGGTGAAACCGATTCTTTGTTACAAGTTGTTTCAAGCGGTAGTTATTTTAATTTGGCAACTAACCTTTATGGATGCAGTGATACTTCGAATGTCGTACCTGTACAAGTTTTTTTACCACCCCCTTATCCTAACTTTTCGGTTATAGGTAGCTTGTTAACTGCTAATGTTTTTGGAACTTTTACTTATGCGTGGCTACTGAACGATACCGTAATTTCCGGCGCCAATCAAGCTAGTTATACTGCGCTGGTAAGTGGTTTTTATCGTTTACAAATTACCGATACCAATGGATGTACTCGAACTTCTTTCCCTATATCAATTGTAGTTACCAATATTCGAAATTTGAGTCAGGATGTGCCTATGCATATTTACCCAAATCCGGCGCAATCAGAAGTAGTTATTGAAGCAAACTCAAGTTCAGTAAAAAGAATTGATGTTAAAAATAGTTTAGGACAATTGGTTTATTCAGTTTCAAAGTCGAATCAATCGGCAAACATTTCACAAAAAATACATATTAGTTCCTGGCCAAAAGGGATTTATTTTGTTGAATGTTATTCAGATAAGTTGGTTGAGGTTAGGAAGTTAGTTGTTGAGTAGTGTTTTTCGGAGTGTATTGAATAGTAACGGTTTCGGGGGTTTGCGGTGGCGGGGAGTTTTAGCACTAAACTTCAAACGGAGAACTGAACTTCCACCTACCATAAATGTGTCTGCAAAGCACGGAACCCCCGCTATCGCAAACCCCTTGTTATCGATAGCTCTTCTGTCCGTTCGAAGATGTGTCATGTCAAGTCTGCAAACACTTTGTCCGAAGGAATTTACATTAGAAGCAATGTCTGTCCGATTAAGCACAAAGCCCGTGCTTTGGCAAAAATAAATTTGTAAAAAAAGGAAGGGTGGATTTTGGGGTGGAGAAAAAAATACTATCTTAAAGAAAATGTTTGTAGCGTTGGCTGGTGCGTTTTTTAAGAGTGTATTTTTTTTGATGCGTTGGCTATACGAATGATAAAAGTCGGTCAAGATTTATTGAATGCATTACAAGATGTTTCATTTTTTCTCTTACCCAAGCTTCGTTTACAACATACTCCGTTCCCTTTGTATTGTGTCTGAATAAGGCACTTCCATCATCGTGAACTTCGTCTTTAGAATGTGCCAATGTATTTCTGACATCCATAATTTCTTTGTCGTAACCTTTGAAAATTCCTAAAGTCGTTTCAAGTTTTATTTTTTCCTTTTTCAATACTTCTTTTTCGTCTGCACCTGCTTCTTTAATATCTACTTCAAGAGATTTCAAAAGTTCTGTTCCAATTCTTTTTACAACTTTAAGTTTTGCTCCAACATGAAAAAAATCTGTCTCAATAATTTCTTCCTGAAAGAAAACCTCTTTGTCAGGATTCAATTCAAAAAAAGAAGTGATTATTCCATTCATTTTTAGTTCCAGATCAATAGCAGAAGTAATAAAGTTTCCTCTTAGAGTTGAAACATCTTCAATGAGGGTTCTCTGTTTATCAACTTTTTTATTTAGCTCTCTTGCTAAATTATTTCTTGCTGTTGTATGAATTCCTTCTCTGTCTTTTAGTCCCTCATCAAAATCTGCTTTTTGGGAATAAAAAATTATGTCGCATAGAATATTTCTTTCTCTAAGAATCTTTATAATCTCATCACCTTGAATTCCTGAAAGATTATAATCCATTAAAACAATATCTATCTCTGAGGCAGGTGTTACTTTTTCAATGCCATCAGCATTTTTAAATGTTACAATCTCAAATTTGATTTTTGAATCACCATATTTTTCTTCAAGGTTTTCAATAGCTGATTTTAACCAACCATCTTCATTCTCAAACCAATAAATTTTGTAGGTGTAGTTTAGTTTCATTTTGGAAAAATTAAATTGAATTCAACTCCATTTTGTAATTCGTTATTTACTTCAACCTTGCCAGACATTTTACTCATGATATTATTTACATGATACAACCCAAGTCCAGAACCATCTGTTGTCGTAAATCCAAAATCAAAAATTTTATTGACATTCCTGTTAGAAATACCATTTCCGTTATCCTTGAAAGATATTTTAAATTTATCCTTCCCAAGTTGTTGAAATGAAACTTCAACTTCTTTTGCTTCTGCCTTTGCTGAATTCTTTATAAGATTATCCACGATAATCATTATTTCCATTGGTATGAAAGATGTTTTAAACTCAAAATCATCAGCACCTTTTATTTTTAATTTTAGCTGTCTATTGTCTATTGTTTTGATAACCTCCTTTACCACATTTTCCAAATACTCCTTTACAAATTGAACCAAATCACTTTTCATTGAATCAGAAGCATCATTGAAATTTGCTTTAGTAGCAAAGTTCACTATGGTTGAAATTTTATTTACTTCATAACTGATGTTCTTGACATACTTTTCTAAATCTGCTTGAGAAACTTCCTTTCCTTTCTTGAGTTTTGCATTAATCAAATTGAGATAGTTATCAATCGTCCCTGCACAAATCCCAATATCATGATGAAGAGTTAAAAGCTCTTTAACATCAACATTGATGCTTGACTGATAAAATAAATTTTGACTTTCAACTTGCTTTAAATTTTTGCGTAATGAAGAAATTTTCTTTTTTGCTTTCCCTAATTCTTCTTCTTTTTCTTGAAGAATTTTTTCTTTAAGGTTTAATAATACTTTATAGGTTTTTGCATTAAGTTTTGACTCGCCATACTTTTCAAAGTCCTCAATTATTTTTTCAACTTTATTCCTTTCGTCTTTGATTAACGAAGCAATTAAATCAGTGTTTACATAAAGGTCAATTGTATTTTCTGGCCTTGCTCTGATAATAGAATTGATGCTATCTAAAATGGATTTGTCTTTGTCAGCTTGGGAAATTAAATATTCCTCTCTCTTTACATTCAATCCCTTTTGAAAATCTTTGTCGCCAACCTTGTCAATAATGTAATCAGGAACTCTATCCCACTGCAATCCTTCTACAACATATTTTTCTAACCTCTTTAATGTTTCAATGAAATAACCATCCTTCCTATTTGTAAGTTGTTTAAATGGTTCGTTTTCTACTAACCCTTCTCTACTGGAAACTTCCTTAAACTCTCCTTTGGGGTCATTGATTTCAATTCTACCAACTATGTCACGGGTTCCTAAAAACCTCCTCTGTCCTTGCCCTTTTCTAATTTCTAATCCTAACCAATCATCACCTTCCTCTCCATATCTGCCAACTCTAAATCCATTCTTAAATAAAAAAATTGAACCGAATTGAATTGCTCTTCTGCCTGTTTCTCTTGCGAAATAAATTTTTGAATAGGTGTTTAAAAAGTAAACCACAATCTTGGCATCGTTCAATAAACCGAAAGAGTTTTTTTCAATAATCGTAAAAACATCTCTGCCTTTGTCTCTAAGGTTTGTAGTAATTTCTTTTCCATCTTTTGAAATGAATGATTCAATTGATGTCGTTGTAAAATCAAGTTTTTCAAAAATTTGATTTTTGATTTCACCATTTACTGATTTGTCAAACTCTTTAGCAACTACATTGATTCCAAATTTTTTCTTGTCAAATGATTGGTTTGGATTTAATAGGCGTTCAAGATAATGACGCAACTTTTTGAGTTTGTCTTCATCGTATGTCGTTCTTAATTTACTTATTTCAATTACAGTTCCTGTAGTTGGAATTTTAAAACCAGTTTTCACAAAGTCAGCATCAGAAATATTTTTTACATCTACGGCAATATCTTGAATTTCTATTTCTTTTATACCCTCATCGTTTTCTAATTCAAAATCTTTCCAGTCAATTTTCAAATGAACAATTGGCTTCCCTTTTTTCCTTGAATAGATGTCCAAATATTCTCCTAATCTGTCGCATGAAAATCTTCCTACGCCTTTTGCTCCTGCTAAAATCCGTCCTGCTTCTTCTTTTAAATTTTTCTTTTCAGAGTAGGCAATATTCAACCACTTTTCTTCAATGTCAGTTTTATCCATTCCTCTCCCGAAATCTGTGATAATTATTTTGGAAGTTTTGGAAGTATATTTTTTCTGCCCTTCATCATCATTAGTCAAAATGTTTTTGAAAATAACATCAACTGATGGTGAGCCAGCATCAAAAGAATTTTTGATTAATTCCAAAACAGCAATGTTGTCATTGTTGATAAGGTCTTTACCGATAATGCTTTTTAAGAGAACATTTGTTTTGAAATGTGTTTTCGGTTTGCTTTTAATTTCCGCCATGCAAAATTTGTTTTAAAACCAATCCGCTTTGTTCTCCGAAAAGAGGTGGTATGGCGTTACCAATTTGAGAATATCTTGGAACTTCTTGTGTCCTGCGTTTACCGCCAGTTGTGTATTTGCCTTGGAACTCATACCAGTCGGGGAAACTTTGAATTCTTGCATACTCACGAACTGTCAAAATTCTCGGCTCACTGTAATGAATATAATCGTCAGGCAAAGTTGTAATTGTTGGGCTTTTAGCATTTTTGTCAAGAGGAATAATTGTGTGCTTCTTAATGTTGAAGCGTTCTCTTGTCTTTGCATCAATGTCTTTATTTTTTTGACAAGTGTTTAGAATCACTTGAAATTTTTCAATGATGTCGGGTCTGTGTTTTGGAAAACGGTGACTGTCTGCAACTTTATTTTCAATTCCTTTTCTCAATAAAACTTGATAAGGGTTTTTTGTATCAGAATAAATGCCCGCTTGAAAACTTGCTGTGTCGGGAGATTGAACAGTTCCGTTTTGCTTTAGCAAATCGGAAATTGCATCTTTTAGTTTTGTATTAACAGTAAGATTTTTGTTTATCAAAAATTGCTTCTTGTCTGCTTCGATTTTTTGGAAAAATGATTTTGCAATTTGTTTGTTGCTTTTAGCAATGTCGTTTCTAACTCCAACTAAAATAAACCTTGTTCGTTTTTGAGGAATTCCAAAATCGCCAAAGTTTACCAGTTCTCCTTTCACTTTGTAACCTGCCCGTTTCAAAGCATTTTCAACATAGTTTGAATATTGCTTTCCTTTCTCTTTGTTTTTCTTGAACTCTTGTGTGAAGCCCTTTACATTTTCAAAAAAAATTATTTTGGGTTGAACCAGTTTGATAAAACTGATGTAGGATTTTACAAGTTTGTTTCTGTCGTCACTTTCATTTCTCCGTCCTGCCATTGAAAAGCCCTGACAAGGTGGTCCACCTGCAACCAAGTCAACTGTTCCTCTTAACGCTGTTAGTTGAGCTTTATAGTTTTTTATTACATCGTTTATTTCAAGGTTTGTCTGCGGTAACCAGTCGCACCAACTGAAATGCTTTTTGTCGTCAATAAGGTTGTGCTTCAAAGTTTTGAAGGCATCAGGACTTTTTTCAATCGCAAAAAGTCCTTTCCATCCTGCATTGTGTAAGCCCAACGAGAGCCCACCGCAACCTGCAAAGACGTCAATATATGTGTTGGATTTAGTCATATTTGCTTTCGCAAATTAAGGGATTTTATCGGTTAAATCCTTTCCGAAATCGTCCTTTTTTTGAACAGCTCGCTGTCAGTGTCGTTTAGCAAGGAAACCGCTCCGTTTTCGGGGCGGTTTTTGTTTTTTAGTTTTTCTTTTCTGGGTGGCGAAAACACCCTTTCATTTTTTTTGGGGTTAGCACGTATGTCGGCAAAAAAATGAAAGGGTGTTTTGTGCGGTGGCGTGGGTGGGCTTTTTTACAAATTTATTTTCGAAGCGTTGGCATTAGAAACTGTGTCAGTCGTTGTCACAAGTTGTCTGAAAAGGTTGTTCAAAGTCCGTCAGTTTGATGTTTGCACGTTCGCCAATATAGTTACCTATAACTATAAAATACCCGCATAATTTCCCATAAGACTTGATTTCATTCTAATTCCAAAATTGAAATTTCTTTCTAAACTAAATTTTTTCAAATTACCCTAATTTAGGTATTGCTTTTCAAAAGTTTGGAAGTACATTTGTCCCATTATTTATATTTAGTCTAAATAAACATTGTGTAAAATCAAATGAAAAAAATACTCTACAAACTATTTTTAATTACCTGTATATCAATTACAATTAACGGTTCAGCTCAAGTATTAACTAAGGAAGATTCTTTAAATGCTGGACTAGTTGCTAAGGATGTAAGCACCTTAATTGGAGGTTATGGTGAAGCTGCTTATCGTAACGATATTGATCGTAAAAATGCTAGTGTTAATTTAACCCGAAATGTAATTTTTATAGGACACAAATTTAATAACCGAATTAGCTTTTTTTCGGAAACTGAAATAGAAGATGCAAAAATTGAAGGTGGCGAAGCCGGTGGAGAAATTTCATTGGAACAAGCATTTATAAAGTTTAATATAAACCGAAATAACTACATCGCTGCCGGTTTGTTTATTCCACGTATTGGAACCATTAATGAAAATCACTTACCTACCACCTTTAATACAGTGGCGCGTCCACGTCTTGAGACTAAATTAATTCCTTCAACCTGGCGCGAACTTGGACTTTCCATTTATGGAAATATACCAGCCATTAGCGGATTAAATTATTCGGCTGCATTAATGAATGGACTTAATTCAGCAAATTTTGAAGGAGGAAAAGGAATTAGATCAGGACGATTTGAAGGTAAGGATGCCTCTGCATCCAATTTGGCCGTAACCGGTGCATTGTTATATTATGTGGGCAATTTCAGAATACAGGTTTCGGGTTATTACGGTGGATCTGCTGGATTAAGTCCACGAGAAGCTGATAGTTTGCGACTTAACTCAGGCGCTTTCGGAACTCCGGTTGCTTTGGAAGAAGCAAATATTCAGTTCCGAAAATCGGGATTCTATGCCTCTGCCCTTTTCGCTGCTATTCAAATTCCGGATGCCAATGCTCTAAATATTGCTTATGCTAAAAATGTTCCTTCAGCAATGATGGGATATTATGCAGAAGCCGGCTATAACTTGTTGGAAAAAACCAAGTACAAAAACAAAAAACTCATCAGTTTTGTTCGGTACGAAAATTTCGATTTAAATGCAGCCATTCCTAGTAATGCCATCGAAAACGATCAGTACAAACAAAGTTATTTGTTTGCTGGCCTGGCCTTTTTACCACTTCCAGGTGTTATTGTGAAAGCCGATTTTGAATATCAAACTACCGGTGAACCTAATCCTGCTTTGGTAATTAATCCTAGTCCGGTTGCACCCAAATATTTAACCAACCGAAGTTTTGTTAATTTAGGAATTGGCTATAGTTTTTAAACCTACTTCAACTTTTACTACATGAACCGTCGAAAATTTATTGAACAAACTTGCCTTGCATGCATGGCTGCAACAGCCGGAGTGAGTATACTTGGTATGAGCGCTTGCAGCACAACACAAGTGCTAAAAACAACAAGCACAAACGGAAATGTAGTAATTGACAAAGCAAGTTTTTTATCTGAAAAAGAAGCAAAATTAATCCGTGTAGTTGAACTCGAACACGATATTTTAGTGCTTAAAGAAGGTGATTCTTTTAGCGCTATTTATTTGCAATGTACACATCAAAATAATCCTGTTAATTATACAGGTAGCGGAATTGTTTGCAATGCACATGGAAGCCAATTTGGACTTAACGGTGAAGTAAAAACCGGTCCCGCTTCTGTACCCTTAAAAAAAATCCCCATTAGCCATCAAAATAATCAACTCTCACTAACCATAAAATGAAACTTAAATTTGCACCCCTAGCTACTGCGCTTCTTTTTTTACACCTATCCTGCCGTAAGGCCGAAACTAGCGAACAAACACAAACCAACATTCCTGAGGTGTTGTCTGAATTTTCGTACAAAGTTGCCTATGCCACTTATAGCGACTTAGAACAAAAATCGAATCAATTACACAGTAAAATCATGTCCTTTAATAGCACAAATACAAGCAGCGATTTAGAGGCTTGCAAACAGTTGTGGAAAGATACACGTGCTGCTTGGGAACAAAGTGAAGCTTTTCTATTTGGACCGGTTGCCACCGAAGACATTGACCCTGCGATTGACGACTGGCCTGTAAACCAACAAGATTTGGATTCTTTATTAGCTAGTAATCAAGTATTTAGTCAAGGCTTTTTAGATAGCACACAAACTACTCTAAAGGGTTTTCATCCTATGGAATATTTATTATTTGGAGCGAACGGATCAAAAACTCCGGGCGATTTTACCATACGCGAACACGAGTATTTAGTTGCTTTGGCAGATTATATTAAACGCTTAACTACGACATTGCGTAAAACCTGGGAACCAACTGAACCGGGCAATTACTTGGTTCAATTTACTCAAGCTGGCAGTAACGGAAACATTTATGCTAGTAAACGTGCTGCGGTTGAAGAACTCGTAAATGCAATGATTGGTATTTGCGAAGAAGTTGCTGATGGAAAAATTCAGGAACCATTGGCTGCACAAGATCCCAAGCTTGAAGAATCACAATTTAGCAAGAACTCCATAACCGATTTTAAAAACAACATTATTAGTGTTCAAAATGCCTATAATGGTAACTATACAGAAAATGGTATTGGACTCAACAATTGGGTAAATCAAAACAATATTTCGCTTGATAACAAGGTGCAGCAAAAAATTGTGAATGCTATTAATGCATTTGATTTAATTACTATTCCTTTTGGCGAAGCCATAATTTCGCAACAAAATCAATTAGCTACTGTACAGCAAGCTTTACGCGATTTAAAAGTCGCACTGGAAGATGAATTATTACCCTTCGTTCAACAAACTATAACTGAATAATTACCAACAGATTAACCATGCTTAAAGCAATACGGTCAAAGGGTAACTACTGCTTAGCTGCTTTATTGGTAGTAAGTTTTGCTGTAGGCTGCCGTAAATACAATGAGTTTAGCGAGGACGAACTAGATAAACGCTATGCCGGTGGCAGCAATACTGTGTTTGATGAATCAGGTGGTGCTTTTGCACATCCTTTTCAAGGAATGAGCGAACACGATATGGAAGTGCATGAAACTGGCGATGCACATTTTGAAGCTTCGTTTGTTACAGCACCGTCTTTTATACGACCGGGCCTTGGTCCCATTTACAATAATGTTTCTTGCGCCAGTTGCCATATTGCTGATGGTCATGGTAAACCTGCCTTGCCGGGCCAACCATTGCTTTCGATGTTATTTCGAATCAGTATTCCTGGCGAAGGACCGCATGGCGAACCCAATGCTGCTCCTGGTTTTGGAGGGCAGTTGCAAACAGCTTCTGTAGTTGGTAAACCAAGCGAAGGTTCAATTAACATAGTTTACACTGAAGAGCAAGTTGTTTTAGCAGATGGCGAAGTTGTAAATTTGAGACGTCCAACCTACAGCTTACAAAACACCTATATACCGGCACCTGCAGGATTAATGCTTTCTCCAAGAGTTGCTCCACCTGTATTTGGACTAGGTTTACTGCAAGCAATTTCGGATCAAACATTACTTAGCTGGACGGATGAAATGGATGTAGATGGTGATGGTATAAGTGGTAAAGTGAACTATGTTTGGAACATTTCTAAGAATAAAACCACCATTGGCCGATTTGGATGGAAAGCAGGTGCACCCGATTTGCTACAACAAACTGCCGGTGCCTATTCAGAAGATATGGGTATTACCAATTCCTTGTTTCCTGCTGAAAGTAGTTTTGGCCAATCACAATACGACAATTTGCAAGATGAAACCGAAGTAAGCGATAGTATTTTAAATGCAGTAGTATTTTATACTCGCACATTAAGTGTGCCTGCTCGCCGCATGGTTTCTGATGCAAATAATTTATGGGGCGAAAAAATATTTAGTAAAGCCGGTTGCGATAAATGCCACAAACCACTTGTGCGTACCGAAATAAATATGGCATTTCCCAGTGTTTCCGGACAGTTAATTTTTCCTTATACCGATTTATTGTTACACGATATGGGAGCTGATTTAGCGGACTATCGCCCCGACTTTAAAGCCAATGGCTATGAATGGCGCACCGCCCCATTGTGGGGAATAGGTTTAACAAAGCAAGTAAACGGTCATTCAAATTTTTTACACGATGGTAGAGCACGCAATATATTGGAGGCAATTTTGTGGCACGGTGGCGAAGCTTTAGCATCCAGAGAATATGTGAAACAGCTCAACAAGAATGACCGTGAAGCCTTGCTCTCATTTATTAATTCCTTGTAAGAACAACTCTTTGTTTCATACAACAGTAGGTTATTAATTTCATTTGTGTTTACAATTTAGTAGATTTGAAAAGAAAAATTTTTTAATTTCTTACTATTTATATTTTCCAATATCGTGAAAACTATATCCACACATACCTTTTTGCTTTTCTGCACTATTATTTTGTTTGCTTCTTCTTGTCAAGTTGAAAAACGTAGATATTCAGACGGATTTTATATTAATAGAAATAATAAAAAAGTAGATAGCCAAAAGCAACTCACGCAAAAAACACCAACTGATAAAAATGTTGATGCTACTGAATTAACATTTCATCAAGTAGAACCCGTACTTTCTGTAAATCTAACCGATGAACCAATCTTACCTCAGAAATCGGAAAACTTATTCGAGAAAAGCAATAAATACGCTGGAAAATGCGATATCATCACCTTAAAATCGGGTGAAAAAATTGAAGCAATTATAATTGATATTGCAGGTAATGATGTTAAGTATAAAAATTGCAGCAATCCCAATGGCCCAACCTTACTGGTAGAGAGAAGCAATGTTGAAACTATTACCTATGCGAATGAATCTAAAAACGTAAAACAAGAAGCAGCTCCTACACCTAAAAAAGAAGAAGCAGATTACGTAAAGGAAAATCCGAAAACAGAAAGTAATTCAGCTCAAAGCGAAAAACCATTAAAAATGGAATGGCTTGGCTTTTTTGGATTTTTATCCTCGTTAACCGGTTTAATAGTTGCGGGTATACCATTAGGTAGCCTTGGTATAGTATTCGGAATTATTAGCCTAATTAAAATTCAAAAGCATCCCGAAAAATATAAACGAAAAAGAGGCTTTGCCATTGCTGCGCTTATTATAGGTATAGTAGCCGTTATTGGAGCCATTATATTTCTTTTAATCTAACGACTTGTCTTCAACCAAAGTTGCACCCACGAAGCGGATAATAACTATTCAAATAGTTAGCAAATTCTGGTAATTGAAAAGTAAACATTCACTTTCAATTTTGTGATTCTGAATAAAAGTCATAGTAAACTGCTCATAAAATAATATATCTTTGCGCCCTTAATTTTTAACGTGAAATGGATAAGAATTCGATAATTGGATTATTACTAATTGGTGCTATTTTAATTGGATTTAGTATTTACAACGCTCCTACCGAAAATGAAATTGCCGCTCAAAAACGTCAACAAGACTCAATTGAAGCTGTTCAAAAATTAGCCAGCAAACAGAAACAACAGGCAGTGTTGCAAGATGCTGTAATTGCAGCTATTGCTGATACTACTACTATTTCGGACTCAACTAAAAATGAAGTTCTTAAAAGTACCTATGGCCCCTTTATAGCTTCAGCATCAGGTGAAAGAAAAATTAGCTATATCGAAAATGAATTAATAAAAGTTGGAATTTCGAACAAAGGTGGTCGAATAGTTTCGGTACAATTAAAAAAATACCGAACCCACGATTCATTGCCATTGCTCCTTTGCGACGAAGATTCATCACGCTTTGGATTAAGCTTTATTGCTCAAAATCGCGTTTTTAGTACCGATACACTGTATTTTACTCCGGTTGGGAATTCGTTTACTGTAAATGGTACCGATAGCAACAAATTTAGCATGCGATTACAGGCTGCACCTGGCAAATACCTCGAATTTGAATATCGTTTAAAAGGAAATTCATACCTAATGGATTGTAATATAAATACAGTAGGTATGCAAGATTTAATTGCAAGTAATACATCCGACTTAAATTTAAAATGGAAATTACGCGCACTAAAACACGAGAAAAGCCATACTAACGAACAAAACGCAACTACTATTTATTATAAGCATTTTGAGGATGAAGTAGATTATTTGAATGAAGCAAAAGATGGTAAAGAATCATTTAAAACAAAAATGCAATGGGTTTCATTTAAGCAACAATACTTTACTTCGGTTTTAATTGCTAAAAAAGGTTTTGAAAAACCAACTGAAATTGAAACCATTGGATTACCAGATTCTAAAAAATACACCAAAGATTTATCGGCAAGTTTTACAATTCCATACGAACACAAAGCTTCCGAATCGTTTGCTATGAACATATACTTTGGTCCTAACCACTATGGTACTTTAAAAGGATATGGCTTGGACCTGGAACAACAAGTGCCTTTGGGCTGGGGAATTTTTGGCTGGGTAAATCGCTTTGCAGTTATTCCCGTTTTTAATTTCTTGAGTGGATTTAACATCAATTTCGGAATTATTATTTTGTTGCTTACCATTTTAATAAAAGTGGTACTGTTGCCATTGACCTATAAAGCCTACATGAGCACTGCCAAAATGAAAGTGCTTAAACCGGAAGTGGATGAACTCAATGAAAAATATGCCAAAGAAGAGCCTATGAAAAAACAACAGGCTTTAATGGCACTTTATAAAAAAGCAGGTGTAAATCCATTGGGTGGTTGTTTACCGATGTTGCTTCAAATGCCTATTCTTATTGCTATGTTTAGGTTTTTTCCTGCGAGTATAGAATTGCGCCAGCAATCATTTTTGTGGGCTACCGATTTATCGTCCTACGATAGTATTTGGACTTTTGGCTACGTTCCTGTAATCGATTACTTATATGGAGATCACGTTAGTTTATTTACTTTATTGATGACCATTTCAACCATTATGTATACCCGCATGAACGATCAGTTTAGCGGTGCCAATAACCCACAAATGGCGCAAATGAAATGGATCATGTATTTAATGCCAATTATTTTCCTTGGAGTATTCAACAATTACTCTGCAGGTTTGAGTTATTATTACTTTTTGGCAAACATGTTTACTTTTGCGCAACAATGGATTATTCGCAAGTTGGTTGATGAAGATGACATTCATGCAAAAATTCAGGAAAACAAGAAAAAGCCTGCAGCTCCTAAATCAAAGTTTCAGGCGCGTTTAGAGGAAATGGCAAAACAACGTGCTACACTTCCCCAAGGCGGAAAGAAAAAATAGTTTAATGCTAGGCAACAAAGCCTAATCTCTGACTCATATCAAACAGAAGCTCTATATTTGGGCTTCTGTTTTTTTATGCTCGAACTTAAAAACAATATTCCCCGTTGGATTATTTTAGTTATTGACCTTTGCATTTGCACGGCTTCACTTGTATTGGCCTATTTGCTTCGGTTTAATTTTACTGAACCACCGCTTGCCGATAAAAACGACATTCCAATGGTTTTTGCGGTGGTACTCATTACCAGAACTATCTTTTTTTTAGCAAGTAAAATTTATGCAGGAATTATCCGCTATACCAGCACCGAAGATGCAAAACGTATTTTTATCAATGTAAGTCTAGGGACCTTGTTTTTTATACTATTAAACACCGGTTCCTACATTTACAATAGAGTTTTCTTGATTCCTTTCTCGCTTGTTTTTATTGAAATGATGAGTACTATTTTTATCATGATAAGTTCGCGAGTGCTTGTAAAACTTTTGTACTTAAATCAAAAAGGGCGCTTACAAGATAAAATTAACGTAATTATTTACGGTGCCGGAGAAGCAGGAATAATAGCCAAACGAACACTTGATAGGGATGCCGGAACAAAATATAAAGTACTGGCATTTATTGATGACGATCGCACAAAAAACAAGAAAAAGCTTGAAGGTGTAAGTATTTACATGCGCGATGAATTGCCTCATTTACTGCGTGAGAACGAGGTTGCGCACGTTATTATTTCAGTACAAAATCTTTCAGCAGCTATTCGACAGGAAATTGTAGAAATCTGTTTTGCCAATAGTACCAAAGTACTCACCGTACCTCCTATTAATAATTGGATCAACGGTGAATTAAGTTTTAAGCAAATTAAAAAAATACGAATAGAAGATTTGTTGGGACGCGATCCTATTCAAATTGACTTAGATAAAATAAAATCTATTCTTAGTTCAAAATCAATATTGGTAACAGGTGCAGCTGGTTCTATTGGTAGCGAATTGGTACGACAAATTGTAAAATTTGCTCCTTCAAAACTCATTTTACTTGATCAAGCTGAATCGCCCCTTTACGATTTAGAAATGGAATTAGCGGATTATTCAAAAAATCAACAAGCTGAATTTGTGATTGGAGATATACGTAATTTACAACGTTTAGAAAATGTGTTTCGCACCTATTCGCCCGATTTGGTGTTTCATGCAGCAGCTTATAAACATGTTCCGTTAATGGAGGATAATCCATCGGAAGCTTTGTTTACCAATGTATTGGGAACAAAAAATGTAGCCGATTTGGCCGTAAAATACAAGGCTAAAGAATTTGTAATGGTTTCAACCGACAAGGCTGTTAATCCTACCAATGTGATGGGCGCTTCAAAACGAATTGCTGAAATGTATATTCAATCGTTAAACGCTCAAAGTGAAACAAAATTTATTACCACACGATTTGGAAATGTATTAGGAAGCAATGGTTCTGTAATTCCACGATTTAAAAAACAAATCGAAAAAGGTGGACCAATAACCATTACTCATCCCGAGATTACTCGCTATTTTATGACCATTCCCGAAGCTTGCCAATTAGTTTTAGAAGCAAGTGCAACCGGTAAAGGAGGCGAAATATTTATTTTTGATATGGGCAATTCAGTAAAAATAGTTGACCTCGCTCATAAAATGATTCGCCTATCGGGACTTACACTTGATAAGGATATACAAATTGTGTATACAGGATTGCGACCTGGCGAAAAACTATTTGAAGAATTATTAAACGTAAAGGAAAACACACTTAAAACGCATCATTCACAATTACTGATTGCCAAGATTGCCCCGGCTGATTACTCTATAATAAAGCAAAAAACCGACGAATTAATTGAATTATTTGATTCTCAAAACAACCAAAGTATTGTGGCTAAAATGAAGGAGATTGTACCAGAATTTAAAAGCAATAATTCTGTTTTTGAGAAGTTGGATTAATTTTATTTTGTTCCTATTTTCAAAAATATCTATAACAACTAACCTTGTTAAATTGTACAACTTAGGTATTTGATTGTTCATCTCAAATAGCTCGCAATCCAAGAAAAAAGGACACAAGTATCTTTATTTAAAAATCGATCCTTGTGTCCTTTATGTAAACTTTGCGCTCCTTGTGGTAAAAACCTTAAACAGTTTAATAAATCAGCTTAAACCACCAGCCATTCATCATAAATATCTTAAAAAATCTTTGGTCGTACGCTGGCAATTTAAAATACAGATAGCTTATGATTACTATCATGTAATAGTATATTTAAATTCTCTCTTCTAATATTTTACGATACGCTGTGTATTGCTTTGTTTTTCGGAGCTAAGTGTTACAAAATAAATCCCCGGTAACAAAGCAGCCCCGAATCGAGTGTTTGATTGTTGCATATTTATAGTCTCAACAATTCTTCCTGCAACATCTGTAATTTTAATTTGATAATTCTTTGCCCCTACTTCCCATGTTGGCAATTGAAGCATAAAGTCGGCATTGCTTGGATTAGGACTTACACTAAATGCATCATTTACAGCTGACACCGATTTTACACCTACACCTGTTTCAATAATTTTAAAATTATCAAAACCGGCTTCAACTATATGCCCCGGTGTTGCATCCGCTGTTCTAACTATAAGTTGCATGGTTGATGTAAATGGAATTAATCCAGTAAGTGGGAAGCTTTTGCTCATCCAAGTTGAAGCTCCCGGTGTATTAATAGTAACATTTTCAATGTCGATGGTAGTTATACCATTACTTAATGAAATATGCAATGAATCATTGGGAACTCCGGTTCCACCGGCATTAAAAAACCAACGTGAATATTGTAATTCCGGCCAAATATAACCGGTCAAATCAAAAATTGGCGAATATAAAGTGGTAGATCCTCCATCTACATCATCTGTAGCTGCTTGTCCACCCGCATTTCCGGTAACAAAAGCTTTATTCGAACAATCATCTGTTACATCATTTCCAGGGTTAGCATCATTTGGGAAATTTAATGTAGTACCTACCGGTACATCTCTAACCCAAGCTCCTGTTGTAGCAGTTGTATTTACAGTCCAACCAAAATCAAAGCTAAAATCATCGCTATATCCTTCGTGCATTGTAACATTAATTGAAGGCGATGCTAAAGCAACTAAACTATCAAAACATTGTGTCTCATAGCCCCACTTACCTACTGTAAAATCATATTGTCCGGCAACGGTTGCACAATTTTCATAGTTTCCACTATTGTCACTAAGCAAGGAATAGGTTGAGCTTGAATTTGAAAATTCAACATTCACACCTGCTATGGATGCACCCGTTCCAAATTCTGAAATTAAACCCGATAAATTAACAGTTGAATTACTCAATAAATTACAATCAACTACTGTTACAACCCCATTGTTTAGTGAAACCTGAACCGTTTTGGTAATGTAGCCAGCTTTCGAAAATTGAGCAGTATAAGTACCCGAGTCAGGAGTTCCGGTTTTGTAATTTCCTGTAAAGTCGGTACTATCTAGAACTGAGGTACCAATTAATTCAATTTTTACGTTATTTAATAAAGTGTTGCAAAGGCTATCTCTAACTACTCCTTCAAGGTAGCAAGCCCTTACATAAGTTGGAGTATATACATACAAACCAGAATCAATATCAGAAGTAACTATAGTTCCTGAAGGCAAAAATGGATACACTCCCCATACTCCTTCAAACCCGCCACCACTAGCAGGGACATCATCAATATAACCTACATTTATAAGATTTTGCGGGCGATGACAATCTGTAATAACAACACCATCTTTATACCAGGAAGTAATTGCATAATCGTTTAGTATATGTGTATTGTGTACAATAGAGAGGCTACCGGGATATTGCGACTGAATTTTATCTAAAAAAATAATGTTGTTTACATTACTTACATCGTACGATGCTAAATAAGAATTGTTCACCTCGTCGGTAGTAAATAAATATTTACTGTTGTCGGAAAGCCATGTATTGTGGGTAAATGCATTGGGAGTTTGCTGTGTGTTTAAGACAACGGGATTAGCTTTATTGCTAACATCAATTGCCGAAAATGTACCGGCATATATTTGTCCTGCCCAAACGGTATCGTTTCTAACATATCCATCGTGCACATAACCACCATCAAAAATTCCAGCAAATACAGGATTCCATGGATCGGTTAAATCACCAATAACAATTCCTTTGTTTCCAATATTGCTTCCGTATAAATAAACATAACCGGAATCAATGTGCAATGCATGAATACTATTCAGCGTTTGACCGAAAACTGTTGGAGTCCAGCTTTTTTGTGGTAATACTGTTCCTGGAAGATTACGCATATCTATAATTTGTAAACCCCCGCCTCCTTCTGTAGTAACATAGGCATATTGTTTCCAGGTTTTAATTTCGCGCCAAATTGAGTTAGGTCCAATAAAACTGTCTACTGTAAAAATACTATCGGGATTAGTAACATCAACAATAGTCATACCCGTTGATGTACCTACCAAAGCATATTCGTTTCCAAGTGAATCAACGTATCCGCAAATATTACTTAGCTCCTTGCCGGGAAAACGCATGTGGCTGCGTTGTACCATATTTTTAGGAGTTTGAGCAAAGGTTATCAGAGTATAAACCGTGCAAGCTAGTGTTAGAACTAATTTTCTCATTTAATTTTAGGGATTGGGATTTTGGGTTATTTATAAAAGATTGTTGATTTAAGATTCTTAATGTACTGTATTAAAATTCAAGTTTTATTTGACTGTCCATTTCGTCAAGGTTATCCTTAATCGCTTTTAGGCGTTCCATTCTTTCCAAATCAAACGCTGCTTTTTCTTCTTCTTTCGGTTCTTCAGGAATAGGAATAGGATCGGCTAAATTGATTTCTTTAATTTTATATTGCGACAATCGATTTCCTTTTGCTTTCAAGCCCTTTACAGCAATAAATTCAGATAAGTTAATGCTTTCGTTAGCGATATCTTTGCCTTTGTTTTTATAAAACTTTATTTCACAAACTGGCAATAAATCTGTTGAAACGCATTCGAGTTGAGATCCTTCAAATTCGCTGATAAAAAGAACTTTTTTATCACTTGGTTCAACTAAAAATCGTTTAACAAAATATTCCTTTTTTTCACCGTCGAGGTAGATAGCGGTAATAGGTTTATCAACTTTGAGTTTTTCAATCAAAATCATGTCTTCTTCAAAGTGATTTTCCAAATCAAAATTATGCAGCTTATAATTTCCACTTTGCATAATGGTGAGTATTTTATCATCGGCACTGAATTCGCCTAAATATTGCCCACGACTCTCTGTATTTAGTCGTTGCACAGTATCGTCGTACCAAATCATTCGAGCTCCTAGGGTAGATACTCCTTTTTCGGCTAAAACAATTTTTCGAACCGGATATTTAGTCACTATATTTCCTTGAGAAGCTCTTCCTTTTATTGCGATATCACCAAAGCTTACATCAAATTGCAACTTACGAATTCCGGGCAAGGCTTTATGAAAGACGGTTACCACTTCGGCTTCTCCATTTGGATTGGCTGTAAAATAAAGTACTTCCGAACCCTTATTTCCTTTAGTTAAATCGTATAACTTATCTCGAGTAACACCGGTAACACTAAATCTCTTTATTAAAACGGCACCTTTTGTTCCATCGCGATAAATCATATTGTACACAGTGCGTTCGTCGTTTTTCTTAAATACGTTAATGTGCACAATTCCTTTTCCAACAAAGGCTTTATCCGCAATTTTACTTACAGTCATGGTGCCATCTTCGCGAAACACAATGATATCGTCAATGTCGGAACATTCGGCTATAAACTCATCTTTCTTTAATCCATATCCGGCAAATCCATCTTCACGATTTACGTACAATTTTTCATTGGCTACCGCAACTCTAGAAGCAACAATGGTATCAAATGATTTAATTTCTGTTTTGCGTTCTCTACCTTTTCCGTATTTCTTTTTCAGATTTTTAAAATATTCAATTGCAAATTCAATTAAGTTATCTAAATAATTTTGCACTTGCTTCATCTGGTCTTCAAGGCCTTTGATAAATTCATCGGCTTTAAATGAATCAAATTTTGAAATACGTTTAATTTTTATTTCAGTTAATCGTTCAATATCCTGAACTGTAATTTCGCGTTTAAATTTTTTCTTATGTGGCTTTAATCCTTTGTCAATTGCAGCAATAACAGCTTCCCAGGTTTCGCACTCTTCAATATCGCGGTATATTCTTTTTTCAATAAATAGTTTTTCAAGCGACGAAAAATGCCATTGCTCACCTAATTCAGCTAGCTCAATTTCAAGTTCCTGCTTTAGTAAAGCCAAGGTTTTTTGAGTCGAAATTTTGAGCATTTCATTCACCCCAACAAACCGGGGCTTATCGTTCTCAATGATACAAGCATTAGGCGAAATTGAAACTTCACAATCGGTAAATGCATACAAGCCATCAATGGTTTTGTCGGGTGATATTCCGGCAGGCAAGTGAATCACAATTTCAACAGTGTCAGAAGTATTATCCTCCACTTTTCTAATTTTAATTTTTTCCTTATCGTTTGCTGCAAGTATAGAATCAATAAGGGAAGTAGTCGTAGTTCCAAATGGAATTTCGCTAATTACCAATGTTTTTTTATCGAGCTGAGAAATCTTAGCTCGAACCCTGATTTTACCACCTCTCAAACCATCATTGTAATTGCTGAAATCGGCCATTCCACCACCCAAAAAATCGGGTACTATGTGTGTTCTTTTTCCTCGCAAACTATCAATTGATCCATCAATGAGTTCAATAAAATTATGCGGCATAATTTTACAAGCGAGTCCCACTGCAATTCCTTCAACTCCCTGTGCCAGCAATAATGGAAACTTTACCGGTAAAGTTACAGGCTCTCTATTTCGACCATCGTACGATGATTGCCAAATGGTAGTTTTGGGATTAAATACAACGTCTAACGCAAACTTTGATAGCCGTGCTTCAATATAACGAGGTGCCGCAGCCGAATCTCCTGTAAGCACATTTCCCCAGTTTCCCTGACAATCAATTAATAAATCTTTTTGTCCTAATTGCACCAAAGCATCCCCAATACTTGCATCGCCATGCGGATGGTATTTCATACAATGCCCAATAACATTCGCAACCTTGTTGTATCGCCCATCGTCTAAATCCTTTAACGAATGAAGTATTCGACGCTGTACAGGCTTTAATCCATCTTCAATATAGGGAACGGCTCGTTCTAAAATTACATAGGAGGCATAATCCAAAAACCAGTTTTGATACATGCCCGAAACGTGAATCACGTTCTGCAATTCTTCGCGGGGTGTTGAATCAAATTCGCTTTCGTTGGTGTCTTCTGTATTCATTTAAATCAATTTCAAAAATTAGTTTTTCCTCAAATTCTTAGCTCACACGTTCTTCAACCAAATCCTTCTCAACCTTTAAATTGCCAATAATAAAATCTTGACGTTCGGGTGTATTTTTCCCCATAAAATAACTCAACATTTCTTCGATACTAGCATTTTTACCAATAATAACAGGGTCGAGACGTATATCCTTACCGATAAAATTTTTAAACTCGTCAGGGGAAATCTCACCTAAACCTTTAAATCGGGTTATTTCAGGCTTCACCCCTAACTTTTCGATTGCCTTTTTACGCTCATCATCACTGTAACAATAAATTGTTTCCTTTTTGTTTCGTACCCTAAACAATGGAGTTTGCAAAATATAGAGGTGTCCATTTTTTACCAAATCAGGAAAAAATTGCAGAAAAAAAGTAATCAGCAATAAACGAATGTGCATACCATCCACATCGGCATCAGTTGCCAATACTATGTTGTTGTAGCGCAAATCATCCATTCCATCTTCAATATTTAATGCACTTTGCAGTAAATTAAATTCTTCGTTTTCGTAAACAATTTTTTTAGTGAGACCAAAACAATTTAATGGTTTCCCTTTTAAACTAAATACTCCTTGTGTATTCACATCTCTCGATTTGGTGATACTACCACTAGCCGAATCACCTTCGGTAATGAATAAAGTAGTTTCCAACCTGCGTTCGTCGTCTGAATTGTAATGCACCCTGCAATCGCGCAATTTACGATTATGCAAACTGGCTTTCTTAGCACGGTCACGAGCAATTTTTCGAATACCTGATAATTCTTTACGCTCCTTTTCACTCATCAAAATCTTTTGCAACAACAATTCAGCTGTTTCTTGATTTTTGTGTAAAAAATTATCGAGTTCGGTTTTTACAAAATCGCCAATAAAGGTTTTAACAGAAGTTCCTCCGGGAGCTATTTCTTGTGAACCTAATTTTGTTTTAGTTTGAGATTCAAAAACAGGTTCTTGCACCTTAACGCTAATAGCTGCTACAATTGAGGTTCGAACATCTACAGCTTCAAAATCCTTTTTGTAAAATTCGCGAATAGTTTTTACCACTGCTTCGCGAAAAGCACCTTGATGAGTTCCTCCTTGTGTAGTATGTTGTCCGTTTACAAATGAATAATATTCTTCGCCATAAGCTGTTCCATGGGTAAAGGCAATTTCAATATCGTGGCCTTTTAAATGTATTATCGGGTATAAAATATTACCGCTCAAATTTTGTGATAATAAATCATGCAAACCATTTTCGGAAAAAAACTTATTTCCGTTGTAATTCAATGTTAATCCGGTGTTGAGGTAAGCATAATTCCACAACATCTTTTCAACATAATCGTTCAAAAAATGGTAGTTCCCAAAAATTTGTTCATCGGGTGTAAACGAAACCAAGGTGCCCTTTCGAAGGCTACTGTCTTCAACCTTACTTTCCTTAACTAACTCACCACGCACAAATTCGGCTTCCTTACTTTTTTCATCACGAATGGATTGTATTTTGAAATTCGTTGAAAGCGCATTAACAGCTTTAGTTCCCACCCCATTTAATCCAACCGATTTCTTAAATGCTTCAGAATCATATTTGGCACCGGTATTAATTTTTGAAACAACATCCACTAATTTTCCGAGAGGGATTCCACGCCCATAGTCGCGTACTTTAACAGTTCTGTCTTTAATATTTATGTCAATATTTTTACCATGACCCATCACAAATTCATCAATACAATTGTCGATGGTTTCTTTCAATAAAATATAAATACCATCGTCTTGTGAGGAGCCATCACCCAGCTTTCCAATATACATTCCGGGCCGCAGTCGAATATGCTCTTTCCAATCGAGTGTGCGGATACTGTCTTCGTTATATTTTGGTTCTGCCATTTTTAAAATAAGTAATTAAAGTATTGCGCATATCCACTACATAAAACTGCACTGGAAACGAGCTTTTATAAAACTTTCAAAGTTAAAATTTTGCCGGGTATTTTTTGAAGCAAAAGTAGACTTGTGTAAAACTAATTAACACGCTGTAATTGTGTCCATTACACAGTTAATTAAGGAATTACTTAGGATTTAATTTGTGATTTTACGCTGATTTAGAGCTTTCTGATACTTTCGAGCGTTGCGCATGTGCTGCTCATAGTTACTGGCGTAATTTGAATAACCCGAAAAATCCTCGCGAGCACAAAAGTATATGAAATTATGCTTTTTAAAATTCAACACTGCATCAATGCTCACTTTGCTGGGAAGACAAATAGGTCCTGGCGGCAATCCTAAATTTTTATAGGTATTATAGGGTGAATCAATTGAAAAATACTTCCCCGTTACTCGTTTTATTGAGAAGTCACCAACAGCCCAAATTAAAGTAGGATCAGCTTGTAAGGGCATTTTTATCCTAATGCGATTTAAATAAACTCCTGCAATAATTGGCTTTTCAACATCAATAAAACTTTCTTGTTGCACAATGGAGGCAAGAACCGAAACTTCTGCCTGAGTTAAACCAACTTGCTCCGCTTTCCTTTTCCGCTCATTTGTCCAAAACTTTTTGTACTCAGCGGCCATTTTTTCTATGAATTTTTCGGCAGAAGTATTCCAATAAAACTCATAGGTATTTGGGATAAATAAACAAAGTGAATTTTCACTCGAGAAATTATATTTTTTAAGAAAGCTATCATCATTCAGCAAGTTCAAAAGTACTTCTTCGTTTGCTTCCAATTGTTCGTGAATTTGTGCCGCTAGTTCCCTTTTAGTTCTTGCAAAAGTAAATGTAACTCTCACCGGTTCTTGCATGCCCGAGCGGAGCATATCTATTAATTGATTGTTGTTTAAACCCGTATTGATAAAATATTTTCCGGCTTTAACTTTACGCGTATAATTTTTTCGTTCAGCAAGCCATTCAAATGTACTTCGGTTATCAATTAAATTGGCCGTATATAAAAGTGATTTTACAGTTTCAAAGTTTGCACCTGTTGGAATATAAATATAGGTTGATTTTTTACCCTTTAAATTTACATTCGGTTTATAAATCGTTGTGTATGCAACATAGGAACTCACAATTCCACCAATCAAAACAAGTATTGCTCCAGCAATTAAGAGTTTCTTTAAACCAGACTTTTTCTTTTTTTTCGCCACAAGTTTTACAGTTCTTTTACCAATTCCTTAGCCTTTTGATTGCTTGGATTTTTTTTGATAACTCGATTTAAAATTATTTTTGCTTCTTTCAAACGCTTTGAATACAGCAGAACACCCGCCTTATTTAGCAAGGCAATTTCCAAATCTGGATCCATTTTTAAGGCTTTATCAAAATAGATTTCTGCTTCAGCAATGTTGTTCTGCAACAAACAAGTATATCCATAATTCGATAGCGCACTCGCAAATTTGGGATCATTTTTAATAATACTACTAAAAATTTTCTGTGCCTCCTTAATTTTTCCGTTACTCACCAAAGCACTTCCCAATTTATTCTTAAACTCAAGATTTTGATCAGCTAGCTCAACCGCACGCAAATAAAATGATTCAGCTTCGTTGGATTGGTTCAAATTCGAATACGATTCTCCAATTCGATAAAGTGTCCAAGCGTTTTTATTGTCCATTGATTTTTTAAAAATTGAATTTTGTCTTTTTAGCAAGATATCCTTCCCTATTCTATCAACATAGTTCAATACACCTGCATAATTTTTCTTACAAAATTGTAAGCGAACGTAAAGGTCAAAGTTCTTATTCAACGAGCGGTTGCTTTTGTCGTCAACATATTTTTCGGCCGAATCGAGTAACATCGGATTATTATCAAATTTCTCAAATTGATTGATGTAAGCTTCACAAATAATTTCTTTCGGAGGTTTGAGTTCGTTTATAGCATATAATCCTAAAAATTGTTTTGTGGCTTGTACTTCCTTTTCAGGCAAAGGTTTACGAATGTAATGATCGGTGGTGGTAACATGCGGAATGTCGATGGTTGAAGATTTGGGCATGTGACATTTTACACAATTGTTGTTCACTAGTTTATTGCGTTTTTCAAGCGGCTCACTACAATCATGTGTGGATGTTCCCGAAGCATGGCAGTTTTTGCAAGCATTGTTGTATACTTCCTTTCCGGTTTGGGTAACACTAATGTGCGGATTATGACAAGTAACGCAAGTTAACGATTGCTTATATGGACGCAATGATTGTTGATCATTGACCAGCGCAGTACTTTTTAAGAAGCATTGGCTCATTTTTAATCGATCAGCATGCGATGCCATAATGAATTTATCTTCTTCGCCTTTATACTTCGGAAGAAACACGGTTATATAATCGCTTAATTTTTCCCCGGGTTTAAAATCATAAAATGTTTTATCGTTTTTCAGTACTGCATTGCCTTGCAAATGACAGCGTTGACATACATCAAATTGTAAATCAACCGGTAATTTCCCCGGATTAACTATAGTATAATCTATTGCCTTACTTGTATCGACAAGGTTTCCGGCCATTTTTTCACGCACATGTAAACTTCCCGGACCATGACATCTTTCACAATTTATTCCGTTAGGTAAAGCAGAGAATTTATTTTCAGCACCTTCTTCAAAATTAGGATAAGAATTATGACAAGTCATACATTCCAACCCTATTACACGATTGAAGCGCGTATTAAAACCATTTTCAAATCCCGGAGGCAAATCCCATGTACTTTTTTGCGTATAGTAAGTCATGGGCATTTGTCGCAAATATCCATTGGTACTGTATAAATGCGAATTGGTATGTTGTCCGGAGCCAATAATGTAATCAACTTTCTCAACTCGTTTGTACACAGTGTCCTTACCCGATAACCTAAATTCCATAATTTTTAAACTGTCCTTATCCCAAAATGGATGGTAATAAAAATCAGAAAATCGATCATATATTAACGTATGCTTATCCATTTTAGCTGAACTTTTCTTACGGCTGGCAAGTTCAAAGCTTTTACCCATTCCGGTTTTAATAAAGGATTCATATATTTCTACATGACATTTTTTGCAAGTAGTTATACCAACATATTTTACCGTGTCGTTGTGATTTAAATAAAGCGATTGAGGAGCTTTTTTTTCGGGTGCTTGATTGCAAAAAACCGATGCAACTAAAATTCCGGCTAGGCCAATAAATAAAAGCAAATTCCGAATGCTGATTTGAATCGACATGTTGCAAAAAGTAATTGGAGGTACTTAGTAAATATCCGAAAGTTGGAATTGAACAAATAACGGAATAAATTGCAGAAAGTTCAGAGAGGGGAACATTTTTATTGTGTAATTGAAGCGCAATTTAGTTGCAATTTAAGTGAGTATACATTGATAAAAGTATTCATCTGTATACCCTTCTGAAGTAAGTACCCAGTCCTTTTTGAGACCATTCTTTACAAAACCGCTTTTTTCAAAAAGTTGTATACTGCCGGTATTTCCGACACCAATATTGCAATATACCTGGTTAAGCAACAAGGTTTGTTTACAATAGTTTTTCATTATTTTCAATGCATCCGAAGCTATTCCCTTATTCCTGTTGCTTGCTGATGCGACGAGAATGCCAATACCTGCTCGTTTGTGCAATGGTTCATAATCAAACAAATCGATGCAACCGATAGGAGTATTATCGGGCAAACAAATCATAAATCGTACTTGTTTCGTTGTAAAAATATCGAGGTGAGCGGTTTCAAGATAGGCAGCCAAAACCATTTTCGAAAAAGGCACTAGTGTGTTGCTCATATGCCATATTTCCGGATCATTTTCCCAAAGATACAGTGTCTCCAAATCTTCAGGCTCAATGGCTCTTAAATAACACTTCTCTCCTTTTAACATTTATTTAAAAATAATAAAATCCTTTGTAAACAAATGCTGCAGGACCATGTAGCCATATATTTGAAAATATTTGGTGGGATTGTGAAGTAAAACTTACTTTCAATTTCCCTCCTTTTGTGTGAACTATAAATTGTTTTGCATTTTTTTTAATGCCTTTTATACAAGCTACTAAAGCTGCTGCAGTGACTCCGGTTCCACAACTCAATGTTTCATCCTCAACACCACGTTCATAGGTTCTAACCTTTAATCCAGACTTTGTTACCTCTACAAAATTTACATTGGTTCCTTGCTTTGCGAATCGTTTATTGTAACGAATTTTTCTTCCTTCTTTCAATACGTCCAATTTCTCTATATCCTCAACAAAACATACGAAATGTGGTGAGCCTGTATTTAAAAAATAATTACTTCCTATTTTTTCAACCTCAGCAACATCTTGCATTTTTAAGCTTATTTGACTATCCGAAAAAATAGCTTCGTGTAGCCCATCGCTTGCCATAAAATGTGTAGCATTTTCAATTAATCCTAAACTTTTTGCAAAAGCTGCCACACATCGTCCACCATTTCCACACATGGAACCAGCTTTGCCATCGGCATTAAAATACACCATGTTAAAATCGTAGTTTGGGTGCTTTTGTAGCAAAATCAAACCATCGGCACCAACACCAAAACGACGGTCGCATATGTGGCGAATTAATACTTCG
>Ga0075163_10001666_pt1 | contig 29971 bp, 23 predicted proteins | sample JI1023141ADNA_FD_71478 | JGI IMG/M metagenome (GOLD analysis project Ga0075163, IMG submission 71478) | Wastewater effluent complex algal communities from Wisconsin, to seasonally profile nutrient transformation and Carbon sequestration -... | ecosystem: Engineered > WWTP > Effluent > Algae...
CCGATGTGGCTGCTGCCCGCGAGCGCGAGCAACGGCGGAATCGCGAGCGTGTTGGCCTGCTGCCGCGCGTAGCCATCGTCGGTGCGCTCGAGGCTCAAGGTGCCGCTGAAGAACCAGCTCGTACCGTCGCTCGCCACGCCCTGCCCTCGCGTCAGCGCGGTCGTCCCCGAGAAGGTGTCGAGGCGCTGCTCCAGCCACTGTTCGTCGTCGACCTGTCGCATGAAACGGTCGACGGCGTCGTTGGGCGTCAGCGGTGTCCGCCCGGGGATGAGCTGGGCGATGACCGCGCCCACGTCGGCGAGGCTGAGTGACGAGAGCGCTCGCGTCGTCGGCGCCGATGGGTACGCCGGGAGCGCGGTTCCGTTCGAGGGCTGGTCGTCGGCATCGAGCGACAGCAACAGCACGAGCGCCTTCTCGAGCTCGGCCGACGACGTACACGTGCCGGGCGCAACGAGCTTGAAGGGCGAGAGCCGTGGCGCTCCGGGCGTCGGTCTGAACGCGACGTCTCCGACGACGAAGGTGATGGACTCGCCTGGCCGGTACTCGAACGTGCCCATGGCGTCGGTGATGCCGCTTCCACTCGGTGTCACCCAGCGCACGCCAGTGAGCGGTGCCGGCAGCGGGCCCTCTCCGCCGAGCAACACGCCCTGCAGCGCACCGCCATCGAACGGAACCCCGGCATCGCCAGGAAGACCAGCGTCGGTTCGCCCGGCATCAAGCCCCGCGTCGGCAATCGACACACCTGCATCGAAGCCTGCGTCGAGCGGCGGCACGCCTGCATCGCGAGCACCGGCGTCTTCGGCGCCTGCATCGGCGAGCGAGCCCGCGTCCTGACCGGCATCGGCGACGGCCACGCCCGCATCGACGAGACCCGCGTCCTCTCCCACCGGCACTGGAGAACACGCGACCCACGAGACGGCCACGATGAGCACGGCGCTGGTTCGAGCCATGGGGCCCTTCCCGCTCACCTGCCGCTCCACGTCAAGGGCCCCGGGCAATGCTACACGTGGCGAATGCCCACCCCCGACCTCCAGGCGCTCGAGCAGCGCGTCGCGAAGCTCCAGCTCCACGTCGAGTCGACCCGCCGCCTGCACCGCCGGCTTGGCATCGCCGCCATCGTCGTCACCACGCTGGGCGTCGGGAGCGCGCTGGCTGCCAACGGCAACTGTCCCAACGGCCTGCCGTTCTGCTTCACCGCCGACGAGCCAGCCCGCGCGAGCGAGGTGAACCACAACTTCGCGCAGCTCAAGGAGTGGCTCGAGACGAAGGCTGGCCCCATCACGTCGAACGGCATCACCACGACCGGTGCTTCATCGTTCATGGGCGGGCTCGTGGCGGCGGGAGTCACGCTCTCGGGCGCGACCACGATCTCGAACGGCGCCTCGGTGAACGGCGGCCGGCTGACGCTCAACGGCGGCCTCACCTCGAGCGGCTTCCAGGCCTCGTGCTCCGAAGGTGACGGCTCGTCGGGAGCCATGGGCGCGCCCTACTGCTGCCGCATCAACGTGAGGAACGGCGCGACGGCCTGCAGGCTGGCGACGAACGGAGCGCTCGTGAACTGGGTGAGTGGCAACGACCCGTTCACCGCCTCGAGCGACGGCTTCTACAACCTGTCGTGCTACCGCGGCATCAGCAACCTGAACTTCCCGGGTTGCTGCCGCACGGAACTCAACAGCGGCACCGTCGAATGCCGGGTCGCCACCAACTGGCAGCTCACCGCCTGGGCCAGCGCCACGAACCCGTTCTGATCAGTCCGGCAGGTTGCAGGTGCCGGCGTGGCAGGTGTTGCACGTTCCAGGTCGCGTCATCTTCGACTCGGTGTGCTGGAATTTCCAGGCTGTGGTGTACGCCGCTCCGGTCGTCACGGGCGCATTGCCTGCGGGCAGTCGGTGGCACTGCTTGCAATCGATTGGGTAGAAGTGCTTCGGGTAGGCGCAGCTTCGTGTATTGCCTTTGAACGTCGGCACGACCGACGTGAGCGTGAAGGGCCGCGTGTCACCTGCGCCCGCGCTGCTCGTGGTCGCGCCATTCCAGGCCGTGCCGACCAGGTCGCTGCCCGACTCGTGACAGGCGTTGCAGTTGTTGGCGATGAGCGTCGACGTGTGAGGGTAGCCCGTCGCGCGGCGGCCACCGTTGGCCTGTGCGTGACATGCGGTGCACGCGACGCCCGTGGCGACGGTCGGGTGCGGCAGGTTGGCGATGCCAGCCTGAATCGTCCCCGCGGCAGTGGCGGGAGGAACTGGAATCGTGAAGCCACCCACCGAGATGATGGCTGGCATCGCGGCCGCGCCCTTCCAGTTCGGCTGGGGTGACGTCATGAGGCCCGGGTAGCTGTGACAGGTGCCGCAGTCGGCGCTGGTCTGCGCACCGCTGATGGCCGAGTGGTTGAACGTCGTGTACGTCGTGCCGGGCTTCTCGTTGATGTGGCAGTTGCTGCACCGTGCAGTGGTGCCGTTCATCACCAGCGGCGTCGCGGCAGTGAAGCGCACGTGGAAGTGGGCCTGCGCCCACTCCTTGCCCATGACGGCGGGCATCGTCGAGGTCCCCTGCTGCGTGTGACAGAAGTTGCAGTCACGGCCAGAGGCGTTGAGGTCGGCGTGGTTCATCTGAGCCTTCACGGTTGGCGCGCCACTGAAGGTGGTGAGCGTCGCCGTGTTGGTGGCCGCGTTGGGCAGGTTGTTGTTGGTGCCGAAGACGGTGCCGCGGCCATTGGCCGTGCCATGACAGACCGAGCACTGCGTGACGGTGGGCACGAAGGTGTGGAAGCGGGTCGCCTTGTTCCACATCGCGTTCGGCTGCGCGTCGATGGTGTGGCACGTCGAGCAGTCACGGCCGACGACCGACGAGGCGGTGTGGTTCATCCACTGGTTGCCGTTGGTGGTCGAGCCCCCGCCATTGCCGAACACGTACGTCGTCGCGCCTTGTGTTGCCATCGTGGGCTCGGTGACGGCGTGGCAATCGATGCACGCCCTCGCCTGAGGCATCGCGTTCGCGTGGTACTGCCCGGGGCTCCACAGCGCCGCGGCGGTCGGCATCATGGTCGCCTTCGAGAAGGCCATGGAGTGACAGGTGGTGCACGTCTGCGTCGACACCTGAATCGAGCGGTGGCGCATCGCAAAGCGCGTCATCGTCGTCACGTCGGCCTGGGTGCTCACCATCAGCGGGTAGTGACACTGCGTGCAGTCGGCGGGCGTGGCGGTGCCGATGTTCGAGTGGAAGCGGCCATCGGTCCACGCAGTGCCCGTGGTGCGGTGACAGGCGCTGCAGTCGAGCTGGTCGACGCTGCTCACCATCGCCCCGCCGATGTTCACCGTCGCCGTGAAGCGGCCGTGGTGATCCATCGAGAAGAGCGGGTTCGCCGAGCGCTGCACCAGGTCGGGCGGCAGCATCTGCGCGTGGCAGTCACGGCAGTTGCTCATCGGCTGCGGCAGCGGCGTGACGGCGCCTCCCGGGTTCATCGAGTAGGTGGTGAGCGCGCGGTGGAAGACGCCGTTGGAATAGGCCGTCACCGTGCCTGCGGTGTTGGTGTGGCAATGCCAGCACGTCGTGTTGACTGGCATGGCCGCAGTGCCCGGGTGGACTTGTGCAGGAATGACCGCCGAGGCGTGCTTCATCGCGTTCGGCAGTGTGACGGATTGGGTGGTGATGCCGGTGACCGGCGCGGTCGGCGTCGTGCGCTGCAGCCGATAGGTCGTCAGGGACACGAACTGTCCCGGCGCGGTGATGAGGAAATCACCCGGGTACTGGGCGCCATCGCGCCAGTCGCCGCCAGGCAGCATGCCGGTGGCAGGGTTGAAGAAGTCGTTGTAGCGATTGGCGACCACGGTGGCCTGATGACAGGCGCCGCACTCACCCGTGCCGTTCGCGCGGTGGTCGAAGCCGAGCAGCGTCGCCATCGCGGCAGGCGTGGTGCCGGGCAACAGATCTGGCCGCTGCGACGTGTGGCAGGTGAGGCAGCCCTGCGCCGCGATCGAAGTCGCCCCGTGAGGGAAGTGCCCGCGCTGCCAGTTCTGGTTGGTGCCCCACATGCCTGAGCCGGGCCCCGCGTGACAGATGACACAGTCTTGCCCTGCGCCGTGCGTGACGCCCGCGTCGTTGGTCACGTAGTCGAAAGGCTTGTTCCGGAAGTTCGGCTGCATCCAACTGGTCGTCGAGATCGGCCGCTCCTGGGAATGGCAGGGAATGCAGGTCGACGGCGTGGTGGCGCCGACGGGGTGGAACTTCGCGCCGCTCCACACGCTCGTGCTGGCATGACAGCCCGCGCAGTCACCCATGAGCTCGACGCTCTGATGGTCGAACGAGAGGCCCGCGGGAACGGTCGCGTTCATCGACGTGAGCAGGGTCGTGGGGCGGGTATTGGCGTGACAGTCGAGACACGAGGTCGGCTGAGGCAGACCCGCCGCGGTCAGTGAGGCGTGGAACAGCAGCCCCGCATCGGTGCGGCCCGTCTTCCAGGTGGCTTCGTTCACGCCGGGTGCGAGGTGGCAGGTGCTGCAGTCGGCCGTGACGATGAGCGAGCCGGCATCGACCGGCCACGTGAAGGCGTCGTGGCGCATCTCTCCGCTGGCAGGCGTGCGCGCAGGCCTCGTCGCGAGCGGGCCGACGAAGCCGGTGGGGCGCGTGCCCGACTCTCCCGACGCGGGGTCTCGCCGCTCGTGGCAATCAGCGCACGTCGCAGGCTGCGGCAGTTTGCTGTTGGCGAGCGACGAGTGCAGCAGCGCCGGGTAGAAACCAGCCACCGCCAGACCGCCGTCTTCGAGCTCGGACGCGTGGCAGTTCACGCACTGGGTGACGTAGCCCGCGTCGAGGGTTCGGCTGCTGTGCTTCATCGGCAGCTGCAGCACCTCGACGACGGGCCGAACCGAGGTGATGGTGGCGCCCGAGAACGTCGGCACCAGCGTGTCGACGTTCAGGTTGAGCTCCGGGTCGAACACACCGTCTGGTGCTCCACGCGCTTCGGTCCACGAGGTGACGACGTGACAGGCGCCACAGTCGGCCCCAGCGGTGTCGCGATGAACGAACCCCTCTTTGGGGAGCGCAGCGAACGCCGTCACCTCGGCGTGGCAGATGGCGCAGGTCTGGTCAGCGGGCGAAATCCCCGTGTGCGTGAAGCGCTCGTTCCATTCACCTGTTGGGTGACACGAGAGGCACGCGGGAGTCGGAATGCTCCGGACTCCTGCGACGACGACACCCGCGTCTTCGACCCCCTGATGCACCATCAGGTTGATGTTCTCGGCGTGCGTGTGGCACTGCGTGCACGAGTATTCGGTGAAGCCGGCGGTCGGCGAGGTGTGACAGGACTCGCACGTGACAGGGCCGTCGAGCGGTGAGCCCCGGCCGATGCTGTGGCCGCCGTCGAGCGAGGCGGCGATGGGAAAGAAGGGGTGATCGTCGGCGCTCACGCGGGTGAGGGGCACTGTCGGGCCCGTGTTCGTCGGGCAGCCCGCGGCAGCGACCAGGAACAGCACCATCTGAAAAACTCGAGCCAAGCGCATGCGGGGGAGCCTCACGAGGAACGCCGTGACTGGAATGGACTGCCCGAACCCACCGTCGGCCACGCCTGACATGTGCGCCATGGTGTGCCTCTCAGAAGGAACCCGACAACTGTCCGCCAAGGCTGCCGAAGGGCGCGAAGCGTTCCCCCGCCGTCTGCCGTCCCATGACCAGAATTCGGGCGCGCAGGAAACGCCAGGGAGCGACCTCGACCGCGAGCGACTGACCGACCTCGGCGCTGTTGAGCCCTTCCGCCCCAGCCACGGGCTGCTGGTGGAAGAGGCTGGTGCGCGAGGTCACGCGAAAGACGCTGCCGGCCGAGACCCCAAACGAGACGAAGGCGGTACGACCTCGCAGCCAACCCAGCTCCTCGGTGTAACCAACGCCGAGCGCGAGCGGCAGACCGAACAACCTCGGCATCGACAGCTCGGGGCCGAACCGCGCCTGAAGCAGTGATGAGCTGAAGTCGCTGGCGACGCCTCCACGCAGCCCGACGATGACGCCCGGCGAGACCTCGTAGCTGCCCATCGCGTCGGCATGCAGGGCGCGCAGGCCGGGCGAGATGAGGCCGACCTCGGTGAGCCCACTGACGGGAAGCCCGCGGTAGCGGCCCGAAGCGAAGAGCATGAGCTTGTCGTTGGGGCGATAGCCGAGGTCGACGCGCGCGGCGTCGATGCCTGCGGGCGCCTGGTTCTCTCCGTAGCCGACCTCGATCGAAGCGTTCGCGTCGAACGTGGTGCCTGCCCAGAGACCGCCGCCGACCGCGGCTTCGAAGCGCGAACCGACCGTGTCTCTCAGCGCGTACCCTGCCCGGCCTGAGAGCTGCACGATGGTCGCAGCCGAGCCTTCACCCGACACCAACTGCAGGCGGGAGAACGCGCCGGCGCTCCACTGGCTGGTCGAGGGCGTCAGCCGCGCGCCATCAGGCAGCAACCCGGCGAAGGCGCCGAGCTCGACGACGCCGAGGCGATAGGTCGCGTGCGCACCATCGAGCACCAGCAGGCTGGGGCCCGTCGTCAGCCACGAACGCCCGAGCGCAGCAGAGAACGGCAGGTCGGCGCGACGGAAGCCGAGCTCGAGCTGGCGGACGAGCAGAATGGGCGTCTGCTGGTACACGGTTCGCGGCGCATCGGGCCGGCTGCTGAAGTTCAGCACCGTGAGATCGACCGTGGCCCGCAGGCCTTTGTAGATCTCCAGGTCGATGACGGTGGCGTCGACCCGCTGAAGGTTCGTCGGCACGTTCACCGAGGCCGAGTTGAAGAACGTCGTGTGCGAGATGGCGGCGCTCGCGTGCAGGCCTTCGCCGAAGCCACGCACCCCGTCGAACGCTCGCAGGTTCCACTCGTTCGACTCCACCAGCGCGCCGCGGCGTTTGAGCTCGGCCTCGGTGGGCAGGGGCTTTGGCCCTTCGGGAGGCGGCGCCGCCGCACGCGAGACGTTGAACCGATCGCCGACCCGAACGTTGAGCCCCTGACACCGGGCGGAGTGCTCAGCCACCGACACGACGTTGCAGCTGCCTGAGGAGCGGCCGGCACGGGTGAAGAGCAGTGGCTTGCCCACCTCGACGCCATCGGCGCTGCCGCGATCGACGAACGCGAACTCGGTGCCCGCCCAGGTGACTTCACCGCTCGACTTGACCATGGCCTTCGGCTTCGACGCTGGCCGTGGCTGGTTTCGAGCGGGAGCCTTCTTCGGGGCCGCGTGTGCACCGAACCCCACCAGCAGCGTGAACAGGAGCGCGCGCCTCATCGGCTCACTCCCACGGGTTGATGGCACTGGAAACAGCGCTGGCTGTCACACTGGTAGCCGACGACGTTGGCGTGTTGCCGATCGGTCGTGGTGGCGCCGTTGGGCCCCGTGCACTGGTGCGTGTGGCACGACGCGCAGGCCGCCGTTCCGGTTCGACACAGGCCAGGGGTTCCCGCGCCGGCGAGGGTCGTGTGGCACGCCTGACAGCCGATGCCGGCGTGCGGCCCGCCGTTGATGGGGAAGCAGCGATCGTGCTCGGGCATCAACGCTGGAGAGAAGCGCAGCGGGCCATGACACTCGCGGCAGGAGCGCACCTCGTAGCCCAGCACGAGGTGATCGGCAGCGCGGCCCCGGGTGCGGGCAGCGTCGGCCAGGTGACAGCCGGCACAGTCGACGGTGGCGCGAGAGAACCGGCGCTCCCTCGCTTCGGCGTGGCACTCGACACACGGCAGGCTCGCGTGCGCGCCGAAGAGCGGGAAGTTGCTGCGCCGATGGGCTTCCGCGTCGAGGCGCGAGTTCCAGTCGGCCGTGTCGTGGCACCCGTCGCAGCGCGACCCAAGGTCTCCCCCGTGAACGTCGCGGTGGCAGCCGGCGCAGGCACGAACGAGTGGCGTTTTGAAATCCTGCACATGGCAAGATTTACAGACGGCATGTTTGTGTTGACCCGTCAGCGGAAAGCCAGTGCGGTCATGATTGAAACGAACGTCCGTCCACCCCGAGGTCGCGTGGCATGAGGCACAGACGGTCTCGCCTGCGTGCCCCTGCTTTGGAGCCAACACCGGCGCGAGCGAAGGCAGCACGAACGGCCGCCCGGCATCGACCGTGGCGACGCCGGCATCAGGCGCAGCGGCGAGGAGCACCAGGACGAACGGCATCATGGCTCGAACCCCTTGAACGCACCTTGGTGGAAGTCGGCGTGGCAGCCTTCACACGTGGTGGGCAGCGGCTTGTACTGAACGGTGTTGACGCCGTTGGCGACCGGCACCTTCCGGTGACACGACTCGCACTTCGCCTTCGCGTGCTCACCGTCGAGCAGGAACTCGGTGAACGGCGGCTTGTGCTCGAACTTCGACGGCTTGAAGGCCTTCTCGCCGTGGCACCGCTCACACGCGACCGGCCCGGCCTTCGAGAACTGCCCAGCGTGTTCGTCGGCGTGGCACGAGCGGCACGTCACCTCGAGCGGCTTGTATCGAACTGGCTGGTTCGGCCCGGGGGCCGTGTGGCACTTCGAGCAGGCGACCTTCTCGTGCGCCCCCTCGAGCGCGAACCGGGAGCTCTTGTCGTGGTCGAAGGTGAGGTGCCGGAAGCTGGTCACGTCGTGGCACCCGACGCAGCCCTTCGCGACCTCCTTGAACTGGCCCTTGTGCGGGTCCGTGTGACACGTCTCGCAGGTCTCGAGCGGCTTGGGGAAGTCGAACACGGCAAGGCTGAAGAGCTCCTGCCTGCTGCGGCGCTTCAGGTCGACGAGCGTGGCCTTCGGAACCTTCGCCTTGAGGGCCTCGTTCTTCTCGTGGCAGCTGTTGCAGGCGACCGCCTGGTGCGCCCCCTCGAGCGCGTACCGTGTCTTCGCGTGTGCCTCGAAGCCATAGATGACGGGCGTGAAGCCCTGCTCGGTGTGGCATTCCTTGCAGTCCGGCGCCGGCTTGCCCACCTGCACCAGCTGCCCCTCGTGCCCATCGGGGTGACAGTCTGCGCAGGTCTCGTGTTTGAGCCCCTTGAACTTCGGGGGAATGCCGGGGAACGGGCCGTGGCAGGTCTTGCAGTCGACGTCGAGGTGCGCGCCCTTCAGGGGGAAGTCGGTCTTCTCGTGGAACGCGCGCTCGCCGCTCACGTTGCGCAGCACGTTCCAGCCGTCGGTGACGTGGCAGCTCTGACAGCGCAGGCCGAAGCGGCCCTCGTGCGGGTCCTTGTGGCAGTCGAGACAGCTCGCGTGGGTGATGGGCGCGAAGCGCAAGAACGTCTCTGACTTCGGCCCCAACAGCTGCGTTCCGTGCGGCTCGCTGTCTTTGTCCGAGGGGTGGCAGTCGGCGCACTTCACCTTCGCGTGTTTTCCGCGCAGCGGATACTTGGTGTCGTTGTGATTGAAGCCGGGCGCGGGCTTCCACGCCTTCTCGACGTGACAGAATTCGCAGTCTTCCTGCTGCTGGCCGCGGTGCTCGTCGAAGTGACAGGTGGTGCAGACCGTCGAGAGGCCCAGGCGCGTCGTGGGGCGCTTCTCCATCAACGTGCGAATGGTTGCCGTCTGGACGAACTTCGAGACATGGCAGGAATTGCACTTCGCCGGGCTGTGGGCCCCCTTGAGCGCCCAGCCCGTCCTGGCGTGGTTGAAGGCCTTCTCTCCCTGCGGGGCCCATTCGACGAGCTCATGGTTCTCGCCCTGGTGCTCGTGGTGACACGTCTCGCAGGCGCGCTTGTCGTTGGTGATGCGGCCGTGAAACCCGGCGCCCTTGTCGATGCGCGGCGCGAGCTCGGTGTGACAGTCGAGACACGCCTCCTGGCTGAGCTGCCCACCGACGGGGTGGCACTTGGTGCACGAGCCGAGGCCCGAGAGGTTGCCGTGCGCCTTCGCGAGGTCGCCTGGCGAGAACAAGTCTGCACGCGCAGGCAGCGCCATCAAGGCGAGGAGCAGCACGACCCAACGAACGTTCACTTGAGAATCCACCGGTAGCCGAGCATCAGCGACACGCCGATGTGCCCGGCGATGAGAATGACGAGGAGGATCGCCAGCACGACGTGAAACACGCGCCACACGCTCATCACGCGCTTGAGCGAGCGGAAGAAGGCCACCTGGCTCTGCAGCCTGCGCAGCGCCGAGAAGTCCTTGCGGAACTCGCGGCCGTGGGCGGGCGTGGGGAAGAGGTGCCACACCTGGCGCAGCCGCAGGTAGTCGTTCACCCAGCGCTTCGGCAGGTGCGCGAAGAAGGCGATGAGCGAGTCTTCGGGCGGCTTGTGCTCGGCCATGTCGAGCATGCTGCGCACCGACTCGGGCAGCTCGAGGCGCTGCACTTCCCCTTCGAGCCGTTCGCCCTGCTGCTTCCACCGCTTCGACACCGCGTCGAACTCGTCTGACTTCGCGTCCGAGGGCACCAGCCCGTACAGGAAGCGCCCGATGATGCCGGTGAGCACCACCACCGTCATCGCCGCCGCCGTGAGCGTCGCCAGCTGGTTCTTCGTCTGGAACGCCGCGTGGAAGACGATGACGAGCGGGCTCAGGAAACCCACGAACTGGTGAAACGTGAGCCAGGTGCGAATGGTGCTGAAGCCCTTGAGCCGCTCCCAGCGTTTGCGGATCGCGTAGACGAAGTTCGACATCATCACGATGGTCGCGACGATGCCGACGCCGTGGCCCCATGGGCCTGCGGGCTTGAGGAACGCGTGCGCCGGGTGGGCGAGTCGGGAGGCCACCGGCATGCGGTAGTAGTCCTGGCCCACCACGAACAGCCCGGCCACGATGAGGGCACCGAACACGAAGAGCGCGAACGAGAGCCGGCGGTGCTTCGCCTCCGAGGCGTCTTTGAGCGCGCTGCCACGCTTGGCCTTCGCGCCGAGCGCTTCACCGTGCAGGCGGGTGAGGCTCACCCCGCACTTCTTCAGGAACTCCGTCGGCAGCTCGCCGCCGAGGCACGCGATGACGAAGTCGTTGGGCAGGTCGAGCTGCTTGCCTTCGAACTCGAGCGTGAGGGAGCGCTCCTTCACGGCCTTCACCTGCGAGGCCATGAACACGAAGACGCGGCCCTGCTCGACGAGCTCCTTGAAGCGCTTCTTGTTCGCTTCGCGCGCCTTGCCGAACTCGGGCTGGCGGTAGCTGAGCGACACCTCGGCGTCGGTCTCGTCGGCGATCTGAATCGCGGCCTCGAGCGCGGCGTCACCACCGCCCACCACGAGCACTCGGGCGCCTTCGTACTGCTGCGGGTCGATGAGGCGGTAGGTGACCTTGTTGTCGAGCTCTTCTCCGGGAACGCCGAGCTTTCTCGGAGTGCCGCGGCGGCCGATGGCGAGCACGACCTTCTTGCCCTTCACGGGGCCCTTCGTCGTGTTGACGATGAAGGCGCCGTCTTCGCCCTGAATGCTCTCGACCTTCACGCCGGTGTGAACCTTGAAGCCGCCCTTCTGCACGGCCTTCTCCCAGCTCTCGAGCAGCTGCTCCTTCGAGATGAGCGAGTCGCCGAACTTTCCGTAGAACGGCAGGTCGACCTTCTCGCTCATCACCACCTTCTGCCGGGGGTAGTGGGCGATGGTGCCGCCCATCGTCTCCTGATCGAGCACGTGAAAGGTGAGGCCCTGCTCCTTGAGGCCGAGCGCCGTGGCGAGCCCTGATGGGCCGGCGCCGACGACGACGACATCGGCGATGTCCTTGGGCGAATCTTTCAGCTTTGGGCCCAGGTGACGCGCGACCTGAAGGCCCTGGGTGATGGCGTTCTTGATGAGGCCCATGCCGCCGAGCTCACCGACGATGTGCAGACCCTTGCGGCTCGTCTCGAAGAACTCGTCGACCTCGGGCAGATCGACGCCGCGCTTCTCGGAGCCGAACACCAGCGTGATGGCGTTGACGGGGCACTCGAGCGCGCACTTCCCGTGGCCGATGCAGGCGCTGGGGCTCACGAGCGCGGCCTTGCCGTCGACGACGCCGAGAATGTCGCCTTCAGGGCAGACGGAAAGACACGAGAGGCTGCCGATGCAGCGGTCGGGGTCGATGATGGGGTGGAGCGTCATCGGCTCCGCGCGGCCTTCTTTCACCGCCGTCGCGAGCGCTGCAGAGTCAGCGGCTTCCCGCTTCGACCGCCGGCGGATCATGAACCAGCCGATGCCCACACCGATCGCGAGCAGGGTCGCGAGAATCAGACCGTCCAACAGCATGACGGCGGACAGTACGGGAGTGATCGAGGCCAGCACGAGCATCACGTTCGGAGGTGGTTGACCGGCATCAAGGAGTTGCTTGGGAACGGAATGACGGTGTCAGACCCAACAGACACCGAAACGGCCACCAACGCACTCCCGCGAATCTTCTTGGAAGTTGAGACGAATGGTTCAGAGGCTAGTGTGGCCCGCGTGCGATCACTCGTCCTGATTCTCGTGATGGTGGGCACCGTCTCCCATGCCGACAACACCGCTGACGAGGCCGACATCGCGTTCTCGCGCGGCGTTCAGGCCTACACGAAGCGTGACTACGAAAGCGCGCTGTCGAACTACTTCCTCTCGTACCGGCTGGTGCCCAATCGCAACGTGCTCTTCAACATCGCGCGCTGCTTCGAGGCGCTCGACAGGCCCGACGAAGCGTACCGCTACTGGCACGATCTCTCGGTCGACCCGACGCTGCCGAACGACGACAAGAAAGACGTGAAGGCAGCCCTGGTGCGGCTGGCTCCGCAGGTCGCGCTGGTGACCGTGACGGCGACCCCGACCGAAGGAGAGCTGTTCGTCGATCGTGAAGATCTCGGCAGCCGCGGCAGAACGCCGCAGACCGTCGCCGTGAAGCCGGGCGCACATGTGGTGCTGGTGAAGGCAGATGGCTTTCGCGCTGGGCAGGCGAAGGTGACGGCGGCGAAGGGCCGTGAAGCGAAGGTGACGGTCGAGCTCGCCCGCATCGTCGGCACGGTCGAGCTGACGGGAACGCCTGCAGGCGCCGTGATTCGCGAGACGAACGATGGCCCTTCGCTGGGCACGCTGCCGACGAAGCTCGAGCTGACGCCCGGCCAGCGGCTCTTCGTGGTGCAGGCGCCCGGCCACCAGGCGCAACAGGTGCTCGTCGACGTGAAGGCCGATCAGACGGTCACGGCCAGGGTGACGCTGCCCGAGCGGCCGAAGCCGACTGGCAAGGTCATCGTCACCGCGAACCGCGACTCGGCGGTGGTGCGCGTCGACGGAAAGGACTCGGGCTTCACGCCGGTGGTGCTGAACCTGAGCGAGGGCAAACACACGCTCGAGGTGACGAGCAGTGACGTCTCGCCGCTGCTGCAGACCATCGACGTCGTCGCCGACCAGGAGCTGCGCGTCGCCGCCGACCTTCGCTACGCGCCGCCCAAGGTCACCGCCGCCAGCAAGCAGCTGCTGTCGGTCGATCAGGCGCCGGCCTCGATCACCGTCATCACGCGAGAGGAGATTCAGGCTTTCGGCTACCAGACGCTGCCCGAGGCGTTGCGCGCGGTGCGTGGGCTCTTCTTCACCGACGACCGCATCTACACGTACTTCGGCATTCGCGGCTTCTCGCCGCCGGGCGACTTGAACGCGCGCATCCTCATCCTCTGGGACGGCCACCCCATCAACGACGTGTGGGCCGGTCAGGGCTTCTCGGCACGAGACTTCGACGTCGATCTCACCGAGGTGGAGCGCATCGAAGTCGTCCGCGGCCCCGCGTCGCTGCTCTTCGGTACCGGCGCCTTCTTCGGCGTCATCAACGTGGTGCCGCGCCAGCGCATCACCAACCGCAACGTCGAAGGCGTCGTCGGCGCGGGAGGCATGGGCGGCGTGAAGGCGCGCGTGACCGGCTCGTTGGGAGACGACGACCTGCAGGCCATCGTCTCTGCGGCGGGCTTCACCTCGTCGGGCGCCGAGCTCACCGACCTCGGGCAGGCGGGCACGATTCGCGGCCTCGACAACGAGCGCTCCATCGGCGCGAACACGCGCGCGAGCTGGAAGGGCTTGTCGCTCACCGCGAAGTGGAACCAGCGAAAGAAGCAGATCCCCACGGCGCCGCTTGGCGCACAGCTGGGCGTGCCGGGCACCGAGTACACCGACGCGCGCGGCTACACCGAGCTGCGCTACGAGAAGGAGTTCGCCTCACGCTTCACGCTGACGGCGCGCGCCGCCTACGACGCCTCACGCTACCGTGGCTGGTACGCGTCACTCGACGGCAACGGCGAGCGCGTGCGCAACACCGACACGGGCGGCGGCGACTGGTTCTCGGGCGAAGTGCGCGGCGGCCTGTTCGTGTTCGAAGGCAACCGGCTCACGCTCGGCGTCGAAGGGCAGCTGCAGCTCGCCTACCAGCAGCCAGTCGGCGTGCCGATGCAGGACAACAAGACGCGCACCGTCTTCTCGGCGACGCTGCTCGACGAGTGGCAGCTGTGGAACAACCGGCTCTTCCTGCAGGCGGGTGTTCGCGTCGACAAGTACAACGACGTCGCCGAGTTCGCGTTGTCGCCACGTGGCGCCATCGTCGCGAGGTTGTACGAGTCGGGCCTGACGAAGCTGGTCGTTGGCCGCGCGTTTCGCGCCCCCACCATCTACGAGCTCTACTTCAATGACCCGGCCGGCTCGCAGCTCGCGCCTGCACCCGGCTCGCTCACGCCCGAGTACATCACCACCTTCGAGCTCGAGCACTCGCACAACTTCACGCCCGAGCTGCGGGCCTCGCTCAGCGGCTACTACAACCTCATCGACCGGCTGGTGACGCTCGCTGAGGAGACGGCCGAGGTGCCCCGCTGCGTCGACGGTACGGCGCAGTGCTTCGTCTACACGAACAACACGCGTGGCCTGACCGCGCTCGGAGCGGAGGCGCAGCTGCGCTGGCAACCGGGCCGCTTCACGCTGGTGGAAGGCACGTACTCGTTCGTCGTGCTCGGAGGCCCGGGGCTGGCCGATGCGCCCGCGTACCCGACCCACCTCGCGTCTGCGCGCGCGATGATTCCGCTGAAAGAAGGGCTCGTGCGCCTGTCGGGCCAGGCGACCTATCAATCGGGCCGACGCGATCGCGACAGCGGCACGGCCTTCGGCGAGTCGTTGCTGCTGAACTTCGGGCTCTCGGGTGACTACGGGCCGGTGCGCTACTTCGCCGGCGTGCAGAACCTGCTCGACCAGCGCTACCTGTTGCCGGTGGTGAGCGAGGTCGGCGCCGGCGTGATTCCGCAGTACGGCCGCACGTTCTGGATCGAGCTCGGCGCGGGCTTCTGAGCTTCAGCCGCCAGCCGACGTGTAGCGACGCAGGCTGAGCAGCCACACGCTGCGCGCGACGACGGCGAAGACGGCGGCTCCCACGATGCTCGCGACGAGCGAGGTCCACGGCAGGCGGCCCAGCAGCGCCTCGGCGGGCAACGTCGTCATCACCACGAGCGGAATCACGAAGGTGAAGACGATTCGAAACGCGCCGCGAAAGACGCTCGCAGGCCAGCGGGCCGCGTCGAAGATGCTGGTGAAGAGCGAGCTGAGGTTGTCGACCTTCACTGCATAGAAGCTGACGCTCACGATGAGCAGCCACAGGGAATACAGCAGCGCCGTGGCGACGAGCAGCAGCAGCAGCGCTTCGGCTACGCCCAGCACCGAAGGACCGTGGCCGAGCTCGCGGAAGCCAAGCGTGAAGACGATGCCCGCGTGCACGAGTCCCGCGGCGCGCCAGAGCTGAAAGCGGGCCGTCGAGACCAGCAACTGCGCGTCGTGCGGCTTGAGCAACACGAAGTCGAGCGTGCCCTTGCGAACGTGGTCGAGCACCGACGAGAGCGACGGTGAGATGGCGCCATCGATGACGGCCTGGAGGGTGATGAAGCAGCCGACGACGAGCAGCGTCTCGCCGAACGTCCACCCCGGTACGCCCTGCGCCGACGAGGAGCCGCCGTAGACGACGAACAGCGGCAGCACCGCGGCGATGGTCCAGAAGAGGCCGATGACGAGGTCGAGCACGAAGTCGAGGCGGTACTGCACCGCGAGCATCACCGACGCCTTCAGCTGCACCTTGAGCAGTTCGAATGCGCGGCGCACGTCAGCCTCCGAACGCCTGGAAGCGCTGCACCCCACGCGTCCACAAGAGGGCGGCCAGCGCGCCGAGGCCCGAGACGTACGCGACCTGAGCTCCCACGAGTCGCAGCGCCTCGTCGAACGCGAGCCGGCCCGTCATCAACTCGACCGGGAGCGCGAGCACGTACCGAAACGGCAACCACGCGGCGATGTCGCGCAGCCACGGCGGAAAGAAGTCGAGTGGCACGAGGTAGCCCGAGAAGACGAAGAAGAACGCGAACCACAGGTCCATCACGCGCAGCGAGCTGTCGAGGGTGAAGCTCAGCGCGCCGACGCAGACGTTCACGAGGAAGTTGATGAGCCACGCGCCAAAGATGGTGAACGGCAGCAGCACCCACGCGCGCCAGTCATGCGAGAGCGCGTCGCGATGCGTGGCCACGAGAAAGATGGCGACCGGCAACGTCACCAGCCCGCGGAGCGGCAGGTAGGCGAGGTTCGAGGTGGCGAACGCGATGATGGGGTTGAGCGGACGAAGGAGGCGCAGCGCGAGCGTGCCCTGGCGCACCTCGAAGTTGATCTCCCACGCGGCCCACGCGGCGACGAGCTGCCGCACGATGAAGACGCAGAGGAAGTAGCTGATGAAGGTGGCGCTGCTCCAGCTGGCCCCGAGCTGCCCCTGCACCGGCGCGACGTCGGCGATGCTCGTCCACAAGAGCATCATCACCAGAGGCATCGTCGTCGACAGCACCCAGACGACCATCTCGGTGCGGTACGCGGCGGCCTCGGCGAAGCCGACCTTGAGCAACGTGGGAATCGCGCGAAGGCTCACGCCGGCCTCGTCGCGAGCGCGAACTGCTCGCTGATGAACTTCGCCACGGCGGCGACGGCCGGGCGCTTCGAGGCCGCGACACTCGAGACCAGCCACGTCGCGCGCGGTGGCAGGTTGGGAACGTCGAAGAGGTGCTGCAGCTCGGGCTCTCGGGCTGCCCAGGAGGTCGTCACGGCGACCAGCCCATGCCCCTTCTTCCCCGCCATCACCAGCGCCGGGAAGCTGTTGCTGACGAACACGGGCACGACGCCACGCTGCGCCGCCAGCCAGCGGCCTTCGGGAAGACCCGCGAGCTCTCCACCGGGCAACACCACGCGGTGACCGGCCAACGCCGAGATGGACTTCACGGGACCGTGCGCCGAGAGGTACCCGCGAGACGCGAACACGGCGACGCGGGAGCGATTCACGCAGCGGGCCTTCAGGTCAGCACCACGCAGCGGGTCGAGGCGAAGCGCGAGATCGGCTTCACCCTTCGTGAGATCGAGGCGCTGATTGCCTCCAAGCAGCTCGAGGCAGAGGCCGGGGTGACGCTCGACGAGCTGCAGGAGTCCATGCTCGACGAGGAACGGGGCCATCGCTTCCGTCGCGGCGAGGCGAACGGTGCCGACGACTTCATGTTCGGGCGTTGCGGTGGCGAGCAGGGCGCGGGCCTCGGTCTCCATACGGCTCGCGTGCTCGAGGGCGCGGTGGCCTTCGTCGGTGAGCGTGAGCCCGTCACGGTTGCGATGAAAGAGCGAGACGCCCAGGCGCCGCTCGAGGGAGCCCAGCCTGCGGCCCACGGTGGTGCGGTCGACGCTCAGCTGCTTCGAGGCGCCCTGCAGCGTGCCGGTGCGCGCGACGGCGGAGAAGACCTGCAGCATGTCCCAATCCATGGTGTGCACCATTGCACAGCAGACGTGCACGGGCGCGCATCGACGAAGCGGGTTGGCATGAACATGGTGGGTTCATGCTCGTGACCATCTGTTCGTTCGCCTTCTTCTACTGCCTGGGCATCAGCTGGCTGCTCCAGGTGGCCGTGTACCCGACGTATCGCCTCGTCGGCGCCGGCGAGTTCGTACCGTTCCACGTCGCGCAGGGCAGACGGATGATTCCCGTGATGATCGTGCCGATGTTCGCGACGTCGGTGCTCGCGATGGTGTCGGCAATGGTGAACCGCGACGCGTCGAACGCGGCCTTCCTCTGGGGGGCCGGAGCGTGCGGCCTCGTCGTCATCGGCACCACGCTGCTCAGCGAGCTGCCGAAGCACATGGCGCTCGACAAGAAGGGCAAAGACGACGCGCTCATCGAGGGGCTCATTCGAGACAACCTGCCGAGGACGCTCGCGTGGACCATCGGGTCGGCGCTGCTCGTGCTCGCGCTGAGGAGTGCGTCATGACGACGATGCACTCGGTGATGCTGACGAAGAAGGGCGGGCCCGAGGTGCTCGAGGTCGTCGAGCTTCCCCTGCCGGTCCCCGGGCCGGGAGAAGTGCGGGTGAAGGTGCTCGCGACGGGTGTGGGTTCGACGGACGTGACGATGCGGCGCGGAACCTACCCGTACGCGCCGAAGCTTCCGTTCGTGCCGGGCTACGAATCGGTCGGCATCGTCGAGGCGCTGGGCGCTGGCGTCACGACGTTGAAGGAAGGTGACCGCGTCTGCGCGCTGCTCGTGCACGGCGGGTATTCGACGCACGTCGTTCGCGGGGCCGAGCACTGGGTGAAGGTGCCCGACGGGCTCGAGGACGTGCAGGTGGTCTCGCTGATCCTCAACTACGTGACGGCGTTTCAGATGATCCACCGCGAGGCAAAGTTGGTGCGCGGACAGTGGGCGCTGGTGAACGCGGCGAACGGTGGCGTCGGTCAGGCGTTGCTCGATCTGCTCAAGGCCGATGGCATTCACGCGATCGGCGCGGCGTCGGCTGCGCGGCATGAGCTCGTTCGTCGCTACGGCGCGACGCCCATCGAGGGACGCAGCGCTCCGCTCGATATTGGAGTGCATGCGGTGAGACCGGAAGGCGTCGACGCAGCGTTCGATGCGGTCGGAGGCGCGCAAACCGGTGAGTGTGTTCGTTCGACGCGCCCGGGTGGAACGACCGTCTGGTACGGATTCATGGGCGCGGCCGGCATTCCCGCCCTGCTTCGTTCCGCGGGCGCGTGCTTCATCGGCTCACGGCTGACCGGCCGGCGCGGCGCGTTCTACGGAATCACCCGGCTCTATCGAAACGACCCGGCACCGTTTCGCGAAGACCTGCCGAAGCTGTTCGAGCTGCTCGCGCAGAAGAAGATCGCTCCGAAGATCGCGCTGACGTTGCCGCTGCTCGAGGCACGCAAGGCGAACGAGCGCCTCGAGGCGGGGAACATCGAGGGGAAGATCGTGCTCGCCGGTCCCGCCTGAGCAATCCAGTCCGCAGTTCGGCACTCGCTCCCCGACGGCGAAGGCCCCGGAACCTCAGCGCCGCGCGGCTGGTCCCGCCCTTGCTTCGCCGCGCCGCATGTCCCCTCCTCCCATCGGCCGCCGCGTCGCTCCCACCCCCGTCACCGATCCTGAAACGCCCGCCGCTGCCCTGCCGCCACCACTGCGCTCCAGCGATTGCTCGGTCGTAGAGCCATGGCGCGCACAGAATCCCTGGCGAGCCGCCGAGCAACAGTCACCGCTCGACGCTCGGCTGCCGCACCTGCTCGCGAACATCGACACGACGCGTTCGGGTTCGACGGTCGTCGCGCAGTCACTCAAACAGGCCCTCACCGGCGCGTTCATCGCTCCGAAGGCAGGCGACAACGCCCGACTGACGCGTGCCCTCGACGCGCTCGAGCCCATGCTTCACGCTGGCCGCGGCCCCGCGCTCGAAGGCCTCCGTGAGCTGCTCGCCGCGTTGCCACGACTTGGCGTGAAGCCGAGCGCCGAGACGATGGAGGCCGTTCGCGCGGCGCTGTCGCAGCTCGAGAACGTGTCTGCCGAGGCAGTGTTCGAGTCGGCGACCGCCTTGTCAGAGCGCGCTGAGCTTCCGCCAGAGGCCGTTCGAGATGTCGCCCAGCTCGCCTGGTTGCTGAACCTGGGGAATGAGACTCAACGCTCTGAGGCGGTGATGCGGGTGCTGCTGCTTCCCGCTGGTGGCCCGATGGGGGCGCTGGCAGAGAAGGCGCGCGAGGTCGTGCTCCATGACCAATCGACCGTCGTCACGTTCAATCCCGACCAGAAGCGCGAGCTGATGTCCCTGATGGCAGAGTGGCCGACGGCTTCGAGCGCCAGAAGGAGCGAGCTGATGCGTACACACGCCAAACTCTTCAACGCACTGGAGCGTGCGCTTGGCGGCGCCATGGTCGGAGCGACTCCGGGGTTTGCGTCCGAACAGGCCTCTCGCGGCAACCCGCTGCCTGCATGGCTCGGCGACCCACGCACGACGACCCTGGCGAACGACCTCGCCGTGCTCGAGGGCGCAAAACGCGAGCTCGCGCGGTTGAATCGAGCAACCCCATGAACCGCTGGCTCGCCACTTCGGTCCTTCTCCTCGTCGCATGCCCGACACCGACGCCGCCGCCCGCTGCAGCAGCCCCAGCCTGGGACGAGCAGCAGGACCGTGAGATGCGTGCCGCGCTCACGAAGAAGCTCCGCCTGCCGCCAGAGGTCGCAGCGCGCTTGCGACGTGCCGAGGGCCGACTTCACTGCGGCGAGTATCTCGATGACGTGAAGAAGGTCGGGTTCATCGTGGCTCCCGTCGGTGATGGCTACGAACTCGACGCGATGGGCAGCCCGCCCAAACCGACCAGCCGCTGCAAGACGTACGACGACTTCATTCAGGAGCAGCCGAAGGAGTGACGCCTCATCGGTGGGCAGCAAAGAACGCAGGCAGCCCGGTCACGCCCACCTCGAGCCACTCGTGGCCTTTGCCCGCCACCGTCACCGTCTTCACCTCGACGCCCTGCCCCATCAGCTTCGTCTCGTACGCACGCATCGTCCCGATGGGCACGACCGCGTCGGACTCTCCGTGGAGAAACAAAGTCGGCGGGTGATCGGCGGGCAACGAATCAGGAAGCACACAGATCGGCCCACCACACGTCGCCCATGACGCCGAGTGCACCGCGAGCGCCTTGAACCGGCCCGGGTACGAGAGCGCCATGCGGCTCGTCATGTAGCCACCGCTCGAGATGCCACCGGCGTACAGCTTCGTGCCGTCGAGCGGTCCGAACGTTCCCGCGCTCACGCCATCGAGCAGGGCGACCATGAAGTGATGATCAGGCGCGTTGCTCCACATGATCGACCATTGTGGAACGTTCGTGTCCCAGTACGTCGTGCCGCCGTAGCGGACCTCGGGAGTCACCACGGCGAAGCCAGCGTCGAGCAACGAAGCGACGGTCGAGGTCTGCCAGAACGCGCCGATGGGGTCGGCAGGAACCGCGCTCCACGACAGCTGCGCGCTGTAGAGCGAGCCCTGAAAGAGGAACACCGTCGGCCAACCGGACGAAGGCGCGACGCCTCTGGGAACGCCAACGTGCACGACGCGCGTGAGCGGCAACGGCTGAGCCACCGCGACCTCGAACGTGCGATGTGCGCACGACAGGCGTTCTCCCTCGACGGCGCACGGCAGAGCACCACCATCGATCGACTGGCCCGCATCGACTGCCGTCATCATCGGTGCACACGCCGCCGACAACACGATGAGCCACCCGAGACGCATGAAGACGACGTAGCGCAGGTCGCGCGGCTATACCCAGTGCCCATGGCGAACCCGCTCGTCTCTGACCGCTTCATCGAGTTCCTTCTCTTCGACGTGCTCGATGCCGAGTCGTTGTGCCAGCTGCCGTATTTCTCCGATCACTCCAGAGCGACGTTCTCGCCATGGCTTGCCGCCTGCCGCCGTGTCGCGCGCGAGGTGTTGTGGCCGACGTACAAGCCGATGGATGACGCTCCGCCGCGGTTCGAGGACGGGCGCGTCTTCGTGCACCCGACGATGAAGCAGTGCTGGAAGGAGCTGGTCGAGCTCGGCGTGTTGTCGGCGTCACGGCCCGCTGAAGTCGGTGGCCAGCAGCTGCCGCTGACCGTCGCCACGCTCTCGCACGCGTATCTGATGGCCGGAAATCTCTCGGCGTACGGCTACGCAGGGCTCACCACCGGAGCGGCGCACCTCATCGAGACGTTCGGCTCCGACGCGGTGAAGTCGATGTTCCTCTCGGCGATGTACGAAGGCCGGTGGACGGGCACGATGGCGCTGACGGAGCCGCAGGCCGGCTCGAGCCTCGCCGACGTGAAGTCGACCGCCACGCCGAAGGGCGACCGCTTTCTGATCAAGGGCAGCAAGATCTTCATCTCTGGCGGCGATCAGGACGTCACCGAGAACATCGTGCACCTCGTGCTCGCGCGCATCGACGGAGCTCCAGCAGGCACGAAGGGCATCTCGTTGTTCGCCGTGCCGAAGAAGCGCGTCGAGAACGGCGCGCTGGTCGACAACGACGTCACCGTCGCCGGCGTCATCCACAAGATCGGGTGGAAGGGTCTGCCCAGCCTCGCGCTCTCGTTCGGTGACGAAGGCGAGTGCCACGGCTGGCTCGTCGGCCCTGCGCATCAGGGCCTCAAGTGCATGTTCCAGATGATGAACGAAGCGCGGCTGATGGTCGGCGTGAACGCAGCGGCCACAGCGTCGGTCGCGTTTCACGAGTCGCTCGCCTACTCGAGGGAACGAAAGCAGGGCCGTCCGCTCGGGGTAACCGACGCGACCACGCCGCCGGTTCCGTTGACCGAGCACCCCGACGCGCGCCGCATGCTGCTGCGGCAGAAGGCTATCGTCGAAGGCAGCCTCGCGATCATCGGGCTCGCCGCGAAGTTCGCCGATCTCTCGGAGCACGCGACCGATGACGAGACCCGCGCGGAGTCGAAGCTGTTGCTCGACCTGCTCACGCCCATCGCGAAGACGTTCCCCGCCGAGAAGGGCTTCGAGGCCAACGCGCTCTCGCTGCAGCTGCATGGTGGCTACGGCTACTCGAGCGAGTACCTGCCCGAGTCGTGGCTGCGAGATCAGAAGCTCAACACCATTCACGAAGGCACCACGACGATTCAGGGGCTCGATCTGCTCGGCCGCAAGGTCATCGCCGGGGGTGGAGCCGCCTTGATGGCGCTCGAGAAGCGGGTGCGCGCGAGCATCGCTGCTGCTGAGTCGGCCGGGCTCTCGTTCTCGAAGACGCTGTCGACAGCGATGGACGAGCTGGTGCGCGTCACCGGGACGCTCGGTGGGCGAGGCGCGTCAGGCGACGTGCTCGGCATGCTGGGTCACTCCGCTGACTTCATGGAGCTCGCGTCGACGGTCGCCGTCGGCTGGGCGTGGCTCGAGCTCGCAGTTCGCGCTGCGGGGAAAGCAGACGACTTCTCGGCGGGCCTCGTTCAGGCGGCGAAGTACTGGCTCAACACCGAAGTGCCGCGCGCGACCCACCTTGCGCACCTGTGTGAGAGCAACGAGTCGAGCTACCTCGAGGTGAAGGACTCGCAGCTCGACGGCTGACTCACTGCCGCGAATATGCGGACGACCCGATGAGCAGCAGCGAGTCAGGTAGCGCGCCGACGAACGAGATCCACCCGCGCGCGCCGTTGGGTTGAATCTCGAGCAGGAACCCCTCGAGGCGCCAGCGACAGCCGCCACCTCCGACCGCCACCGCGGTGATCTGCCCGAGCGAGCAGCTGCCATCACTCGCGAACACGTACTCACCGCCACCCGACTTCCAGCGCCCGACGAGCCAGTCTTCGGTCGGTGGGCTGAGCGGCCGATACCTCGCGCCTCCGATGTTCAAGTACGGCCCCGAGGCGTCGTCACCGAAGGCGTACGCGTCGGTCGAGGTGAAGCCGTCATACGCCTGGGTGATTGCGCCATCTGCGACGCGGAACGTCCCCACGCCCGTCGCGCCACGCTGAGCGCGCTGCCCTTCGACGTCGAAGAGAACCCCACCACCAGGGCGCGGGTTGAACGCGCGCGTGCCATCCGCGAGGAAGAGAATGGTTCCCGTGCTGCCGCTCCACCAGAGCCCCTGCGGACCGGAGTCATCGGCGCTCGGGTCGGGAAGCTCGACGCCCCGCCCACTCGGCAACCAACCTGGCGAGCCGGGGAAGAGGTCTGGCGTCTCGCCACGAGGCAGCACGCCGCTCGAAGAGTTCACCGGTGCGCTGCTGCCTGGCGTCGCGCTCGAGTCATCTGCGACGAGCCCGAGCGCCACCAGCATCGCCGTCATCATCGTGCACGCTGCGCAGAGCCCCGTGATCCCCAGCACCACCCACAGCACTTTCGAGTTCTTCACGTGCCCGAACTGATCGCGACTCTCACGCCAGCACAAGTTCCACACGCGTCGAACGGGCCACGTCTCCAGAGAGGGCCAGCTGCTGCACGTCGTCCACGTGGTTCGTGGCCGCTCGTCCACGAATCGGCGTTGGCACGAATCGCGCTGGCAGAACTCGGCCCCGCACTCACGCGCGGTCACACACCCACAGGGAGCAACTCATGAAACGTCTCGCACTCGCCGTCGCCGTCGTCTCGTTCAGCGCGTTCGCCGGAGCACCGACTCAGCCGCCCACCACCACCGCGCCCGTCGCGAAGAAGAAGTCGGTCTCGACCGCAGTGATGAAGACGCTCGGCACTGGCTCGAGCGGCACCGGCTCGCTGGGCAGTGGATCTCTCGGCACGCGCGGAACCGGCAGCGCGACGATCAAGTCGTTGACTCCGACACCGACGAAGTAGCCGTCAGAAGATCACTTCAGCCCAGGGCACCGTCCACACGGCCGGGTGTGCCAGACGGTGCCCGGTGAAGCCGTCGTCTCCGTACGCAGTTCCGTGATCAGACCCGAGCAGTCCGAGCGTCTTCCCTCGCTTCGCGAACGCGTCGAACAACGGAGGGAGCTGCGAGTCGACGTACCGCAGCGCCGCGGCGTGGGTCGCCTTCGAGTCCTCCGTCGCGCCGGGCAGGTAGTGCTTGTTCGGCTGATGCAGCGCCGAGACGTTGATGAAGAGAAACACGCGCTCCTTCACGTCCGCGAGGCGTTCACACGCGAGGCGAACCTGGTGCTCGGTCGAGCGCGGATCCGTCACGCCGGTCTGCACGCTCCAGTGCGCTTCGTCGAAGTAGCCGGGCAGCACGCGGCCGAGCGGGTTCTCGGGGTTGAAGAAGCCGACCCCACCGATGCAGATGGTGCGGTAGCCGCGCGACTTGAAGCCGTGCACCAGATCGGGCGCGTCGAAGACACACGTGTCTCCCGTCGTCGTCTCACTGCCACCGAACCGAATCGCGAAGGGACGCGGGTGACGGCCGGGCTTCGCAGGTGTGGGCAGAAACCCGGCGAAGAACGCCTGATGCGCGGCGTACGTGAAGCTGCCCGGCGTGTGCCGTTCTTCCCAGCCACCAGCAGGCAGCACGCGCGCGAGGTTCGGCGTTCGCCCTGCGCGCAGCTCATCAGTTGCCACATCGTAACGAAGTGTATCGATGACGAGAAACAGCACGTCGTGCGAGCCGACGACGTGGTTCATGTTCACGGCACGACTCCGTAGCGCGCGAGCACCTCGAGAATGCGCGTGGTGCAGGTCGCGGTGTCGAGGGTCGACGTATCGAGTGACAGGTCGGGAGTTGCCGGCGCCTCGTAGGGATCGTCGACGCCCGTGAAGTGCTTGACCTCTCCCGCCAGGGCCTTCGCGTAGAGCCCTTTCGTGTCGCGCTTCAGCAACGTCTCCATCGGCGCGTGCACGTGCACCTCGACGAAGGCCACTCCGTCCTTCAGCGCCGCGGCTCGAACTTCATTCCGCGTGTCCGAGTACGGGCTGATGGCGGCGCCGATGGCGAGCACCCCGTTTCGCGCGAGCATTCGGCCGACCATGCCGATGCGGCGAATGTTCGTGTCGCGGTCCTCCTTCGAAAAGCCGAGGCCCTTCGAGAGCGTGGTGCGAATCTCGTCACCGTCGAGCACCTCGATGCGGTGGTGCTTCTTCAGCGCCACTTCCACCGAGCGCGCGAGCGTCGACTTGCCTGCGCCCGACAGGCCGGTGAACCAGAGCAGCACGCCGTTCTGCGGCGTCGACGGAGCGCTCACGTGTCTGCGGAGGATCTCGGCAATCTCAGGCCGCGTCACCTCGGCAGGAATCGGCCGGCCACTGTGGAGCAATTCACGCAGCTGCGTTCCCGAGAGCGCAAGCTGCTCCGAAGCAGGATGTGGGCAGGTGCGCTGGGAGGCGACCGAGCCGCACGCGCGACAGAAGAACGTGGGATCGAACGCGAGCGGCGTGACGCCCAGCTCGGCGAACGTGAAGCGCTTCACCAGCTGCTGCGCCGCGAGCGGTGGGTAGTACGAGCCGACGCCCGCGTGATCGCGCCCGACGATGAGGTGCGTGACGCCGTAGTTCTTCCGCACCAGCACGTGAAAGAGCGCCTCGCGAGGACCGGCGTAGCGCATGGCCGCAGGGAACGCGGCGAGCACCGTGCGCGTGGGCGGGTAGTAGCCCTTCACCAGCGCCTCGTAGCTCTCGAAGCGCGCCGCGGCGGGAACGTCGTCTTTCTTCGTCTCACCGACGAGCGGGTGCAGCACGAGGCCGTCACAGACCTCGAGGGCGATCTTCGTGAGCGCTTCGTGCGCGCGGTGAATCGGGTTGCGCGTCTGGAAGCCGGCCACGGTCGTCCAGCCACGCTTCGCGATCTCTTCTCGCATCGCGCGCGGCGTGACCCGGTACTGCTGAAAGGACTGCGACGGGAGCGGCGCCACTTCGACGTCACCACCGATGAGCGTCGTGGGCTGCTCCAGCAACACGGCGACACCCGGGTGCGCGACGTCTTCGGTGCCGAACACGTGCTGCGCTTCGTGCTTCGGATCTCTCGTGTATCGCGAGTTCACCGTGAGCACGGCCCACTCACGGCCCGCGTCATCACAGAGCACGACCGACTCACCGACGTTCGGCGCGTCTTTCACCGCGAGCGTGATGGGCAGTGGCCAGACGGTTCCATCGGGCAGGCGCATCGACTCCACCACGGAGCGATAGGCCGCCTCGTTCATGAACCCCGTCAGCGGAGACAAGGCGCCGACGGCGAGCAGCTCGAGATCGTTGAGCGCCCGCGCGTCGACGGTGATTCGTTTGAGGCCCTTCGCTCGCGAGATGAACTGCTCCTGCGAGACGAGGCGCTCCTGCAACACACCACCATGCGGCTGAGTCATGGCGGCGGAAGCTACCCTCTGCTCTTAGAGCGCGCCCTTCTGATCGAGCACCCAGAGCGTCGCCGCGACGTCGGCCGGGCAGTCATAGGTGCGCTGCGCATCGCTCGCGGTGGCCCACGACGAGCCGCCCTTCTCGATCTTCCCGTTCTCGATGGTGGCCTGCGTGCTGCCGCCGATCTCGACGTACCACTTCGAGCCGCGCTTCACGGCCTTGCCCTTGGTCGAGCCGCCCTTCTCGATGACGATCTCCGACGAGCCGTCCTTGTACGTGTACTGGGTGCTGCCGCCCTTCTCGACGCGGCCGCTGTTGCACTTGTAGTCAGCAGCGAAGGCGGGAACGGCGAGCGCGGCGACGAGGGCAATGACGAGCTTCTTCATGAGTATGGGCTCCAGGGTGAGAGGTCTGCGCGAGCTTGACCCGGCACTTCAGAACGACGTGCAGAATTTCTGCGTCGCCTGAGAGGATGGGCGAATGACCCCCGATGAGGTGACCACCCTCGCGTGCCAGCAGTGCAACGGCGCGCTGCAGGTCGGCCGGCTCGACAAGACCTCGACGTGCCCCTGGTGCGGCTCGGGCAACATCGTGAAGCGCCCACCGCGGCCGGGCATGCCGCAGCCCTCGTTCGTCATCGGCTTCACGAAGTCGGCCGATGAAGTGAAACGCGACGTGAAGGCGTGGTCGAAGCGCGCCTCGTTCTGGGCTCCGCGCGCATTTCGCAGACTCGAGGTCGAGCAGCTTCGGCCCGTCTACCTGCCGGCGTATCTCGTCAGCGGCGTCGCGCAGGGCCAGTGGAACGCGCGCTCGGGCTACAGCTACACGACGGTCAAACAGAAGCGGGGCAAGACCGTCGTCTCGAGTCAGACCGAGTGGCACGCGGTCGAGGCCAGCTACGCGCTGCGAGTGCACGACCTGCTCCTCTCGGCGTCGCAGTGCGTGAGCAACGGCGAGCTGCAGGCCCTCGAGCCGTACGATCTCGGCCGGCTCGCCCGCTACTCGGACGCCGCGATCGCCGGCTGGCCCGCAGAGGAGCCCGCGCGCGACGTGAACTCTCTCGACGACGCGCTGTTGGAGGAGATGAAGACAGCCCTGGCGCCTCGGCTGCGCGCACTGGTGCCCGGGGAGACGGTCGATCAGTTCAGGTTCACGTACAGCCTCGTCGACCCCGCCTTCGCAGCGGTGCTGGTGCCGGTGTGGACGATGATGGTGCGCTGGCACGAGACGAAGCCGCGCGTGCGCGTTCTCGTGAACGGGCAGACGGGTCAGGTGACGGGCAAGGTGCCGACGTCGTGGCTCAAGGTGACGGTGACCGTGCTGCTCGTGCTCGCGGCGCTCGGTGGAGCCATCTGGTGGCTGTCACGCGAGGGGCGGCTGTCATGAGCGACTGCGTGCGCTGTCACAGCGTGCTCGAGGCAGGCGACCTGCGGTGTCCGGTCTGTTCCCTCCCGCCGCCAGTGGTCGAGGGCACCCGGACGGTGACGTCGAAGGTGCTGCGCTGCAAGGAGTGTCATGCAGCCCTGCGCTACTCCGAGGAGTTCGCCAGGACCGTCTGTGGCTTCTGCGGCGCAGCGCTCGAGCTCGAGGTGTCGACCGACCCGATGGAGCACGCCGAGGCCTGGGTGCCCTTCAGCGTCTCGAAGGCCGAAGCGGTGGCTTCGCTGAAGCGATGGCTGAGCAAGCGTGGCTTCTTCGCGCCGGGCGACCTCGCCGAGGCCTCGAGGGTCGACTCGATGCACCCCGTGGCGTGGGCGGCCTGGATCGTCACCGGCGCTGCGAACGTCACCTATGGCACCGACGTGCAGGGCTACGGCAGGAAGGCGACGTTTGGCCCGGCGACGGGGAGCTTCTCGAAGCAGCTCAACCTCATCGTGCCCGCGACCCAGGGCCTCTCACTCGAAGAGGTGGTCGAGCTCGGCGTCTACGACGTAGCGACCGCGCAGGCCGACGCGCTGGCCAACGTGCCCGGAGAGGACTTCGGGGTGACGAGGACGAGCGCGCGCACCCGAATTCTCGAAGGGGTTCGAGCCGACGCGGTCGGGGAGATCGCTCGGCTCCACAAAGGCCGGCTGCGCAAGACGAACGTCGAGGTGATGCTGACGGGGCTCTTCACGAGGCGGCTGCTGCTGCCGGTCTGGGTGCTGGCCTATCGATACCGCAACGAGAAGTTCCGCGTCGTGATTCACGGGCAGCGCGAGCGCACGGTCATCGGCAAGTCACCCATCTCACCGTGGCGCGTGCTGGGCGCCATCGCCGCGTCGCTCGGCCTCGTCGCGGCGCTGCTCGGGGCGCTGGCCCTGTACGAGCGCTTCCACTGAGCGAGGGTTGCGCTCGAGGATGCCCGCGCCGAAGACCTGCTCGAGGCCGAGGTCCTCGAGGTGCACGTAACCGATGTGACAGCCGCACGTGGCAGCGCTGCACGGCCGCGGCTTCAGCACCTGCTCGAAGTTCGCGTCGTACAGGTTTCCCAGCGGCGCCTTGATGAAGTGACACGAGCGCGCGACGCCGTCGCCATCGACCGAGATGACCGTGTGCCCGCCCGCGCAGGCACGGCCGAGGCTCGGGTGCCGCGCGTTGTTGGTGGGGAAGAGCGGATCGACCCGCGAGAAGTGCGCCAGGTCGTCATCGGTGTAGCCCGCGTCGCTCGACTTGACGGCGTTCACCCAGACGTAGACGTCCGACGGCAGTCGCTGTCGCAGCGAGTCCAGCGCAGAGCGAAATTTCGGAAAGCCGACGACGCCGACCGAGAACGACACGCCCTTCGCGCGAAGACGTTCGGTCTGTTCGACGAAGCGATCCTCCTTCGTCCAGTCGGGGTGGTACGTCGCCCAGATGCCGACCTTCTTCGGCTCGCACGTCTCGAGGAAGTCGAGGCGCGCCGAGAGGTTGGTCTGAATCGCGACCTTCTCGACGTGCGGCAGGCGCGACAGCCGGGTGATCGCTTCCTGATACCGGCGCTGCGTCAGCGCTTCGCCCCATGGCGTGAAGAAGACCCGCAGCGGAGCCGTGCGCGCTTCACACCACGACAGGAACTTCTCGAGCGCGCGCGCATCGACGGCGTGCTCTTCGTCGGTCTCGTGGTGCTTCGCGAA
>Ga0075163_10001667_pt1 | contig 29966 bp, 30 predicted proteins | sample JI1023141ADNA_FD_71478 | JGI IMG/M metagenome (GOLD analysis project Ga0075163, IMG submission 71478) | Wastewater effluent complex algal communities from Wisconsin, to seasonally profile nutrient transformation and Carbon sequestration -... | ecosystem: Engineered > WWTP > Effluent > Algae...
GAGAGCGGCTCGATGGTCTGCCGGGTGGCCCGTTCGATCAGCCGCAGCAGATTGCGCTCGCGCGGGGCGACGAACAGGATCGCCTCGCCGCTGCGGCCGGCGCGCCCCGTGCGGCCAATGCGATGTATGTACGACTCGGTGTCGTAGGGCACATCGAAGTTCACCACGTGGGTGATCCGCTCCACGTCCAGTCCGCGCGCCGCGACATCGGTGGCCACGAGGATGTCGAACTTGCCGGCTTTCAGCTGCGCCACGGTCTTCTCGCGCATCGACTGCTGGATGTCCCCGTTCAGGGCCACGGCCGAAAAGCCCCGCGCCTGCAGCCGCTCGGCCAGATCCACCGTCGACTGCTTGGTGCGCACGAACACCAGCATGGCGTCGAATTCCGCCGCCTCGACGATGCGCGTCAGCGCGTCGAGCTTGTGCAGCCCGCTGACCATCCAGTACGACTGCTTGATGTTCGCCGCCGTGCCGGACTTGCCCTTGATCACCACTTCGCGCGGATTGCGCAGATGCGTCTGCGCGATGCGGCGGATGTTCGGCGCCATCGTCGCCGAGAACAGCGCCACCTGCTTTTCCTTCGGCGTCTGCGAGAGGATCGCCTCCATCGCGTCGGCAAAGCCCATGGCCAGCATCTCGTCGGCTTCATCCAGCACCACGGTGCGGATGCCGTCGAGCTGCAGCGTGCCGCGCTCCAGGTGGTCCATGATGCGTCCCGGGGTGCCGACGATCACCTGCGGACCGCGCTTCAGCGCGCTGAGCTGCGGAACATAACTCTGGCCGCCATAGATCGGCAGCACATGGAAGGCCTGCTGGCCCGCAGCATATTTCTGGAAGGCCTCGGCCACCTGGATGGCCAGCTCCCGCGTGGGCACCAGCACCAGCGCCTGGGGCACGCGATCCTTCAGGTTAAGTCGCGAAAGGATGGGCAGCGCGAAGGCGGCAGTCTTGCCAGTGCCCGTCTGGGCCTGGCCCAGGATGTCCACGCCCTCCAGCATCGCCGGGATGGTGGCGGCCTGGATTGGCGAGGCGGATTCATATCCCACGCTCTTGACCGCGCGTACGACGGCCTCGGAAAGGCCCAGCTCGGAGAACGGGACTGCAATGGTGTCTGGCATGGGGAGCTTGGGGTGAACGGCGGGGTGCGAGAGTGTAGTGCCTGCGGGCCGGAATGCACTGCTTTTCGGGACTCCCAAGCGCTTTTCCCATAGACTGCGCGGCCCGATTTGAGCCCCCTTGAGTCCATGCTTTCCACGACCAACCTGACGATCCAGTTCGGCGCGAAACCGCTCTTCGAGCAGGTTTCTGTCAAGTTCACCGATGGCAACCGCTACGGGCTCATCGGCGCCAACGGCTGCGGCAAGTCCACGCTGATGAAGATCCTGGGCGGCGACCTTGAGCCCAGCGCGGGCGAGGTGGCGCTGCAGGCGGGCCTGCGCATGGGCAAGCTGAACCAGAACCAGTTCGGCTATGAAGACCAGCGCGTGCTGGACGTGGTGATGCAGGGCCACCAGGAGATGTGGAAGGCGCTGACCGAGCGCGATCGCATCTACGCCGATCCCAACGCCAGCGACGACGACTACATGCGCGCGGCGGAGCTGGAGGGCAAGTACGCCGAGTACGGTGGCTACGAGGCCGAGGCGCGCGCGAGCGCGATCCTGGTGGACGCGGGTCTCGACGAGCCGCTCCACAACGGCCCCATGCGCGAAGTGCCGCCGGGACTCAAGCTGCGCGTGCTGCTGGCGCAGGCGCTGTTCTCGCGGCCCGACGTGCTGCTGCTCGACGAGCCCACCAACAACCTCGACATCAACTCGATCCGCTGGCTCGAAGGCGTGCTCAACGACTACGAAGCCACGATGATCATCATCAGCCACGATCGTCACTTCCTGAACCAGGTCTGCACGCACATCGCGGACCTGGATTTCCAGCAGCTGAAGATCTATCCCGGCAACTACGACGATTTCATGCTCGCCTCGGTGCAGGCGCGCCAGCGCGTGGAAGCGTCCAACGCCAAGGCGCGCGACCAGATCTCCGACCTGCAGGAGTTCGTGCGCCGCTTCTCGGCCAACGCGTCGAAGGCCAGGCAGGCCACCTCCCGGCGCAAGCAGCTGGAGAAGATCAAGATCGAGGAGATCAAGCCTTCCTCGCGCCAGAATCCGTACATCCGCTTCGAGCAGGCCAAGAAGCTGTATCGCTCCGCGGTGACGGTGGAGAAGATCGCATTCAGCTATCCCGGCACGGACGTGAAGGTGCTGCGCGACGTGAGCTTCACCGTGGAAGGCGGCGAGCGCATCGCCATCATCGGCCCCAACGGCATCGGCAAGACCACGCTGATGCGCTGCCTCGCCGGTGAGCTCAAGCCCGAGAAGGGGCGCATCAACTGGGTGGAAAACGCCGAGCCCGGCTACATGCCGCAGGATCCGCAGGCCGAGTTCACCGAGAAAACCGACCTCTTCCACTGGATTTCGGCCTTCACGGGCAAGGCGGATGACGAGCAGATCGTGCGCGCCACGCTCGGTCGCCTGCTGTTCTCGGGCGACCAGACGAAGAAATCGGTGAAGGTGCTGTCCGGCGGCGAGAAGGGCCGGATGATCTATGGCAAGCTCATGCTCACGCGGCCGAACGTGATGCTGTTGGACGAGCCCACCAACCACATGGACATGGAAACCATCGAGTCACTGCAGATCGGCCTGGAGAAGTATCCGGGCACGCTGATCTTCGTGTCCCACGACCGCGAGTTCGTCAGCGCACTGGCCACGCGCATCATCGAGATGAAGCCCGATGGCACCATTGCCGACTACAACGGCAGCTACGAAGAATACCTGCGCGCGCAGGGCATCGCGGGCTAGGCCACTTGAAGAAACTCAAGCACGAAGCCGAGTTGTTCAAGGCGGCGCTGCTGGCAGGCGTGGCCTACGCCGAAGGGCGCAAGGCCGTCGAGTTCGAAGCCACCGACTCGGCCAGCACCAAGGCGCTCTATGTTTACCGCCTGCTGGTGCATGACAAGCTCATCGCCCCCATGCCCGAGGAGCAGGTGAGCGAGAAATCGATCCGGCACCGGCTGGCCACCTGGCACGCCGCGCACCTGCCCAAGGGTCATCCGCTGCTGGAAAAGTAGCCGCAGATCGACTTGGCTTCGAGGTACTCCTCGATGCCGAAGACGCCGAACTCGCGCCCGTTGCCTGAATGCTTGTACCCGCCGAAGGGCGCGGAGAAGTCGTGCTTGGCGCCGTTCAGTCGGACCTGGCCGGTGCGCAGTCGCCGCGCGACCTTGCGGGCGCGCTCGATGTCCTTCGAGACGACGAAACCGGAAAGGCCATACTGGGAATCGTTGGCGATGCGGATGGCGTCGGCCTCGTCCGCGTAGGGGATGATCACGAGCACGGGGCCGAAGATCTCTTCCTGCGCGATCGCCATGTCGGCGCGGACATTCGCGAAGATCGTGGGCCGGGCGAAGTGGCCGGTCGTGACGCCTTCGGGTTTGCCGGGCCCGCCAGCGACCAGCGTTGCGCCTTCCTCGATGCCCTTGCGGATGTAACCCTGCACGCGATCGAACTGGGCCTTGCTGACCAGCGGCCCCACCTTGATGCCATCCTTGAGCGGATCGCCGACCGTAGTGGCCTCTGCAGAGGCCTTTGCCAGCCGCACGGCCTCTTCATGCAGGTGCCGTGGCACCAGCATGCGCGTGGGCGCGGCGCAGGCCTGGCCGGAATTCATGAAGCAGGCCTGCACGCCGGCGGGCACGAAGGTGGCAAGGTCCGCATCATCGAGCAGGATGTTGGCCGACTTGCCGCCCAGTTCCTGGGCCACGCGCTTCACCGTGGTGGCCGCATTGCGGGCCACGTCGATGCCGGCGCGGGTGGAGCCGGTGAACGACACCATGTCGACGTCCCTGTGGGCGCTGAGCGCGGCGCCCACGGTCGGGCCATCGCCATTGACCAGGTTGAATACCCCCGGCGGCACGCCGGCGGCATCCATCACCTCGGCGAATATCAGCGCGTTCAGCGGCGCGATTTCGCTGGGCTTCAGTACCATGGTGCAGCCCGCGGCGAGCGCGGCGGCCACCTTGCAGCCGATCTGGTACAGCGGCCAGTTCCAGGGCGTGATCAGCGCGCAGACGCCCACGGGTTCACGGCGCACGAGCGTGGTGCCGAACGGGCGCTCGAAGGCGTACGTCTTCAGCGCCTCGATGGCTTGCGTGAAATGCACGGCGCACAGCGGCACCTGCGCATCGCGCGCCAGCCAGGCCGGCGCGCCCATTTCCGCCGTGACAGCTGCGGCCAGGTCGGGTGCGCGGCGGTTGAACTCGGCCACGATGCGCTCGAGCAGCGCGATGCGTTCTGCGACCGTGGTCTGCGAGAAAGATTCGAATGCCGCGCGGGCCGCCGCTACCGCGCGATCCACATCGACCTGGCTGCCGAGACTGATCCGGGCGATTACCTGCTCGGTGGCCGGGTTCTCGACTGCGTGGGGGTTGGGAGTGGCAGGCGGTGTCCACTTGCCGTTGATGTAGAAAAGTGTCGTGTCAGTCATGCCGCCAAAGATACGTGATTTCCGGCCACTGGCCAGTCTATTGCGTGGCGCCGCCGCAGGCCGCTGCCGGTGTTCCCGCATCCGCGGGCCGGCTTTCGATCTGTCGCCGAGTATCCAGCACTTCCGTTCGCATTCTTTCCGCCAGGGTCGTGGTGTCGATCTGCTCGATCTGCCGGCGCGCTTCGGCAACACACCCAGCCTCTAACAGCGCCACGGCCAGGTTGTTGCGCGCGGCCACCTGCGTGGCATCCAGGCGCAGCGCAGCCCGGTAATCCTCAATGGCGCGGGGGAGCGCGCCGCTGCGGTAGCTGGCAGTGCCGCGGCCGATCCAGGCGACAGGGTCTTCCGGCCACTGGCGCGCAGCAGCATCGAAGCTGCGCCAGGCGTCCTGGGCCGATGCCACGCCTTCGAACGCGGCGGCGGATTCCAGGTAGCGTCGATTGTCCGGCGCGGTGGGCAGTTCACCGGGCTGCAGTACCACCAGCGCCCAGCGGCCGCCGTTGTCCCAGGCGCGCATGAAGTTCCGCGCGGAGAGCACCTGCCGTCGTGTCTTGCCGGAACGCAGGATCAGGCGATCCTTGTTGCCGTCGTGGCCCACCACCACGGCATAGTGCCAGCGCGGCCAGAAGGGCAGGCCGTAGTTGTGCAGCACCAGCACGGGTCGGCCGGCATCGAGCTCCGCGACGATGGCCGCGAGTTCCGGCGCAATCCGATAGGAAAGCCGCGCATAGGCCCGGGGCGCCGCCTGCATCTCGATCTGCAGGCTGCCGCGGCGGCCGGGAAGGTAGACGCGCTTTTCCAGTTCCTCTGGCGTCACTGCAACGCGCGAAGCGCCCAGCATCGTAGCCAGTGCGGCCGGGCCGCATTCGTATCGGGCTTGGGGAAAGAAGGGCGTGGCATCGAGCTCTACGGCTCGGGAGGAGGGTTCCAGCAGCGGCCCGCGCGTGGCGCAGCCGCCGAGCAGCAACACGCAGGCGGCCAGCAGGACGCTGGCCGCCTGACGTGGGGCAATCACCGCGCCGGAACCTTCTTGAATACGTCGATCACGCCGACGAGTTCGAGCACCAGCAGCACCAGGAACACCGCGCCGAGCAGCACGAGCACATCACCGCCGGCCGGCGCGTTCTTCATCTGCTCGGCCATGTCGCGCAGTTCGCTGTCGCTCAGCGTGGCCAGGCGCGCATCCACGCTGGCCGCATCGACGCCCATTTCCTGCATCTGGGCCTGGACATCCGCGCGCTGCAGCTGGCCGCGGATCGAAGCCAGGTCGGCATCTCTTTCCGCGCTGACGATAGCGCCAGTCGAGACGATGCCCGCCTGCGCAGCGCTCATCACGCCGAAATTGAACACGGCTGCCGTGAGCACGGTTACCAGGGTGGTGCGCCACTTTGATGGGGTCATGAATTGCATCTCCAGGGGAAATCCGGCGAATCCGGGATGCGGCTATGGTACGCGGCTAGCGCGAAAAGGTCAGTCCCGCCAATGCCGCCTCGACCAGGGCTTCCAGGCCCTCGTCGGCCCGAAAACCTGCGGCGATGGCGCGGGAAGCATGCAGCGGCGGCACCCGGCCGAACTGTGCCTCGATCAGCGGGTCGGGCTCCCAAGTCACCCGCGACGCGTGGGTGCCTGCGGCGCGGGCCACGGCATTCACCAGTTCGCCAACGCGCACCACCTGCGCCGGCAGGTTCATCGCGCCGGTGGCATCGCCTTGCAATGCATGCACCAGGTTCTGCGCAATGCACTCCACCGACTGCAATGCAGTGGTGGCGCCGGGCGAGACGGGCAGTGTGATGGGTTCATCCGCTGCCAGCGCGTGGAACAGGTCGCTGAGGAATGCCGACCGCAGCGCGGTCGATGCTCGGGGCCGCGCCACGACGCCGGGCAGGCGCAGCGAGAGCGCGTTGATGGCGCCACGACGCGTCTGGGTGTCGAGCCAGATTTCCATCATCGCCTTGTGCGCCCCATAGAGCAGGGTGGGGGCCAGAGGTGTCGCGTCATCGATGCGCTCCGGCAACGGGTCGCCGTAGACGGCGATGCTGCTCGAGAACACGAAGCGCGGGCGATGGCCCTGCGCGGTGGCTTTATCCACGAGCAACCGCGCCGCGTCCATGTTCACGTGCCAGGCGCGGTTCGGTTCGCGCTCGGCGGCACCGCCTGGCCAGGTGGCCAGGTGCAGCACCGCATCGACGGGCTGCGCAAAGCAGCGCGAAAGCGTTGCGCTGTCTGCCAGATCGCCGTGCACATCGACGCCCGGTGCAGACACGGCATCCACGCCGATCACCTGCGCCGAATCGCGCAGCCGCGCGACCACGGCGCGCCCGACGAAGCCGGCAGCCCCTGTAACCAGGACTCTCAACGGCTGTCCTGTTCGCGCGCGAGCAGCGCCTTCAGCCGCCGTCGCACCCGCAGCCCACCGGCGTCGACGCCCAGCGAGATGGGCTTGGCGTCCCAGAAATCCGTGCCCTCCAGGTTCTCGTACGCAGCCTGGATGATGGGCTTGTCTTCCTCGTCGAACGCCTGCTGGAACAGCGTGCGCAGCATGCCGTCCAATTCCTTCGAATCGAGCTCGTACCGCCTGGCGCTGGCCCAGAAATAGTGCGTGGTGTCCGCCGTTGCGGGCGTGAGGATATGCGCCTGATCCACGGCGATGCCTTCCTCGCGCGGACGGCCCTTCGGCGTCGAGCCGACCTGCAGCGCCATCGATGCCGGTGCATCCCAGCGCATATCGAGCCAGTGATCGCAGCGCATGTCCGGCGGATAGATGCCGCGCGTGTGGCTGGGCGCCGCCACGTCCGGCATCCACCAGTCGGAGTGGATGGCCGCTCCTTCCTCGCGGACGCGGTGCGTGCCGGCGAAGATCACGCCATTGCCCGCGAAGCTGCCGCGGTGAACGAACTCGATGTGACTCAGGTCCATCAGGTTGTCGATGCCATATTCATAGGGCGCGCGCAGCAGCGTATAGCCGCGTACAGCGTGGACCTGCGACGATTCGGCCACGGGCGAGAAGTCGGGAATGAGAGCGGGATCGGCTGTTCCGGTCGTGCCGCCCCAGAGCCACAGGATGTCATGGCGTTCCACCACCGCCCAGCTGTCGACCTGCGCCTGGTGCGGAATGGCGTCGGCGTAGGGATTGCGAACGCAGCGGCCCGAGCCGTCGAACCTCAGTCCGTGGTACGCGCACACGATGGCGTCCCCATCGCGCGTGCCGCGGCTGAGCGGGGCGAAGCGATGGGGGCAGCGATCGGCCAGTGCCTGTGCGGCACCGTCCTTTCGGCGAAACAGCACGATCTGCCGGTCGAAGACCCGGCGCGACAAGAGTTGGTCGGTCAGCTCCTCGCTCCAGGCGGCCATGTACCAGGCATTGCGGATGAAGCGTGACACGTGCTGCAACCTCCCTCGTGTGAAAGACCCGGATTGCGGGCTAGCTGCGCTCTACGGCGAGCGCGATGCCCTGGCCACCGCCCACGCACAGCGTAGCCAGGCCCCGCGCGACCTTGCGGCGGCCCATCTCGTGCAGCAGCGTCACCAGGATGCGGGCGCCGGAGGCGCCGATGGGATGACCCAGCGCGATGGCGCCGCCATTCACGTTGACCCGTGCCGGGTCGAGTTCGAGCTGGCGGAGCACGGTCAGCGCCTGCACGGCGAAGGCTTCGTTGGCTTCCACCAGATCGAGCGAGTCCTTTGTCCACCCCGCCTTCTGCAGGCAGTGTCGCGAGGCGGGCACCGGTCCTTCTCCCATGTAGGCCGGGTCCACCCCGGCGCTCGCGGATGCGGCGACACGGCCGAGCACGGGGAGGTTGTGCTTGCGCACGGCGGCCTCACTGGCGAGCAGTAACGCGGCGGCGCCATCGTTGAGCGTCGACGAATTGCCCGCTGTCACGGAGCCCGACTTGTCGAATGCCGCGCGCAGGCCGGTGAGCGATGCTAGCTGCACGTCGCGCCGCGGTTGTTCGTCGATCAGGAAGGGCTGGGTTTGGCCGCCTTTCACCGGCAGATCCACCGGTGTTATCTCGGCCTCGAACCGTCCGGCATCCTGCGCGGCGATGGCGCGCTGCTGCGACTGCAGCGCGTACGCGTCCTGGTCGTCGCGGCCGATGCCGTGGCGACGGGCCAGGTTCTCGGCGGTGATGCCCATGTGGCAGTCCCCGAAGGCATCCCACAGTCCATCGCTGATCATCGTGTCCACCAGCGTGGCATGGCCCATGCGCAGTCCGGCACGCGCCTTGGGCAGGCAGTAGGGGGCGAGGGACATGCTCTCCATGCCGCCGGCCAGCACCAGCTGCGCCTCGCCAAGCCGGATGGCCTGCGCGCCCAGCTGCACGGATTCCAGCCCGGAACCGCAAACCATGTTCACCGTGGTGGCCGGCACTTCCACGGGCAGGCCCGCGCGCAGCGCAGCCTGGCGCGCGGTGTTCTGGCCCGCGCCGGCCGTGAGCACATGACCTAGCACCACGCGGTCGATATCCTGCGGCTGCAGGGCCGTTCCCGCCAGCACGGCGCGGATCACCGTGGCGCCCAGGTCTGCGGCGGCGATGTTGCCGAGTGCGCCCTGGAACTTGCCGATGGCGGTGCGGCGCGCCGCAACGATGAATACTTCGCTCACGCCTGCATCTCCGGCGCATCCTCCCCCGCGATGAGCCTGCCCGCCGTGCGTGCGCGGATCTCCGCCACGCTGACGCCGGGCGCCCGCTCGCGCAGGATGAAGGCGCCGTCCTCGATCTCGAACCACCCGAGGTCCGTGATCACGCGGCGCACGCAGGCGCGGCCGGTGAGTGGCAGAGAACAGCGGGGCAGCAGCTTGGATTCTCCATCCTTCGATGCGTGGGTCATCATCACGATGATATTGCTGGCGCCTGCCACCAGGTCCATTGCGCCGCCCATGCCCTTGACCAGCTTGCCGGGGATCATCCACGAGGCGATGCTGCCTTCCACGTCGACCTCGAACGCGCCGAGCACCGTAAGGTCCACGTGTCCGCCGCGGATCATCGCGAACGATTCGCTTGAGGAAAAGATGCTGGCGCCGGGCAGTGCCGTCACGGTCTGCTTGCCTGCGTTGATCAGGTCCGCGTCCACTTCATCGGCGCGCGGGAAAGGGCCCATGCCCAGCAGCCCGTTCTCCGACTGCATCATCACGTCCATGCCTTCAGGCACGTGGTTGGCCACCAGCGTGGGGATGCCGATGCCGAGGTTCACGTAGTAGCCGTCGCGCAGCTCGCGGGCGACGCGGCGGGCCATCTGTTCACGGGAGAGCGCCATGGGATTACTCGCGGACGGTCAGTTTTTCGATGCGCTTGGTGAACGTGCCTGCGATCAGACGGTTCACGTAGATGCCGGGCGTGTGGATGTGGTTCGGGTCCAGCTGGCCCGGCGGCACAATTTCTTCCACCTCGGCCACGGTGATGCGACCGGCCGTGGCCACTTCCGGATTGAAGTTCCGTGCCGTGTTCCGGTAGATGAGATTGCCGAACCAGTCGGCCTTCCATGCCTTAACCAGCGCGAAGTCGGCCTTCAGCGATCGTTCCAGTACATAGTCGCGGCCGTCGAAGCGCGCAGTGGGTTTGCCCTCGGCGACGCTGGTGCCGAAGCCTGTCGCGGTATAGAAGGCCGGGATTCCGGCGCCACCGGCGCGCAGCTTTTCTGCCAGCGTGCCCTGCGGAGTCAGTTCCACTTCCACTTCGCCGGCCAGCATCTGCCGTTCGAACTCGGCGTTCTCACCCACATAGGAGGCGATGATCCGGCTGATCTGCCGGCGCTTGAGCAGCAGGCCCAGCCCGAAATCATCCACGCCGCAGTTGTTGGAGATGACGGTGAGGTTGCACCTACCCAGTCTTGCAGCTTCAGTGATCAGGTTTTCAGGAATGCCGCACAGGCCGAATCCGCCCACGGCAAGTGTCATGCCGTCTTCCAGTCCTGCCATCGCCTGCTCGTAGCTGGCGACGCGCTTGTCGAAACCACTCATGGATGTCATCAGGCCTCGTCGATGATGGCGACGGCGCGCGTCCAGCCCGCAGAGGCGCCGCGTATCTTGTGGGGAAAACAGCTGACCGTGAATCCGTGCGGTGGCAGCGCCTCGAGGTTGTGCAGTTTCTCGAGGTGGCAGTAGCCGATATCGCGGCCCGCTTTGTGGCCTTCCCAGACCAGCGAATAGTCGCCCGTCTCGGCGACCTTCTTCGCGGTGTGGCTGAACGGCGCATCCCAGCTCCACGCGTCGGTTCCGGTCACGCGCACGCCGCGCGTGGTGAGATACATCGTGGCTTCATAGCCCATGCCACAGCCCACGTTGATGAAGTCCGGCCGACCCAGGGCCTTGCCCGCCGCGGTGTTGACCAGCACGATGTCCAGCGGCTGCAGCACATGCCCGATGCGATGCAGTTCGGCCTCAATCTCCGCGGCCGTCACCACGTGTCCGTCCGGAAGGTGGCGGAAATCCAGCTTCACCCCCGGCCTGAAACACCAGTCGAGCGGCACTTCGTCAATGGTCATGGCCTGCTTGCCGCCATCCTGCGTGGGGTGGAAGTGCCAGGGGGCGTCGAGGTGCGTGCCATTGTGGGTGGACAGTGTGATGGTTTCCGCCGCGGCGAAACCCTCGCCGCCCGGCATGTTGTCCAGCGTCAGCCCCGGGAAGAAATGCGCGGCCTCCGGCATCGTCTCGCGGTGACCCTGGTACTCGATCTTCGGGCGCATGAAGGGCGGATCGCTCACCACCTCGTTGCACAAGGTGATGGACAGGTCGATGAATGTTCTTGGCATGGTTTCAGTCCGTTGCTGCGCGGAACTCCACGGGCAGGGATGCCAGGGCGTGCAGCGTGTTGTTGATGCGGCGGCGCGGTTCACCCATGAGGTTAATGGAGTTGACACGCGGAATCATGGCCCGCAGTAGCACTTCCATTTCCAGCCGGGCCACCATCTGTCCGAGGCATTGGTGGATGCCGAAACCGAACCCGACATGACCGCTCGACTGGCGTCCAACGTCGAATTGATCCGCATTTTCCCAGCGGCGGGGGTCGCGGTTGGCTGCCGCCAGGAACAGCAGCACCTTTGCGTTGGCTGGAAGGGTGACGCCCGCCACGCAGGTCTCCCGGCCGGTCGTGCGGAAGAACGTCTGTACCGTGCTGTCCCAGCGCAGTCCTTCCTCGATGGCCCGCTTCAGCAGGGCCGGCTCCTGGCGCAGGCGTTGCCACTGCCCTGGATGCATGGCGAACGCATGGATGAGGTTGGCGATGCCGTTGACCGTCGTGTCCACGCCTGCCGAAAGGAACGAGCGCACCAGGCGCTCGGCTTCCCCCGCGGTGCACTCACCCCGATCCGCCGCTTCGTAGACCTGCATGCCCCAGCCACCCGGCAACAGCTGGTCACGCCGACACGCTTCGGCAACCCATGCCATCGCCGGGCCGGCATCCGCCATGCCGCGTTCAAACACGGCGTTGCGGGGGCCAAACGCATTGAAGACCGCTGTCGCATAGGGAATCAGGTGCTCGCGTCCCGCACTTCGCAGTCCGATGAGATCGGGAAAGACGGCGAGGGGGAATGCGGCGCCCAGGTCTTCCACGCCGTCGAATCGCCCCCGCGCCACCAGTCGCGCGATCATGTCATCGGCCACCGCCTGCCATCGTGCCGCCACTTCACGCAGCGCGCCCAGTGAAACAATGCGGTTCATCAGCGAGCGCGTCCGATCGTGCAGGGGCGGATCGGTTTCCAGCAGCAGGGAGGGCGGGCGCCAGGGCTCTTCCTGCTGGAAGTCGGCCAGCCCCACGCCGCGACTGGAGACAAAGGTCTGCCAGTCCCTCAGCGCAGCCTGCACCTCGGCATGTCGCGCCATGCCATAGCAGCCAATCGGCGCAAGCAACACCACGGGTCCTGCTTCCCGGAGCGCCTCGTGGTGGGCATAGGGGGCCGCGAGGAACTCCTCGGCGAACGGGTCCAGGTCGAGACTGACGGCGCTCAAGATCGGTTGCCGGCCCGCTATGCCGTGTGGCCGCCCAGAGTCTCGGCAAACCAGTCGGCGATACAATCACGCCCGTAGGACATGTTGTCTGCGCCCACATGCTCCACGCCACCCTCTCGTTCGGTGAATATCTTCAGCTCGCGCTTCGGACTGTTCACCAGCTGGTCGTAACTCTGGTGCGCATAGTCCACGCTGATCTGCCGGTCCTTCGCGCCATGCGTCACGAGGAAGGGCACGCGGATGCGTTCCATCACGCCGTTCAGGTGCATGTCCTTCGACTTCTCGAGGAAGTCCTCCATGGAGCTGGCGCCGAACACCCAGTACACATGTGCCCAGTAGTGCGGAACGGGGTTCTCGCCTTCGCGGCGTATCCGCTTCTGCTGCACCTCGGCCCAGTTGTGGTTCGCGCCCCAGACGGCGCCGCTGGCGAAGCGGGGCTCGAAGGCCACCGCGCGCGGCGCGAAGTGGCCGCCGAGCGAGATGCCGGTCATGCCGATGCGCTTCGGATCGACGCCCGGCTGCTGTTCCAGCCAGTCCACGGCTTTCGAGGCCCAGCGTTCGCTGTAGGGCGTGGCTGGCAGGCCCTGCAGGCGCAGTGTCTCGCCGGTGCCCGGCTGGTCCACGCATAGCGTCGAGATGCCCCGGCGCGCCAGGGCCTGCCCCAAGCGTGACCAGTAGAGCAGTTCCTTGCAGCTGTCGAGGCCATTGCAATACACCACGACGGGTTTGCGGCCTTCGCCCGGGGCTTCGGTGTACAGCGCGGGCATCATGCCTTTTTCCAGCGGAATCTCCACCCGCCGCACGTTCTCGCGGGCCAGGCGCGTGGCGTCTTCGAAGCAGCCGCGCGCCAGCGCGTAGGTCTTCTCCCGACCCGGATGACCGTGGCCCTGCATGCGTTCCGCGGTCATCAGGTACAGTGCCGCTCGCTGCAGTTTGGTGGCCGCGGAGAAATCGCGACCCTTCTGGCGGTCTTCATCGGCCAGCGAGATCAGCGTTTCTGCCTTCTTCATCCACTCGGCCAGGAATTCCTTGGTGCCGGCATCCTCGCCCTTGGCTGCCTTCTCGCGCAGCGGCGCGCACATGTCGATGATGTCGCCGATCTGCCCGCCGCTCTCGATCGCGATCGACAGCGACAGGTTCCAGACATAGTTCGGAAAGTACTCGAATAGTGCCATGGCTCAGACCGGTGCCATCTGGAACAGGCCCGGATCAGGCTTCGGGTGCGGCATGGTGTGGGGGCCACCCACTCCCGACTGCCACTGGTCCATCACCTGCGGTTCGGGCACATGCACCTTGGCCTGCCAGGTGGCGTCGTCCACTTCCTCGAGTTCTGCGGTGTATTCCACGGCGAAACGGTTGGGCGTGACGAAATAGCTGAAGGTGTTGTCGCCCGCCGTGTGGCGGCCCGGGCCCCAGGTGATGTCGACGCCGGATTTCTTCAGCCGGCCGATGCCACGCATCATGCCGTCCACGCCCATCATGTCGTAGGCCACGTGGTTGAGGCAGGGTGGGCCGGGCAGCACCGCCATGCGGTGATGCGCGGAATTGCAGCGCAGGAAGGCCATGAAATCACCCAGCCAGTCCGACACCTTGAAGCCCAGCACCTCGGTCATGAACTTGACCGCCGCCTTGTGGTCCGGCGAGTGCAGCACGATGTGGCTGATCTTCACCGGCACGCCTTCCCAGCGCGCGATTTCGCGCCTGGCGCCACGTGCCACATCGCTCGAGACCTCGAACGTCAGGCCGTCGGGCGAGAAGAAGCGGAAGCCGTAACCACCGCCGGGCGAGGTGAGCGCGCGCGGGTCATGAATGATCTTCGCGCCCGCAGCCTTCACTTTTGCAGCCAGCGCATCCACGTCGGTGCGCGAAGCGGCGGCCAGCGCAATGACGTCGATGCGGTTGCTGTCGTCCTGCCGCAAGCGCACCACGTGATGCTCGTCATGGCCCTGGGTGGCGAGCCAGGTCAGTCCGTCGGTGCTCGGCACCTGCACCAGACCCCATTTCTCCAGGTAGAAGGCCTTCTCGGCTTCCAGGTCCTTCACGCCATAACCCACGTAGCGGATCTCGTTCACTCTGCTCATGACAGTTCCTTGATTCGAAATTTCTTTAGAGCGGCTGCGCGATGCGCTCGAACATCGCCTTGGTGGCGACCGCCTGTTCGACGCGCGGGCCGGTGCCCAGCTGGCTGCGGCAGATGGCTACGGAGGAATCCACGATGAACTTGCAGCGATCGAAGCGCCGCTGCTGGTAGCCCTGCAGAGCTGCCTCGATGGAGGGTTTCGTGGCCAGTTCCTCGGCGATCACGATGCTGTCCTCGACGGCCATGCCGGCGCCCTGGCCCAGGTGGGGCGTGGTGGCATGCGCGGCGTCTCCCAGCAGCACCACGCGGCCCTTGTGCCAGGGGCCGTCCAGGAACAGCCATTCCAGCGGGCGGTAGACCACGCCGCCGTTGTCGGTGATCTGCTCGCGCAGCGCGGCGATGTCCGGCGGCACCACGGTGAGCTTGCTGCGCATCGCCGCGGCGAGCTCACTCTTCTCGTAACGGGGGTTCCCGGGCTCGGGCGTGGTGACATACATGTACATCAGCGAGTCGGAGAGGGGCACCAGGCCGTAGCCGATCGGTCCCTCGTAGGCGCGCAGGCAGGTGACTTCCGGTGGCTTCACGAAGTTGTAGCGCCACACGGCCTGCCCGATGAACTGCGGCTTCGGGGCCTCGGGGAACACCATGCCGCGCGTCTGCGAGTTGTAGCCGTCCGCTCCTATCACCAGGTCGTAGCGGCTTGACTGACCATCGGAGAAGCGCGCATCCACGCCCTGGCCATCGTCATTCAGCGCCTCCGCGGTGACGCCCAGGCGGATGTCGGCGCCGGCGCCCTTCGCGCGGTTGCCCAGCACCCGATGCAGCGCCGGCCTGCCGATGCCCAGATTGGAGGGTGCGCCATCGACCAGGCGCGGCGTGGGTATTTTCGCGATGCACTGGCCGGTGGGCAGGTACACCTCCACCGCGTCGAAGCCAAAGCCCGCCGCCATATAGTCATTGAGGATGCCCAGTTGCTTCGCGGCGCGCACCACGTTGGCCTGCTGGATGATGCCGACGCCATAGACCGTCCAGGTCGGATCCTTTTCAATGACCGTGACCCGATGGCCGTCGCGGCCCAGCGCGATGGCTGCCGTCAGTCCGCCGATGCCACCCCCGATCACGAGCACGTTAAGTTTCTTCAAGATTTTCCCCACCCCATCGCTTTGGTACCGCCATTCCACCAGGCGGGTTGGCAGGGATACCACACGCATCCCTGCCCCGTACAAGTGGAAAATCCGATTGGCAACGATAGCCCCGACCGATCAGTCCTGTGCGGACTCCCGCAGGCGCGCGATCAGCCAACCCAGGCTGGCGTCGGAGATCCTGCCGCGGTGGAACTGGATCATCTCGCGCATGACCGGGAATTCGAAGGGTAGCGCCTGCCACGCCAACGGCAGTCGCTGGGCCAGCGTGCGAGCCAGGCGCGCATGCATCACGGTGACGCGCGGCGTGCCGATCAGCAGTTCTGGCACCTGAAGAAACGAGGACGCCACGGTTTCTACCCGACGGTCCATTCCCAGGGCCTGCAGGCTTGATTCGGCAAACGAATGCCGCGTGCCGGTGCCGATACCGACGGCAATGTGTCCGGCTGCCCGGAACTGATCCACCGTCAGGGGCTGCCGGATGATCGGATTCTCGGACCAAGCCGCAACGACATGCTGTTCTTCGAACAGCAGTTCCGCGGGATGTTCCCGCAGGCAGTGTTCCTGGGGCATCAGCAGTATGTCGATCTCGCCCTGTTCGAAAAGGTCCAGGGCCTGCTGCGAGGGCGGCTGCAGGTTCAGTCGCACCCTGGGTGCCTGCCGCTGCAGCAACGGCATCAGGCGCGGAAAGATCACCGTAGACAGGTAATCGGAGATGCACAGGTGGAACCAGCGGTCGGAAGTCGCCGGGTCGAACTGCCGTGCCTGGATGATCATGCGATCCACGCTGGTCAGCAGCTCGGCAAGCACGGGTTGCAGCTGCAGCGCCTGCGGGGTGGGAATCATCCGTTTTCCCTGGGGTTCCAGCAGCGGATCGTTGAAGTAATCCCGCAGGCGCGCCAGCGCGGCACTGACCGAGGGCTGGCTCAGGTGCAGTCGCTCGGCGGCGCGCGAAACGCTGCGCTCCTCGATCAGGACGTCGAGAGTGACGAGCAGGTTGAGGTCCAGTCCCTTGAAGCGCATGTCCGACCTATCGGCAAAAACTCTCGATCACGATCCAAAGAAGCGATTTCCATTGGAGATTGATTCCCACTTCTAATCACCAGACTACAAGTTCCCGGGGGAAACATGCACCTGCCAAATTTCAGGCCCGCCAGTACGGGCGTTCTGGCGTTGACCATCCATTCGCTGGTTCTGGGGCAGGAGGCCGCGCAGCCTCAGGAAGGGCTGGAAGAAGTGGTCGTCACGGCGCAGCGGCGCGAGGAGAACCTGCAGAAGGCCGCCCTGGCGGTCTCGGCGGTCTCTGGCGACACGCTTGCGACGCAGAGCATTACCCAGGCAACCGACCTGACGCGACTCATTCCGTCGATCCAGATCGCGCCTGCCGCGGCCTTCACGCAGATCTACCTTCGGGGCGTCGGCACTTTCGGCGCCAACGCCTTTGCCGAGCAGGGCGTCGCCTTCAATCTCGATGGCGTCTATCTGTCGCGCCCCGCCGCGCCTGCGGCGCTCTTCTACGACCTGGAGCGCATCGAGGTGCTGAAGGGTCCGCAGGGAACGCTCTATGGGCGCAATGCATCGGGTGGCGCTGTGAATCTGGTGACCGCCAAGCCGCGCTTCGGCGAGCGCAGTGGCTTCCTGACTGCCGAATATGGCGATTACGATGCCATCAAGGCCTCCGGCGCCATCAACCTGCCTGCGGGTGAGCGTTCCGCGTTCCGCTTCTCGGGTCAGTACGTCGATCGCGACGGCTACTACAGCGATGGCTACGACGACGAACAGTCGCATGCGCTGCGCGGCCAGTACCGTTTCGATTCCGATCGCGTTGATCTTTCAGTCATGGCCGATTTCGGGCGGGTGGATGGCAAGGGCCCCGGCGGCACCATCATGCCATTGCTCGACGGCAAGAATCGGCTGGGTCCCAGCGATCCGGCCGTCATCGCGGCCTATCGGGCCCGTACGCCCACGGCGCCGGTGCCGCAGATCACCGCGCGCAACGATGGCTACCAGTTCAACAGCTACTACGGCGCCATGGCGCAGCTGGACATCGACCTGGGATTGACCACGCTCACGCTGCTGCCGGCATGGCGCAAGACCGACCTGGACTTCGTCAGCTATGCCTCCAGCTTCCTGATCGACGTCACCGAGAAGTCGAAGCAGTCGTCGCTGGAAGCCCGTCTGGCAAGCCAGACCGACAAGCTCAAGTGGGTGCTGGGGGCCTACTGGTTCGACGAGAGCGTCGTGGCTGACCAGGCCTTCCGCCAGGCCAGCAATGGAACTGACATCGACTCCGAGCTCGACACAAAGAGCTTCGCGGTATTCGGCGAGGCCACGCTATCGCTGTCGGATCGCTGGCGAGCCACCGGCGGCGTGCGCTACACGGATGACAACAAGACGCAGGACACGGAGGCCCATACGCTGCCCTTCGTGGGGTTTGTTCCGCCCGGGCCGCCGAACTTCACGCCGATCATTCTCGACATTCCCACGTTCGCCACCAGCGACGTGGATTTCAAGGAGACCACCTGGAAGCTGGGCCTCGAGTTCGATGCGGGTCCTCGCTCGCTGATGTATGCATCGGTGGCAACCGGATTCAAGTCGGGCATCCTCTACTCCGCGCTCGGCCAGAACTACTCCGAACCGGAGAAGCTGACGGCGTTCACGCTCGGTTCCAAGAACCGGTTCCGTGACAACACCGTGCAGCTGAACATCGAGGCCTTCTACTGGGATTACAAGGACCAGCAGATCTCGCACCTGGGTCCGGTTCAGGTGGCGACCACGCCGGGCGGTCCGGTCTTCGGCCCCGTGTTCCTCACGGAAAACGCCGGCGCGGCGACCATCTCCGGTGTCGAAGCCGAGCTGCTCTGGCAGCCCGTGCCACAGGGGCTGGTGTCACTTAACCTGCAGGTGCTGGACACGAAATATGATGAGCTTCGCTACCAGGCCTACTCCACCACCGGCGCGCCGCCGCTGCTCGGTTGCCAGATCTCGCCCACCACATTGACGGGCGCCTCCGCCGCCGCGCGCATTTTCGACGTGGACTGCTCCGGCAAGTCGTTGGTCAATGCGCCGAAGTTCGCGCTCAACGCGGGCTATGAACATCACTTCGAGCTGGGTGGTGGTGGTCGGGTCACCGTGGGCGCCGACACGCGGATCGAATCGGCGCGCTACCTGTCGATCGACTTCCTCGGGCAGGGGCGGCAGGACAGCTACATGATGTCCAACGCCCGCGTGACCTGGGAACCGGCAGACACCAACCTCGCCCTTACCGCGTTCGTCAACAACGTGGAGAACGAGCTGGTGTTTTCCAACTCGCTGCAGAGTCCGGCCAAGGCGGGAACCGTGTACAACCAGCTGCGTCCGCCGCGTACCTGGGGCGTGCGGGCAACCTACCGGTTCTGACTCCATGAACCCGAGCTCCAGAGTGCGCGTGATTTGCGGGATGGTCGCCATGCTGGCAGGAGCGGCCGCGCCTGCCGCAGAGCCGTTGGCCTGCCAGGCGCTGACCTGGACCACGCTGGGTACGGCCGGCGGGCCGATTCCGACGGCGGATCGGTCCGAGCCTGCCAACCTGCTGAACGCAGGCGGACGACTGGTCCTCGTCGATACCGGTGATGGCACGGTCAATCAGCTGGCCAGACTCGGGCACATGATCGGCGCCGTCCGCGACGTCTTCATCAGCCACCATCACCTGGATCACACCGGCGGACTCGCGGCGGTGATCGGTCTGCGCTGGATGAACCAGTTTCCCGGCCTGATCACGATCCATGGTCCGCCCGGCACGCGCGAAATGGTGGATGGCATCGTGGCATCGATGCAGCCACAGGCCCGCGTGGGCTTCGGATTGGGGGCGGCCGATCGGCCCCCGGCCGACTCGGTCCGGGTGGTGGAACTCAGGGGCGGGGACTCCGTCACCGTGGGCGATATCCAGGTCACTGCCGCAGCCAACTCGCATTTCGATCACGACGGCCCGCAGCCGGTGTCGCCACCGCAGTCGCTGAGTTTCCGTTTCGATTTTGGCGGCCGCAGCATCACTTATACCGGTGATACCGGTCCCAGTGATGAGGTGGCAAAACTGGCCCGACGCACCGACCTGCTGGTCAGCGAAGTGATGGATCTGGATCGGCTTTACGCGGAACTGCAGCAGCGCCGGCGCGACGCCAGTCCCGAGACGCTCCGTGATCTTCGCCGGCACCTGGCAACGCATCACCTGACCGGTGATGACGTTGGCCGGCTGGCTGCCAAGGCTGGAGCGGGGCGCGTGCTGCTGACGCACTTCGCCATACCCTCCGGCCCGTTGGCGGAATCGGCAGCGGCCTTGAGCAAGGGTGTCGCCGGTCATTTCGGCGGTCCCGTTGCACTGGCGCGGGATCTGTCCGTGCACGAGGTGCCGTGCCGTTGACCGGGTGCGACCGGCAGCATGCTGTCGGCCGTGTGCGCCGAGCCGCTGGGAGTGGCGTCTCGCACGCCGTATGATCGTGAAAACTGCGGCGCCTTCGTAACGCCCGCGCAGCAGGTTGCCACGGCGCATCGTGGCGCGCTGGGTTCCGGAATTAGAATGACCGACACGATCTTCGCCAACGTCAGAGTGTTCGATGGGTCTGGCGATCGCGCCTTTCCGGGTGAAGTGCGCGTCAGTGGCAATCGTATCGCCGCCGTGTCGGCGCCGGGTCAGCGCCTGCAGCGGGATGGCGCCCGGGTACTGGATGGTCGTGGCGGTACGCTGATGCCCGGCATGGTCGAAGCGCACGCTCACCTGACCTGGCCATCCTCGGTCGAACGCGTGATCAACTCTATGCATCTGCCGCTGGAACAGCATGTGCTGGTCACGGCCCAGAATGCGCGGATCACGCTCGATCACGGGTTTACCAGCGCGTATTCCGCCGGCTCCCTGGGGGAGCGGATCGAACCTGCACTGCGTGACATGATCAATGCCGGGTTTCTCCCGGGCCCGAGGCTGCGCGCCTCGGCGCTGGAAAAAGGCGCCGAGGGCGTGATGGGCGTGCCGGAAGGACACGACCCGACGCATGATCGGAGCATCGAGGGGCTTGTCGCCTACGTGAAGGCGAAGAAGGCCGAAGGCTGCGACACGATCAAGTTCCTCATGTCGAGCGACGAGGGGTTCGCTCCCGGTGGGTCGCAGGTGCTGATGTATTCGGAAGAAGAAGCGCAGGCCATAGGCAGGGCCGCGCGCGATGCCGGCATATGGCTGGCATGCCATGCGCAGGCGGCTGAAGCCGTCAAGCGCGCGGTTCGCGCGGGATTCCGGCTGATCTTCCACTGCACCTACGCCGACGATGAGGCGCTCGACCTGCTCGAAGCGCATCGCGATGAGATTTTCGTCGCGCCGGCACCCGGACTGCTCTACGCGCGCGTGCACGAGGCGCAGGCTTTTGGCATCGGTCAGCGCGAAGCAGAGCGCCTGGGCGCCGTGTCGGGCCTGGCGTTGATGCAGAAGGTGTATCCCGAGATGCGCCGGCGCGGCATCCGCGTGCTGCCGGGCGGCGACTACGGCTTTCCGTACAATCCCATTGGCCGCAACGCGCGCGACCTGCACCTGTTCGTGGAGCTGCTGGGCTACACGTCCACCGAGGCCCTGGTGGCGGCGACGAAGTTGGGGGGCGAGCTGATGAACATGCAGGTGGGCCAGATCCGGGCCGGCTGGCTGGCCGACCTGCTGCTGGTCGATGGGGATCCCATCGCCGATGTACGCATTCTGCAAGACAAGGAGCGCATGCCTGTGGTGATGAAGGACGGCAGATTCCACCGGAACCGGGCGGCCCCGGCCCAGGAGACCCTGCAATGAGACTGGCCACGCTGAAGGATGGATCGCCCGACGGGCGGCTGGTCTGTGTCTCACCGGATGGTGCTCGTTGTGCGCCGGCTCCCGTAAAAACACTGCAGGCAGCGCTGGAGGACTGGTCCAGCTTGGTGCCCGCGCTCGCTGCGGTGAATGCCTTTCCCGATCTCCTGCCGACGGACCGGCTTGCCGCGCCGCTGCCCCGCGCATGGCAATGGCTCGATGGTTCCGCGTTCCCCAGCCATGGCGCGCTGATGTCGAAGGTGTTCAAGAAGGAGGAAGACTCGCGCGATCGTCCGCTGATGTATCAGGGACTGTCTGATCGATTCCTTGGGCCGCGCGATGATGTGCCCGTGCCGGATGAATCCCTTGGCATCGACTTCGAAGGGGAGTTCGGCGTGATCACCGATGCGGTACCCATGGGTACGTCGGCCACCGACGCGCTGAAGCACATCCGCCTGCTCGTGCAGATCAACGACTGGTCGTTGCGCACGCTGGCCCCGGTCGAGATGAAGACGGGTTTCGGCTGGATTCAGGCCAAGCCGGCCTGTTCGATGGCGCCGTTCGCGGTGACGCCCGATGAAATCGGGGGCGCCTGGGGCGAAGGCCGGGTCGGCCTGGATCTGCTCGTGGACTGGAACGGCAGTCGTTTTGGCGCTGCCAATGGCGGACCGATGGCGTTCGGTTTCCATGAGTTGGTGGCGCATGCGGCGCGGACACGGCACCTGGTAGCCGGCACCATAATCGGGTCGGGAACGGTGTCGAACGAGAACTTTCGGCAGGTGGGCTCCTCGTGCATTGCCGAGCGGCGCGGCATTGAACTGGTGGACGATGGCGAGGCCCGCACGGCATACATGCGGTTCGGCGATACCGTACGCATGCGGGCAGTGACCAGTGACGGCCGGGAACCATTCGGTGCAATCGACCAGAAGGTCGTCAGATATGCATGACGCAGAAAAACTGCAGCCCGTCCAGAGGGTGGTCACGGGGCATGACGGGGCCGGGCGTGCAGTGATCCGGAGCGAGGACTGGGCATCCCCGGAACCCAAGGCCGCGGGAGTCGCGGATTTCCTGCTGCTGTGGACTACGGCAACGGTGCCCGTCGACAACAACGACGAAACCGAAGGCCGCGAGCGTGCAGCGGGACTGACGCTGCACGGAGGATCAGTCATCCGGGTGGTCGACATGCTGCCCGGTGGGCAGTCGCCCATGCACCGCTCGAACAGCATCGACTACGGCATCGTGCTGACCAACGAGATCGAGCTGGAGCTCGACAGCGGCGAGAAGCGCACCGTGAAGGCCGGTGGCGTCATCGTGCAGCGGGGCACCAACCACCTGTGGCGCAATCGCACGAGCCAGACTACGCGGATCGTGTTCGTGCTGATCGAGGCTGCGGCCTATCGGCACAATGGCGAGCCACTGCCCGAGGTTATGGGATGAGGGCGCCTTGCGGCACCCAGGTTGTCAATCGCGAAGGGAAGTCCAGCGCGAAGCATCGCGCGCGCTGGTAAGAGCGGCCGCTACGAAGGCCAGGCCTCGTAAACCATCCTCCACGCCGGGATAGCTTCGCAGCGGCATTTCGCCTCGCGCAACCCGACGTACATCGGCGGCGAAGCTTCGATACAGTGTGGCGAAGGCCTCGAGATACCCCTCTGGGTGCCCGGCTGGTGTGCGTGTGGCGGCCAGCGCCTCAGCCGAAACAAAACCCTTGCCGGTGCGTCGCACCTGCACCGCACCACCCGCCGGCTTGAACAGCAGCGTGTTGGGTTCCAACTGGTGCCACTCGAGTGCGCCCCGAGTGCCGTACACGCGGATTCCGAGGTCATTCTCTTCGCCACAGCAGACCTGAGAGCAGACCATCGTGCCCTTGGCGCCACCCGAGAACCTCAGCAACAGATTTGCATCGTCGTCGAGGCGTCGACCTGGAACGAAGTGCGTGACGTCGGCGCTCAGCGATTGCACGGTTTGTCCCGTTATGAACTCGGCCAGGTGATGCGCGTGAGTACCGATGTCGCCCAGGGCGCCTCCTGAGCCTGCGAGGGCCGGGTCAGTGCGCCATGACGACTGCTTCTGGCCGGTCTGTTCGAGCGCATCCATCAACCAGTCCTGCAGGTACTCCACGTGGACCTTGCGCAGGGTGCCCAAGGTGCCGTTGGCCACCAGCGCGCGCGCCTCGAGCACGGCCGGATAGCCTGAGTACGTGTGCGCCAGGCCGAACAGGCGGCCGCTGTCGGCCACCAGTCGCGCGAATTCACACCCTTCGTCCAGCGACAGGGCCAGGGGCTTGTCGCACATCACATGGATGCCGGATTCGAGGAAGGCGCGTGCCACGGGCAGATGAAGGTGATTGGGCGTGGCGATGATCACGAAATCGATGCCATCTGGCAGACGGGCTTCCGTGCGTGCCATCTCTTCGAAGGATGCGTAGCTGCGCGCAAGGCGCCAGTCGGCCGCGCTGGCTGCGGCCGTGGCCGGATCCGACGAAAGCGCCCCGGCGACCACCAGCGAGTCACCGTCGAGTTCGGCCGCGATGCGATGTACTGCACCAATGAATGCGCCGCGACCGCCGCCGACGATGCCGACGCGCAGTCGGCGCTGATCGATGGGACGGGTCATGAACGGTACGCCTCCCTGCCGACGCCCTGGACGGGTATTCCCTGGGACGGCAGCACTTCGTGCTGCAGGGCGTACATGGCGGCGGCAGCGGCATCGATGGCGCGCGTGAACGCGAGAGATCCCTTCAAAATCGGAGCGAGCAGGGCGGGATCCTGGATCCGGGCGCGCGGGTACTCGTGCTCCACCACCAGCCATGTCTTCGCCGGATCGAGGTCGAGCAGTTCGCGCGCCGCGAGCTGGTGATCCAGCCAGTCGACACTGCGGTTCTGCAGGTAGGCGAGCGGATCGTGGCGCGCCGTGCCCGGCAGCTCGTGTTCGCACAGCACCACCTGCTTCTTCCAGGCGTTGCCATGATCGGCGGGCGAGGGTGAGGGAGCACCATCTTTCCAGTCGCCGCGCTGCATCGTCTGTCCCCCGTATCCCCAGGCGGATATGCCCCGCGCGTCAGCCACCTGGCCCTTCACATGGAATCCGGAAATGAGGAAGTTGTACCCCTCGTCCTTCAGGTACTGGAAAACCGAGCGCGTGTCCTGGCCCATCAGGATGGCGTGCGACGGATCGTAGTGGATGCGGAACTGATCGCCCACGCCATGCTTTTCGCAGATGCGGTGCAGTGCGATCCACGGCCCCGGAGCGTAGGCGATGTTGTTGTGCCAGCGGTCCGTAACCACCCAGCCCGGCATCGGGCACTGCTCCACCCGGTAGGTGAGGCCCCGCGCCTTGGCCTCCTTGAGCAGGGGGATGAACTCCTCCTCGAAGAGGTCCAGGTTCTGGTCCATCTCGAGCTCGGCATTGCGACCCACGAATCCGCAAACCGCATCAACGCCAAGCAGCGCGGCGGTGTCGAATACGCGCAGCATGAATTCATGCTTGCGTTGCCGGGCATCGGGATCCGCCACCAGCATGTTGTCGAAGTAGGCGATGTCGGAAAGGGCCACGCCCGTGGCGTCGATGGCTGCGAGAACCCGGCGGGCGCGGTTGCGGTCGAAGGGCGCGCGCAGGTCGAGGTGATTGGCCACGGGATCGAGCAGGGCCTCGGCAGGCACATCCGCCTGGCTGGGATGCAGGGCTGCGGACAGCTGGATGGCGGGACAGTCCAGCTCGCGCGCAAACTGCAGCCACTCTTCTATGGCGAGATCAGGGTCGGCGTCCCGCCGGGCACGCGGTGTCAGTTCCTGAAGCGCTGCTGTCAGCAGACTCAGGCGCATGGGTTTGGGCTCGAACGCGCGCACGGTCATGGTTCCCACCTGTATTCCGGAGTCGTCAGAATATCCTTTCCTGCCCATGCTCGGATGCGCCTTATCATTGGCCCACCCACTGCTTCGCTCCGGCCATGAAACCGACCAACGAACTGCATGCCCTTCATGGCAAAGGACTCATCCGGCTGCTCGCCATCCTCATGGTGGCGCTCAACCTGCGTGGCGCCATAACCTGCGTCGGCCCCCTGCTCAAGGACATTCAGGCGCACTTCGGGCTCAACGGCACCGCGGCAGGCCTGCTGACTTCCCTGCCGCTCTTTGCCTTTGGATTCCTTTCGCCATATGCGGCGCCGCTCGCGCGCCGGCTGGGCATGGAGCAGGCCGTGTTCCTCGCGATGCTGCTGCTGCTCGCCGGAATGGGCGTGAGATACATGGACGGCACTGCCTGGCTGTACCTGGGTACGGCGCTCATCGGCTGCGGCATTGCCTTCAACAATGTGCTGCTCCCGGGGTTGCTGCGCAGGGACTTTCCCGCACAGCTGGCGCTGGTGACTGCACTGTTCACGATGGTGATGGTCACCTGCGGTGGCCTGGGTTCGGGAATCGCCATTCCCCTGGCTGATATGGGCGATTGGCGGCTGTCCCTGCTTTCCTGGGTGATTCCCGCGGTGGTGGCGCTCGCGCTGTGGCTGCCTCAGCTCAAGGGGCACAGCGAGCCCTCACGCGCCACTCCCCACTCCTCGCTCTGGAACCGCGCACTGGCATGGCAGGTCAGCCTGTTCATGGCCTGCCAGGCCACGGCGTTCTACGTGATGATCGCCTGGTTTCCCAGCATGATGCGCGATCTCATCGGCATCAGCGCGGCGAGGTCCGGTGTCATCCTGTTCATCTACCAGATCTTCGTGCTCGCCTCGGTAATGGTTACGCCGGTCTTCATTCATCGAATGAAGGACCAGCGCATCATCGCCGCCGTTCTGAGCAGCCTGATCCTCGCCGGGTACCTCGGGCTGTACTTCGACCCTGGTCACGCGCTGCCATGGATGATCGTGATGGGATCGGGTTCCGGCGGCGCGCTGGTGCTGTCGATAACGCTGTTCAGCCTGCGAGTTGAAACCGCCGGTCAGAGCGTGGCGTTGTCGGGCATGGCGCAGGCTGTCGGGTACTCCGTCGCGGCCGTGACGCCGATACTCATCGGCTACATTCACGACCAGACCCACCAGTGGACCGCCGCGCTGTTGCTGATGATCTGCCTGGCCCTGGTGCAGCTGGTGGTCGGCCTGCTGGCCGGGCGACCGCTGAAGATCCGCGCGATATGAACGGGATCCTGGTCGCCATCGAGCACTGGCCGCCGTCCATCTGGGCGCGCGAGGATGAGTACGCCTATTTTCTGGCGTTGATATTCCACGCCTGGGGCATGGCGCTGCTGGTCGGTGGCGGCGTGGTCATCGCGCTGCGCGCGCTGTGTGGCGGTGCGGCCGGTTCGATGGTGGGCTTTCGCGGACTGCTGCCCGTGATGTGGTGCGGCGCGGCGCTGGCCGTGCTTTCCGGATTCGTGCTGCTGGTCGCATATCCCGCAAAGGCCCTGACCAACCCGATCTTCGCCATCAAGTTCGGCTGCCTGGTCTGCGCAACGCTGCTCTTGCGCAGGCTGTTGCGTGAAGGCGCTGCACCCGCGCGCGGCGTGGCGGCACTGTGCCTTCTGCTGTGGCTGTCCGGCGTAGCCGCCGGCAAGCTGCTGCTGCATACCTACACCGTGCTCACGGTGTCGTGATGACCACCCAATGGGGCTGGCCCATCGCGGAGTGCTTCCACTTCATCGGTTTGTGCCTGTTGTTCGGCACCGTGGGGTTCTTCGACCTGCGCATGCTCGGCGTGGCGCGCGCAGTGCCCCTGCGTTCGCTGCATCGCCTGATCCCGTTCGGAATTGCGGGATTCGCCATCTGTGCGATTACCGGCACCCTGTTCGTGATGACGACGCCGGATCAGTACCTGCACAACCCGGCGTTCCTGACCAAGCTGCTGCTCATGCTGGTGGCGGGGCTGAACATGCTGCTGTTCTATCTGGTTGCCGCGCGGAGCGTGTGGCTGGCGGCCGCGGATGGGGTTCCCCCGCTGCCCGCGCGCCTCTTCGGGCTCGTGTCGTTGCTGTGCTGGTTGGGCGTGATGACCTGTGGTCGGATCATCACCGCATTCCGGCCGCCCGCGTTCTACTGGTGTCCGTGGTGCTGAGGGTTCTCAGCGCGCCGCGGCGCCCGGACGCGTGACCCTTTTCAGCTGCCGCTTGAGCGATGCCACCTGGTTCCTCAGGTCGGTGCACTCGGTGCTGGAATCCCGCCAGCGCTTGGCCATGTAGAGGATCGCGGCGCCGAGGATGAGCATGACGGCGATCTTCATGGCTCAGCGGCGGCGATTCTTGGCAGGTGGCGGAGGGGGCGGCGGCCGGGCGAAATCCACCACATAGGCATCGCCGTCGAAGGTGGCAACCTTGCCCGGCAGATCCGGGCGAACATGGATGCGGCCGGCGGTTTTTTCAGTCGCGACCGTCTCGATGACCAGCCGCACTTCCGTGCCAGCCGACAGCGCGTCGGTCAGTTGGGTGCGCAGCTTCGATACCAGCGCGATCGCGGCCGTCTCGGTCGACAGTTGTGCCGTGTAGCGCAGCACGCCCACGCTGGGGCGGGTGAATCCACCGGAGCGGCAGACCAGCACCAGGCTGCCGTCTTCGGCCATGCCGGAAAGGGGGCGTCGCCTGCCGGCTGCATCCGCGCCGAAGCTGGAGAACGCGCGTTCCATCGAAACACTGTCGATCATGACGGGGAGTACCTGCGATGGGGAAGGAACGTGGCATGAGGCCACGCATGCATTCGCAGGGTGAGGAACGGCAGAACGAGCCGGGCGAACTGCGGGGAGTCTACTCCTTTTCCCTGGTAGCCCCCGCAGTATCGGATCAGGCGCCGCGGCGCCTACTTCGGCGCCAGCCGATAGAGCCCTCCCGACGCCGTGTCCTCGAGGAGCCACAGCGCGCCATCCGGCGCCTGGGCCACATCGCGCGCCCGGAAACCGACCACCCAGCGTTCAGCCGGCCTGGCCGCGGCCCCTTCGACGATGATGCGATTCAGCGTGCCGCTGCCCATCCCGCTGACGAACGCCGAGCCCTTCCACTGCGGGAAGAGGTTGCCGCTGTAGAACATGAGATTGCCGGGAGCGATGACCGGGTTCCAGTAGATCACCGGCTTGGCGAGGTCGGCCCGGCTGTCGGGGCTGGCAATCGCCACGCCGTCGTAGTTCGCGCCATACACGACCAAGGGCCAGCCGTAGTTCTTGCCCGGTTCGATGAGATTGAGCTCATCGCCGCCGCGCGGGCCGTGCTCGACTTCCCACAGTTTTCCATCGGGTGCGAAAGCAAGGCCATAAGGCGTGCGATGGCCTGAGCTCCACGTTTCCGATGGTGTGAGATTGGGGCCGGTGAAGGTATAGGTGCGAACCGCTTTTGCGGTCTTGGCGCCTTCACTGTTGCGCGGGGGATCGATCACCTCGACGGTGGCGGCGCCGGTCTTGCCGGCCATCGGGTTGCCCGGCGCGGGTTTGCCGTCGAGCGTCAGTCGCAGGATCTTGCCCGCGGGCTGGTTCGGGTCCTGCGCCGGCGTGAAGCGCTGACGCTCGCCGGCGGTGAGATACAACAGCTTCTTGTCGGGCGAGAACGCGACCGCTGCGCCCACCTGGCCACCCTTGCCCTTGATGGGATCGCGCCAGATTACCTTCAGGCCGGAGAGGGCGGGTGTGGCCTTGCTGGTGTCGAGCGTCGCGAGCGCCAGGGCCAGGCTCGACGTCGTGGGGTCGTCGCCGGGCTCCGAGTAAGTGATATAGACGCCTCGATCCTTGTCGAAGGTCGGCGATGCATAGATGCCGAGCAGGCCGTTCTGTCCGCCGAACTGCACCGCGGGCACGCCGGAAACCGGGGTCTTCTGGCCCTGCTGCGTGGCGAGGAACACCTTGCCGCCCTTCTCGGTCACTAGCATTCGACCATCGGGCAGGAACGCGATGCGCCACGGCAGGTTGAACTCCGCCACCTTCGTGACGGTGAAGGGCTTCTCAGCCGTGGGCGCCAGGGTGCCGGCGTTGATCTGGGCCAGTGCCGGGGTGGCGAGCACAGCCAGTAACCAGGTTCGCTTCATGTCCTTCTCCTGTCCGGTTTTCCTGCAAGCGGGCAGTATATAGCCCGTGGGGCCTGTATATTTCGCAGCACCTTTGGAGGAGTGCCGTGACCGATACGTTCCCTGACCGACTGAGCGTCGATCCCTCGAGCAAATACCATGACGGGAAGCTGCTGGAGCGAAACATCGGCATCCGCTTCAACGGCGCCGAGCGGACCAATGTCGAGGAGTACTGCATCTCCGAGGGCTGGATCCGCGTGGCCATCGGCAAGACGGTGGACCGTCACGGCCGGCCGCTGACCGTGCAGTTCAAGGGCAAGGTCGAGCCCTTCTTCAAGGAGTGATCCTGCCCGCCGTTTTCTTTCCGCTGGAGCGGGCGGAAAACCTGCACGACGGCTATCTGAAGAGCTTCGTGGCCGGCGGCGAGGATCTCGTGCTGATGCAGCAGAACGACATTCCGACCATTCTTGAAGGGATCTGTCCGCACGCCGGACATCCGT
>Ga0075163_10001668_pt1 | contig 29955 bp, 27 predicted proteins | sample JI1023141ADNA_FD_71478 | JGI IMG/M metagenome (GOLD analysis project Ga0075163, IMG submission 71478) | Wastewater effluent complex algal communities from Wisconsin, to seasonally profile nutrient transformation and Carbon sequestration -... | ecosystem: Engineered > WWTP > Effluent > Algae...
GCCCTGGCGCCGCAGATCGCCAGCGGCGCCGCCCGCGCCTGGGCCGCCGTGCGCTGCACCGTGCCCGACCGCCTGCCCGTGGTCGGCGCGCCCGATGCCAGCGCCCTGCCCGGGCTGTTCGTCAGCACCGGCATGGGCGCGCGCGGCATGACCCTGGCCGTGCTGTGCGGCGAGCTGCTGGCGGCGCAACTGGCCGGCGAGCCGCTGCCCGTGCCGCTGCGGCAGGCGCGCGCACTGGCGCCTCAACGGCTGCTGCGGCCGTCCTGAGAACTCCTGAAACGATAGCTATCAATGACCACTTCACGCTGGGGAAGAACGAAAATAGCTCGAAAATGAGCCACGAAAGGCCTTGGCGATCGGTGGTCCGCCCGGGATGGCGCCGCAAGGCCGTATGAGCGGGGGCTTACGCCTCGCTGGCGCGCCGGATGCCCGGCTCCAAGGCGAAGAACTGCGGACTGAGTGAAGCCATCGGCGCGCGGAGTTTCTCGATCTCGGACGCCGGCGCATGCACTTCCAGCCGCACGATCTTGGCGATCTGCAGCGCCTGCCCGAGAAGCTCACCGACATTCTGAAGGTGTGCCAGCACGGCCTCGGCATTGGCGTAGCCCTCACGGCAGTGCGCCGTCGTGCCATTGAATGAAAACGCGTAGTGCATGCATCCCGGCTCCGTGCGGGTGCGCTCCACGAACTGGGGGCCCAGCGCCTTGAACGCCGCGAGTTGGCCTTCCGGTACTTCGAAATAAGGCACCAGCGTGCAACACGTATCAGGCTTGAACATGTTTTTGTCTCCTGCTTTCTTGTCCGGGCAAACTCGCCCGGGGACCATTCTGCGCGCAATGGTCGATTGCTGAAAGCTCATCGCGCGGCCGGCGTGAGTTACTCTTGAAAGAATAGCGTCGGATGACGGTTTGACGTTGGGATTGGGAAAAATTTGTCGAAAATCCTGCCGCATGCGCCGCGTGGATCCCGCCTCACCGATAAGGCGTTCCGTCCTTGTGCACAAACGTCCACGCGCCATCCACCAGCACGGCCACGAGGTCGTCATCGGGATAGCTGCCTTCGTCACCCGGCGTCCGGTCGCCGACTTCGAGGTACACGACCTCTTCAGCGGTTTCGTTGATGAGGCGGTGGGCGTTGCCCGTGCCGGCCTTGAAGCCCGCGCACTGGCCGGGTGCGAGCTGTTGCCGCCCTTCGTCGGTGTGCAGCGTGGGCCGGCCTTGCAGGATGTAGATGAACTCGTCCTGCCGCGTGTGCGCGTGGCGAAGGGCCGATACCGCGTTGGGCGCCAGGCGGGTGAGGTTGACGCCGAAGTTCGTCAGCCCGAAGACCTCGCCCAGCTGGCGCTTCTCTCGGCCCGCCATGCGCGATGCGAAGGGCTCGGGGTAGACCGATGGCTTGCTGCGCGGTGGCACGTCGGCAGCGATGACGGCGACTGGATTCACTGGATTCGACTGTTTCGACATGTGGGTTTGCGAGATGGATCGAAGCGGCAGCGTTGAAATGCATCGGGCGGCGGATCCATCCGATGGCATGGCACCTCAGATGCGACGGGTTTCGGGCGTCTGGGCCGCAATGGCCCCCGAACCATCCAGGAACTTCTGAAAACCGATGCTGAAGGCGTTCTTTCGATCCTTCCACACGCGTTGCATGCCGGGGCGTCGAAAGGCCCAGAGCAGGTTCTCGCGGTGGCCGATCCAGAAGTCGTCATCGACCAGGCCCGATTGCCACTGAAAGTAGACGTTCTCATACCGCCGCAGAAAACTGAGCATCACGTAGCTGTATTGCGTGAACTCGTCTTCGGTCAGGTCGTCGGGGGTGTTCCACCCGATGCGAACGATCCGCGACAACTCGGCATTGGACCCGATCAACGCCGCCATTTCGGCCAGCGCCGCCGTGGCCAGGTAGTAGGTCTGCGAACGTGTCGCCCTGGCTCCCGCCTTGACCTGCAGCGCCAGGTACACCACGCTCAGCGCAACGAACAGCGTTCCGAATACACCGGCAAGCGCCGAGACAGCACCCCAGTCCATAACAAACTCCTTGTGTGTTGGGCATCACCGCTGAACGGCGCCAGGCCGCATGAAGTGGGCAACGGCAGCCTTGACGCCCGAATCCGCGGCAAGCGAGAAGTGGTCGGCGCCGGGTACCTCGACGTACTTCCCTTGTCCAAGGGCCTGCGCCAGCCTTGGGCCTTGTCCCAGAACCAGATCGTTCTGACCGCTGATGACCAGCGTCGGGATCGCGATGGCCAAGGCATCTGCTGGTGCCAGGGGCGGATAGCTCGCCTGGGCCAGTGCCCGCAGGGCTTGCCAATCGCCACCCGTTGCAACAACGAAGTTCCAGTAGGTTGCCACGTGCTTCGGCAGGTCTTTCGGATACTCGGTTCGGTTCAGCACCTCCAGCAAGGATGGAAGCGCCAGGGCGAACGCGTGAGGGGGATGCCCGATCAGCCCGTCCCCGGTCGCGATGAGCGCGGCTCGGTCAAATCGATCGGGAGACGACTTCAGCAGATGCAGGGCCACGGCTGTTCCAATGGAGTAGGCCACCAGCGAAACATGGGTCAATGAAAGCTGGTCCAGCACGGCGACGACGTCGCTGGCCAGGTTTGAAGTGCCGTACGACTCGATCTCATGCGGCTTGCCACTCTGGCCGTGTCCGCGCAGGTCAAGGCCAATCACCTGCAGCCCACTGTCATTCAAGGCCTCGATCCAGCCGAAATCCGCATAGTTGTGCTTGAAGCTGACGGTGCCCCCGTGGACAAGAACCACAGGGTGTCCGCGCCCGTGGACTTCATAGTGAATGTGGAAGCCGTGGTTCTCGATGGTGGGCACGGCGCACTCATTGGTGGTGAGAAGGCAGGTTGCTGCGGATGACGCCTGACCGTGTCGGACAGCCTACAGACCGAGCCCCTTGTTGTCTATCTTTTGTTGTCTACCGGGCAATGGCGTTGGCGTTGCGGGCAGTGCGAATCGGCCGTGGTTTCGGCCACCCGCGCGAGTTTGGGCTGGCCAAGACGGCCAGCTTTCCGGGCCCGCTTGCCGCGGTCGAATGGCGGCAGCGCCTTTTGCTCGCCTTCTTCGATGCTACGAATATAGTAGCTGCTCGTGACCATCCGACGATGGGAAAAGCCGGTTTTCACCCAATTCTTTGCCCCAGAACCGACCCATTTCCCTCCCCGCGACAGCCCCAATCCCGCCGCGGCCCTAGACTGCGCCCAAACCCACCCCGGAGCCCCACGCCATGGAATAGGTGTCTGACGCCGATTCACGATTCACCCAGGCGCGAGCCACAGCACGACACTCCCCCAAACCCCCACGACACGGAAACACCATGCTCCCCTACCGCCCCAGCGCCACCGCCCGCCGCGTGGCCTTGAGCCGCGCTGCCCACCAGCTGTGGGATTCGCCGTTGGTGCTGGACGATCCGGTGGCACTGCGCCTGGTCAGCGTGCAGGCCCGCGCGGCGTTGGAGCGAGGTGGCCTGGAAAAGCACTCGCGCCTGTCGCGCAGCATCCGCGCGTTTGTGGTGGCGCGCAGCCGTTTCGCCGAAGACCAGCTCGCTGCCTCGCTGTCGCGCGGTGTCCGTCAGTACGTGGTGCTCGGGGCGGGGCTGGACACCCTTGCCTACCGCAATCCGCACGCCGCCACCGGGCTGCGGGTGTGGGAGGTGGACCATCCGGCCACGCAGGCCCACAAGCGCGAGCAGTTGGCATTGGCTGGCATCGCGGTGCCGGACTCGGTCACCTACGTGCCCATCGATTTCCACCGCCAGTCCTTGGCCGAGCAGTTGCAACGACAGGAGTTCGACACCACGGTGCCCAGTTTCTTTTCCTGGCTTGGTGTCAGCATGTACCTGGAGCCCACCACGGTGCTGGATACGCTGCGCTGGGTTGCCACGGCCCTGCCGCCAGGGTCTGGGCTGGCCATGGACTATGTGCCACCCATCGACCAGCAGGCTTGGGCGGTGCGGGTGGTCTTGCGCGTCATGGCGCTGGCGGTAGCCGCCCACGGCGAGCCCTGGCGTGGCTTTTTCGACCCTGCCCAGTTTGCCCAGGCACTGCGCGGCATGGGCTATGCAACGCTGATCGACTGGGATTGCGACGCCATCAACGCCCACTACTTTGTGGGCCGCCATGACGGCCTGCAGATGGGCGGCGGTGCCCACCTGCTCTGCGCTATTCGGTAGGTCGTGTTAACGCCAATAGCAACTGCGGCGATTGAGTCGGCCATGGCGCAGCAGCCGTCCAAACGCCCATTGCCCTCCCGGAGACAGCGCCAAGCACGCCCCGGCCCTAGACTGCACGCAAACGTGCCCAGGAGACTGCCATGCCCAACTTTTCCACCCTCCACATCGCCCCCGACCCCGCCAACCCCCGCATCGCCCGCCTGCTGTTGAACCGCCCCGAGCGGCTCAACGCGATCAACGACGCCACGCCGCGCGAGATCCGGGCCGCGGTGGAATGGGCCAATGCCGAGCCGGGCATCCATGTCATCGTGGTCGAGGGCGCGGGCAAGGGCTTTTGCGGCGGCTACGACCTCACCCAGTTTGGCGAGGGCGAGATCGACCACCCCTGCCAGCAGGAGCGCGCCCCGTGGGACCCGATGGTCGATTACGCCTTCATGAAGCGCAACACCGAAGACTTCATGACGCTGTGGAAGAGCGCCAAGCCCACGATTGCCAAGGTGCACGGCGCGGCGGTGGCGGGCGGCAGCGACATTGCCCTGTGCTGCGACCTGCTGGTGATGGCCGAGGACGCGCGCATCGGCTACATGCCGACGCGGGTCTGGGGTTGCCCGACCACGGCGATGTGGACCTACCGCCTGGGGCCCACGCGCGCCAAGCAGCTGATGTTCACCGGCGACGTGATCGACGGCCGCACCGCCGCAGCCTGGGGCCTGGCCAACGAGGTGGTGCCGGCTGAGCAGCTGGAAGCCGCCGTGATGAAGCTGGCCAACCGCATCGCCGCCGTGCCGTCCAGCCACCTGGCGATGCACAAGATGGTCGTCAACCAGGTGATGCTGACCATGGGCCTGGAGCAGTCGCAGCAGATGGCCACGGTGTTCGACGGCATCACGCGGCACAACCCCGAGGGCGTGTGGTTTCGCCGCTATGCGCAGGAAAACGGCTTCAAGGCCGCAGTGCAGTGGCGCGACGGCGGCGAGCCCATCCCGGAGGGCGACGAAGCGCGGGCGCTGATCCGGCAGATGGAGTCGCGCAAGGGCAAGCCCTGCGGCTGAGGGGCGCGGCGAGGCGCCGGGGCGTGATGTCCCCAAGGCGTCAAACGCATGGTTTGCGAGCATGGCGCCGGCTGGCGTGCGCGGCCTACGATGGCCAGGCAAACACAACATCCGGAGACGCCCCATGAAAAAGACCCCTCGCGCCCCCAGTGCGTTTTCCCGCCTGACCTCTGCCCTGATTGCCGGCCTGGCCGCTGCAAGCGCGCTGGCTCAGACCCCGGCGCCCGCACCCGCGCCGGCCTTTGCCGCGCCGCCACCCATGCCCACGGCCGAGAGCACCGACCCGGTCAAGCTGGGCTGGATGGTGGGCTCGCCGCCCCCGCCGGACCGCATCATCCGCTGGGCCGACGGCTCGTTCTACACCTTCCCCAAGTTCCGCTGGTCCTTCTCCAACTTCCGCCAGCTCGGCCCTACCACCAATGTCTCGCGCGGCCTGGGCGCGCCGGTGCCGCTGCCGCGCGCCGAGCGCGACGACCTCGACGCGGTGAGCTTCACCCCCCTGGGCAAGACCGACCCCATGACCTGGGGCCAGGCCTTCAACGCCAACTTCACCGACGGCGTGGTGGTGCTGCACAAGGGCCGCGTGGTATACGAGCGCTACGGCGGCGCGCTACGGGTGGACGGCCAGCACATTGCACAGTCGGTGACCAAGTCTTTCTTCGGCCTGATCGGGCAGATCCTGGTGGCCGAGGGCAAGCTGGACGAGAACACCAAGGTGGCGCAATACGTGCCGGAGCTGAAGGACAGTGCCTTCGGCGACGCCACCATCCGCCAGGTGCTGGACATGCGCACCGGCCTGAAGTACAGCGAGAACTACGCCGACCCCAAGGCCGAGATCTGGGACCACGTGCGCGCCGGTGGCGTACTGCCGCGCCCGCCGGGCTACACCGGGCCGCAATCGTTCTACGACTTCCTGAAGACGGTGCAAAAAGAGGGCGAGCATGGCGGCGCCTTTGCCTACAAAACCGTCAACAGCGACACCATCGGCTGGGTGATCCGCCGCGTGACGGGCAAGTCGGCCGGCGAGAACCTGTCCGAGCGCGTCTGGCGCAAGCTGGGCATGGAGCAGGACGCCTATTTCTCGGTGGACAGCGTGGGCACCGAGTTCGCCGGCGGCGGCCTGAACACCGGCCTGAGAGACCTGGCGCGCTTCGGCGAGATGATGCGCAACGACGGCCAGTTCGCCGGCCAGCAGATCATCCCCAAGGCGGCCGTGCACGACATCCGCAAGGGCGGCGAGCGCAGCGCCTTCTCCGGCTATCCGACGCTGCCGGGCTGGAGCTACCGCAACATGTGGTGGGTGTCGCACAACGAGCACGGCGCCTATATGGCCCGCGGCGTGCACGGCCAGGCGATCTACATCGACCCGAAGGCCGAGATGGTGATCGCGCGATATGCGTCCTTCCCGCAGGCGGCCAACGCCTTCAACGACCCGACCTCACTGCCCGCGTACCACGCCGTTGCCAAACACCTGATGGCGAACCCGCGCTGAGCACTTCGTTTTTGATAGCTGCCCGTGGCCTGCCGACGCTGGACACGGGCATTATTTTGCCCTGAAACGCGGCTCTGGAGGCGTTTGTCCGGCTCGCGCTATGCTCCCACCCATGTACGCGCACCACTTCGGCCTGACGCAGGACCCGTTTTCCATCGCGCCTGACCCGCGTTACCTCTTCATGAGCGAGCGCCACCGCGAGGCGCTGGCGCACCTGCTGTACGGCGTGGCCGCCCCCGGCAGCGCGATGGGCGGCGCGGGTGGCGGCTTTGTGCTGCTGACCGGCGACATCGGCACTGGCAAGACCACCGTGTGCCGCTGCTTCCTGGAGCAGATCCCCGCCGGCTGCCATGTGGCCTACATCTTCAACCCCAAGCTGACGGTGACGGAGCTGCTGCAGTCGGTCTGCGAAGAGTTCCACATCCCGGTGCCGCAGGCCGATGCGGGCGCGGCCACGGTCAAGAACTACATCGACGCGCTGAACGCCTTCCTGCTGCAGAGCCACGCGGCCGGCCAGAGCAGCGTGCTGATCATCGACGAGGCACAGAACCTGAGCGCCGACGTGCTGGAGCAGCTGCGCCTGCTGACCAACCTGGAAACCAGCGAACGCAAGCTGCTGCAGATCGTGCTGATCGGCCAGCCCGAACTGCGCGCGATGCTGGCCCGCCCGGAGTTGGAGCAGCTGGCGCAGCGCGTGATCGCGCGCTTTCACCTCGACGCGCTGAGCGAGCCCGAGACCCTGCAGTACATCGAGCACCGTCTCGCCATCGCCGGGCACAGCGGCCCGCCCCCCTTCGACGCCAAGGCGCTGAAACACATCCACCGCCTGGCGCGCGGCGTGCCCCGGCGCATCAACCTGCTGGCCGGCCGCGCCCTGCTGGGCGCCTGGGCCACCGGGCAGCGCCAGGCGACCCGCGCGGTGGTGGACAAGGCGGCGGCCGAGGTGTTCGGGCCGCAGACGGCCGGCGGCGCGGGCGGCGCCCCGGCGCGCTCGCCCTGGCTGGTGGGATCGCTGGGCCTGCTGGCGGGCGCCGGTCTGGTCGGGCTGCTGGTGTGGCAGGTCGGCGGGCCGAGGCCGGGCGCTGCACCGGCAGTTGGCGCGGCGCCGGCGGCTTCGGGCGTGGCGAGCGCGGCGCGCGTGGCGAGCGCGGCGAGCGCGGCGCGCGTGGCGAGTGCCGCGAGTGCGGCGGCGTCTGCTGCGTCGGCGCCGAAGGATGCGGCGCCGATTGCGGGGGCTTCGGCTCCAGCGTCGGCGCCGGTTGCAGCGGTTTCGGCATCCGCGCCCGCTTCGACACCCACGGTGGCGGCGTCGGCCGTGGCGGCAGCCTCTGCCGCCAGCGCGCCCGCCGGTTTCGACTGGATGAGCGCCCTGCCGCGCGACCAGGGTACCGCCTGGCGGCAACTCGCGCCGGCCTGGCAACTGCCAGCGGGCGCCGACCCCTGCCCCGCGCCCGCCGCGAGCCCGGTGCAGTGTTACCGCGGCGCCAACCTGAGCCTGCCGCTGATCCGCCAACTCGGCCGGCCCGGCATCCTGACGCTGCAGCAGGGCAACGAGCCAGCGGTCTATGTGGTGTTGACCGGCCTGAACGATCAGATGGCCACCCTGCAGGTAGATGGGCGGGCGCTGAAGGTGCCCCTGGTCACCCTGGGTACCGTGTGGCGCGGCGACTTCGCCACCTTCTGGCGGCCGCCGCCCGGCTACAGCGGCGAGCTGGCCGAGCGCAGCGGTGGCCCGGCGGTGGACTGGCTGGCGCTGCGCCTGTCGAAGATCGACGGCGCGCCCTTGCCGGCGGCCTCGGGCGCCACCCTCGATCCGGCGCTGAAAGCGCGGCTCCAGGCGTTCCAGCGCGCCCAGGGCCTGCGTGCCGACGGGCGCGCCGGCCCCCTGACGCTGATGCAGCTCAGCCATGCCACCGGCGGGGACGAACCCCGCCTGGCCACCGACACCCGATAAGCCATGTCCTACATCCTCGATGCCCTCAAACGCGCCGATGCCGAACGCGGGCGCGGCCAGGTGCCCGGCCTGAACGCCCAGCCGCTGGGCAGCACCCAGGCGGCGCCGGCCCGATCCGGCGCCCGTTGGGGCTGGGTGGTGGCCGGCGCCGTGCTGGTGCTGCTTGCCGCGGCAGCCTGGTGGGCCCTGCGCCCCGTGGCGCGGGAGACGGTTGCCGCAACGCCGCCGCCTGCCGTCGCACCTGTCGCACTGACCCAACCGGCGCCCGCAGCGCCGCCGCCACCGGTTGTGCCCGCAGCGCCCGCACCCGCCGCGCAGCCAGCCCCGGCTCCAACACCAGCCGTGGCGCCGCCCCAACCTCAAGCCGCACCGGCACGCCCAGCAGAATCCGCCCGACCCGCGCCGGCCGTCGTGAAGAAGCCGGCGGCGGGCGCCGCCTCTGCCGTCTCCGCTGCCACGCCCGCAGGGGTAACAAGCGCGGCCGGCCCGGCTTCGGCAGCGCCCGGCCCCGAGGCGACCACGCCCACATCACCGCCCGTCGCACCGACACCCGCCAAAGCCGGCAAGGCGCCAGCCGTGGTTGCCCATGCACCGGGCGCCAAGGCGTCGGCGCCGGTCGCAGCGGCGGTGCAGGTGGCGCCGTTGCTGAGCGAACTGCCCGAGTCCGCCAAGCGTGGCCTGCCGACGCTGACCATCACCGGCGCGGTCGCTTCCGACAACCCGGCCCAGCGGCTGCTGCTGGTGAACGGCCAGGTGTTGCCACAAGGCGCGATGGCCGCGCCCGAGGTGCTGATCGAAGAGATTCAGGCCCGCAGCGCCACCTTCACCTTCCGGGGCACGCGGTTCCGGGTTGCTTTCTGAGGGGTGGTGCATGGCGATCGAACTCAGCAAACAGGCCCGCGCCGAAGCCATCGCATCGATCGAGCGCTGGTTTCGCGAAGAACGCGACGAGAAGATCGGCAACATCGCCGCGGGCGCCCTGCTCGGCTTTGTTCTGGAGGAGATCGGCCCGCTGGTCTTCAACCAGGCGGTGGCGCAGGTGCAGGAACGGCTGCAGACGCGGATCATGGAGCTCGACATCGAGTTCCACGAGGACGAATTCCAGTATTGGCGCCGTCGCGAGCGGGCTGCGCGGGGCCGGTGAACGCGATGCCCGAACCGGTGCTGTGCGCCGAGGGCCTGGCGTATGCGATCGGGCCGCGCGCGCTGTTCAGCGGGTTGTCGCTGCAACTTCCGCCCGGCGTGAGCCTGGTGCGCGGCGGCGACGGCCGGGGCAAGACCAGTCTGCTGGCGCTGCTGGCGGGCGCCTTGCCGGCGCAGCGCGGCACGCTGAACCTGCGCGGCACGGATCTGGCGCTCCAGCCCGAGGCCTACCGCGCGCAAGTGTTTCTGACCCAGCCCGCCTCCGGCGCGCTCGATGCGATCAGCCCCGACGCCTGGTTCGATGCGCTGGCGGCGCGCCACCCCGGCTTTGACCGGGAGGCGGTGGACGAACTGGCCGACGGCCTGGCGCTGGGGCCGCACCGGGAGAAACCCGGCTACATGCTCTCGGCCGGCACGAAACGCAAGGTCTGGCTGGCCGGCGCCTTGGCCAGCGGCGCGGCGCTGACGCTGCTGGACGAGCCGTTTGCCGCGCTGGACAAGGCGTCGATCGGCTTCGTGCTCGACCTCCTCGAAGAAGCCGCCGCCAGCTCGACCCGGGCCTGGGTGCTGGCCGACTACCAGCCCCCGCCCGGCGTGCCGCTGGCCGCCGTCATCGATCTGGGCGACTGAGCGGCCTGAGCCCTCAGACCCCCGCGGCCGTGCGAGCCTGGAAGCGCCAGGTGTCCTCGCACATCTGCAGCAGGCTGCAGCGCGCCTCCCAGCCCAGCAGACGCCGCGCCTCCTCGGCATCGGCCCAGAAGGCCGGCAGGTCACCGGCGCGCCGCGGGGCAAAACGGTGGGGTATTGGCTTGCCGCTGGCCTGCTCGAAGGCGTGGACCATCTCCAGCACGCTGTGCCCGTGGCCCGAACCGAGGTTCAGCGTCAGGCAGCCGGGGCCTTTTTCCAGATGCTGCAAGGCCATCACGTGGCCCGCTGCCAGGTCGTTCACGTGGATGTAGTCGCGCACGCCGGTGCCGTCGGGCGTGTCGTAGTCGTTGCCCCAGACGTTCAGGAACTCGCGCTGCCCGGCGGCCACCTGGGCGATGTAGGGCATCAGGTTGTTCGGAATGCCGCGCGGGTCCTCGCCAATGAGGCCGCTGGCATCGGCCCCGACCGGGTTGAAGTAGCGCAGGATGCCGATGCGCCAGGACGGATCGGCCTGGTGCAGGTCGCGCAGCATGTCTTCGACCATCAGCTTGGTGCGGCCGTAGGGGTTGACCGGCGCCAGCGGATGGACTTCGGTATAGGGCAGGAACCGCGGCGTGCCGTACACCGTGGCCGAGGAGCTGAAGACAAGCGCCTTCACCCCGGCCGCCTGCATGGCCTGCAGCAGCGTCAGGCTGCCCGCGACATTGTTGCTGTAGTAGTCGAGCGGTTGTTCAGATGACTCACCGACGGCCTTCAGCCCGGCGAAGTGCAACACGCCCCGGATCGCATGCGAGCGAAACAGTCGATCGAGCAGCGCCCGGTCGCGCACATCGCCTTGCACGCCTTCCAGCGGCTGTCCGGTGATGCGCTGGAGGCGTTCGAGCGTGTCAGGCGAGCTGTTGCAATGGTTGTCGAGTACCACCAGGCGGTAACCGGCGCGTTGCAGCGCCACGCAGGTGTGGGCGCCGATGTAGCCGGCGCCGCCGGTGATCAGCAGGGTGGCGGCTTCAGGGGTTGCGGGCATGGAATCAAGAAAAAGAGGGGCCGTTGATTCGCCATTGTCACCGCGCGGGATGCTTTGCGGCTCGCGGGGATGACCGATTTGACGATGTCCCGACGGTTGGCCAGGTCAGTCGGCCCGAGCTCGGAAGTAAACTCGCTGCGTTCAAGGGGCCCGTCCGGCCCCCGCGCTTTTTCGCCGAACCCGGCGCCGCACTCATGACCGACCGCACTGCTGAAACCAAACTCATCCCCGTCATCCTGTCCGGTGGCGCCGGCACCCGACTGTGGCCCATCAGCCGCGAATCGAGCCCGAAACCTTTCATCAAGCTGCCCGACGGACACAGCCTGATCGAAAAAACCTACGCGCGAGCCCTCTCGCCCCTGGGCGTGGCCGAGGTGCTGACGGTCACCAACCGCGACTATTACTTCCGCTGCAAGGACGAATTCGAACTCGCGGGCCAGGCTGACTCGTCCTGCGTTCCGGCGGGTTTTCTGCTGGAACCGATGGGCCGCAATACGGCGCCCGCCATCGCGCTGGCCGCCCTCTACGTGCGTTGGCAGCACGGCCCGGACGCCGTGATGCTGGTGCTGCCTTCCGACCACCTGATCAGCGACCTGAGCGCCTTCAACCGCGACGTCGAGCAAGCATCCGCACTGGCGCGCGCAGGCTGGCTGGCGACCTTCGGCATCCGCCCGACGGCACCCGAGACCGGCTTCGGTTACCTGCAGGCTGGCGCGCCCATTCAGGCCGGTGACGCCGCAGCGGGCCTGAAAGCCCTTCGTTTCGTCGAAAAGCCGGATCTGGAGACCGCGCAAGGCTACCTGGCCGACGGCCATTATTTCTGGAACGGCGGCATGTTCTGCTTCACCGCCGGCGCGTTTCTGGAGACGCTGGCGCTGACCGCGCCCGATCTGTCTCGCGCGGTGAATGCCTGCTGGGATGCGTCGCAGGCCGGCTGGGACGCCGAGCGCCGGCTGCTGGAGTTCCCTGCGGCGGCCTTCGCCAGCCTGCCCGACATTTCCGTCGACTACGCCGTGATGGAAAAGGCCGGACGCGTGGCCATCGTGCCGGCCAGCTTCGACTGGAACGACATCGGTTCATGGAATTCGATCGCCGAGCTGATCGCGCCCGATGCGCAGGGCAACCGCATCGAGGGCGACGCCGTGACCCACAACGTCACCAACACCTACCTGCACAGCGAGACCCGTGTCATCGGTGCCATCGGCCTGGACGACCTCATGGTGGTCGATACCCCGGATGCGCTGCTGGTGGCCCATCGCAGCCAGGTGCAGGACATCAAGGTGCTGGTGAACCAGCTCAAGGCCCGTGGCATTGAAGCGGCGACGCAACACGTGACCGCCTCCCGGCCCTGGGGCACCTACACCGTGCTCGAAGGCGGGCCGCGCTTCAAGATCAAGCGCATCGAGGTCAAGCCCGGCGCCGCCCTGTCGCTGCAGATGCACTATCACCGCGCCGAGCACTGGATCGTCGTGGCCGGCACGGCCCGGGTCATCAACGGTGACAAGGAGCTCTTGCTGCAGACCAACGAGTCCACCTTCATTCCTGCGGGCCACAAACACCGCCTGGAGAATCCCGGCCTGCTGCCGCTGGTGATGATCGAGGTGCAGAGCGGCGACTACCTGGGCGAGGACGACATCGTGCGGTTTGAGGACATCTACAACCGCGCCGTGCTCGCGCCGACCTGAATCACGGCAAGAATGAGCACGCCCCAGCGTCTTTTAGCCGTTTCTCGCTACAGTAAATCTGGTGTTTTTCGGTTGCCGGCGCGTTGAATCTTTTCATCTTCACGGGTTGCGGGTCCACACAGGCAGCTGGCGCGCTCGCTGCACTGGGCTGCACGACCGGGAGGTTTGCCGATGGTCCATGAATTTCCGCCGCGTGGCGTCCTGGAGTCCGTCCTGGCGACGGTGCTGCGCTGGACCCTCAAGCTGCTGCTCAAGCCGATTTTTTCACCCCGGTTCTCGCTCGCATTCCAGCGGCGCTGGCTGGCCGGCCTGTCGAAAATCGCCATCGGGACGCGCGGCGTCAGCATCATTGGGGGCACGGTGGGCGGTGTCCCGGGTGAATGGTCGCGCCGTACTGGGGCACCCGCCCGACCCGGCAGCATCCTGTACCTGCACGGCGGCGCCTATTGCGTGGGCAGCCCGGCCACGCACCGGGCCCTCACCTCGCGCCTGGCGCGGGTCACCGGGTTGCCGGTGTTCGCCGCCGACTACCGGCTGGCGCCGGAACATCCCTATCCTGCTGCACTGGACGATGCAATCGCCGCCTACCGGGCCCTGCGCGCCGACGGCCCGGTCATCCTGATGGGCGATTCTGCCGGGGGCGGTCTGGCGCTGGCCACGGCACTGGCCTTGCGCGATGCCGGCGCTCCGGCCCCGGCGGCCCTGGCGCTGTTCTCGCCCTGGGTAGACCTGGCCCCGCCCAGCCCGCCCCCGCTGGCGCCGCCGGGTGAGGCCATGCTGAGCTGGGGCTGGACCGCAGTCTGCGCCCGCCACTATGTTGGCCCCGATGCGCCAGCAGCACCGTCCGCCCAGCCGCTGGTCTCGCCCCTGCACGCCGACCTGCACGGCCTGCCGCCGGTGCTGATCCAGGCCGGCACCGACGAGCTGCTGCACCCCCAGGCGCTGGCGCTGCACGAGGCCCTGCAGGCCGCCGGCGTGGACGTGCGCTGCGAGATCACGGCACATCGCTGGCATGTGTTTCAGCTGCACGCCAATGCCTTGCCCAGCGCCAACGCCGCCATCGACCGCGTCGCGCGCTTCGTCCTCGGGCCGCTGGCCGCCGCCACGCCGCCCAGGGCCTCCGAGCACCAGGTGGTGATCCTGGGTGCGGGCATGTCGGGCCTGTGCATGGCCATTGGGCTGCAACGCGCAGGCATCCATGATTTCGTGATCGTCGAAAAACAACCCGGCCTGGGCGGCACCTGGTGGGACAACACCTACCCCGGCGCGCATGTCGACGTGCCCTCCCCGGTCTATTCATTCAGCTTCGCGCCCAACCCCGACTGGTCGCGCCGCTTTGCCTCGGCCCCGGAAATCCAGGTCTACATGCAACAACTGGCCGAAAAGCACGGCCTGCTGGCCCACATGCGCCTCGACACCCGGCTCACCGAGGCCACCTTCGATGAGGCCAGTGGCCACTGGACCCTGCGCACCGACCGGGGCGACACCTTGCGCGCGCCGTTTTTCGTCTGCAGCACCGGGCCGCTGAACCAGCTGCGCTGGCCGGACATTCCTGGCCTCGACAGCTTCAAGGGCCATCGCCTGCACTCCGCGCGCTGGGATGCCACGGTACCGCTGGCCGGGCGCCGCGTGGCCGTGATCGGCACCGGCTCCACCGCCTCCCAGCTGATCCCGCCGATCGCCGCGCAGGCGGGGCGGCTACATGTATTCCAGCGCACGGCCAACTGGGTGCTGCCGCGGCTCGACCGCCCTTACAACCGGCTCGACCACCTGCTGGCGCACTTCCCGCCCTACGCCCGCACCGTGCGCTGGTGCTGGACGCAGGTGCTCGAATGGGGCCGGCGCGCCTTTGACGAAGGCACGGTGGCCCGCAAGGGCATGCTGCGGACGGCCGCGGCCCACCGGCAGCGCCAGCTGCCCGACCCGGTCCTGCGCGAAAAGCTCACTCCGCCCTACCCGCTGGGCTGCAAGCGGCTCATCTATTCGAGCGACTTCTACCCTGCGATGAGCCAGCCCAACGTGGAACTGGTCACCGACGCCATCGAGCGCATCACCGAAGGCGGCATCGTGACCGCCGACGGCAAGGAACGCGCCATCGACGTGCTGGTCTGCGCCACCGGCTTCGAGACGGTGCAATTGCTGTCGTCGATCACCGTCACCGGCCTGGGCGGACGCACGCTGCGCGAAACCTGGGCCAACGGCCCCGAGGCCTTCCACGGCATCAGCGTGGCGGGCTTCCCCAACATGTTCCTGAGCCTGGGGCCCAACACCGCCACCGGGCACACCTCGACCCTGCTCTACATCGAGCCCGAGACGCAGCACTCGATCGCCTGCATGCAGGCGGTGCTGAAAAGTGGAAAACGCTGGATCGAGGTGCGCCCCGAGGTCATGCGCGCGCACAACGACGCGCTGCAGCAGCGCCTGGCGGGCTCCGTCTGGAGCCTGTGCCGCAGCTGGTACCGCACGCAGGAAGGCCGCATCGTCGCGCTGTTCCCCGGCTTCACCGCCGAATACGTGAAGGCCGTGCGGCAACCGAACCTGAACGACTACCGCATGGGCTGAGAGGCCGAGAAGAACCTGGCCGAACCCACGCTCCAACCAACACCCTGCCCCGCCATGCTGTCCCTTTCAATCGGTCCGATCGCCCTGCCCGTGGGTCCCGTGTTGCTGCTGGTCGCCAGTGTGCTGGCGTCCATGGTGGCCGAATGGGTGGCCCGGAACGCGGCGAAGCCGGCGGCCGTCGCCGGCGCGGACGGGGTTCGCAAAGACGCCGAACCCGTGCCGGCCGATGCACCCGCGCCGCGCCGTGTCGCGGCGGGCGACGCCATCACCGCTTCCGTGTTGCTGGGTCTTCTCGCCGCGCGACTGGGGCACCTGGCCTTGAACTGGCAGGCCTACGCCGACAGCCCGGCCTCGGTGATCGACATCCGCGATGGCGGCTGGAACCTGCCGATCGGCGTCGTGGCCGGCCTGGCCTGGTTGCTGCGGCTGGGCTGGCGCACGCCCACCCAGCGGCCAGCGCTGGCCGCCGGCGCGGTGGTCGGACTGGTGATCTGGGGCATGGGCCTGCTGATGCAGCAGCGCGCGGCGCCCGTCGGCTACCCGGAGGTCGCGCTGGTGGCGCTGAAAGACGGGCAGCCCGCCACGCTGGCGCAGGCCGCGCGGGGCCGGCCGGTCGTGGTCAACCTGTGGGCCAGCTGGTGCGGACCCTGCCGCGTGGAAATGCCCGATCTGGCCGAGGCACAGCGGCGCCACCCGGACATCGGCTTCCTGTTCGTCAACCAGGGCGAATCCGCCGAGAAGGTGCAGGCGTTCCTGACGCGTTCCGGTCTGGCGCTGGACGAGGTCTGGCTCGATCAGGGCTCCCGCCTCGGGCAGGCCATTCATTCCCCTGGCCTGCCGACGACCGTGTTTCTCGATGCCCAGGGCCGCCAGGTGGACGCGCATTTCGGCGTGCTCAGCGCGGCGAGCCTTCAGGCCCGGGTGGCGGCGCTGAGGGCGGCATCCGGGCGCTGAGGGACGTCAATTTTCAGGCAAATCACCCTGTTCCCATTGCCAATCGGTCGTCAGACGCTATGCATTCAGGACTTCCCGGCGCCCGGCCGGCCCTGCGGCCGGCTCAGGCGAGCCAGCCCTTGATACGCCCAGACAAGGCCGTCGTGCTGATGCCATAACGGTCGTGCAGCGTGGGCAGAGCGCCAGCGTCCAGGTAGGCGTCGGGCAGGCCGGCCAGGCGGAATCGCGCGGGCGCCACGCCGTTCTGCAGCAGGCTGCTGGCTACGGCCTCTCCCAGACCGCCGACCACCGAATGATTCTCGGCCACCACCACCAGGCGCGGCTTGCGTAATACCTCGGCCAGGATCGTCACCTCGTCCAACGGCTTGATGGTCGGGCAGTGCAGCACGGCCACACCGATGTTTTCGGTCTTCAGGCTCTGTGCGACTTCCAGCGCACGCATGGTCATGAAGCCGCTGGAGATGATGAGCACCTCGTCACCGTCCACCAGACGCTTGGCCTTGCCCAGTTCGAACTGGTAGTCGTATTCGTCCAGCACCAGCGGCACGTTGCCGCGCAGTAGACGCATGTAGACAGGACCGTTGTGCGCGGCCATCTGTGGCACCGCCTGTTCGATGTCCAGAGCGTCGCAAGGATCGATGATGGTCAGGCCGGGGATGCCGCGCATCATCGCCAGGTCTTCAGTAGCCTGGTGGCTGGGGCCGTACCCGGTGGTCAAACCAGGCAGGGCGCAACACATCTTGACATTGAGGTTTTCCTCGGCGATCACCTGATGGATGAAGTCGTAGGCGCGGCGCGTGCCGAACACCGCATAGGTGGTGGCGAAGGGAATCAACCCTTCCTTGGCCATACCCCCGGCCGCGCCCATCAGCAGCTGTTCGGCCATGCCCATCTGGTAGAAGCGTTCGGGATAGGCCTGCGCGAACAGGTGCAGGTCGGTGTATTTGGACAGGTCAGCGGTCATGCCCACGATTTCGGGGCGGTTGGCCGCCAGCTCGACCAGGGCCTTGCCAAACGGCGCTGCCTTCACGCGCTGGCCTTCGCTCGCGATGGACGCGATCATGGCGGAGGTGGTGAGGCGGGGTTTCTTCTCGGCAACGGTGCTCATGCGGCGGCTCCTTCGGGTTGGTTCTGGTCGAGGATGGCGAGGGCCTGCTGCCACTCGGGCGGGTCGACGCGGATGAAATGGTTCTTGTCGCGGGCTTCAAGGAACGGCACGCCCCTGCCCATGAGGGTGTTGAACAGGATCACGCGGGGCTTGGGTTCTTTCAGGTTGCGCGCCGCGTCGAAGGCAGCCAGCACCGCCTTCAGGTCGTTGCCATCGATGCGCTGCACATGCCAACCGAACGCGGCCCATTTGTCGGCCAGTGGCTCAAAACCCAGCACTTTGCTCGACGGGCCGTCGGCCTGCTGGTTGTTGATGTCCACCAGGCAGATCAGGTTGTCCAGCTGGTGGTGCGCGGCCGACATGGCGGCTTCCCAGGTCGATCCCTCGTCCAGTTCGCCATCACTCATCGAGTTGTAGACAAAGGCCGGGTTCTTCTTTTGCTTCAGACCCAGCGCCATACCCACACCGATCACCAGGCCCTGCCCGAGCGAGCCACCCGAGATCTCCATGCCTGGCGTGTAGGTCGCCATGCCCGACATGGGCAGGCGGCTGTCGTCGCTGCCGTAGGTTTCAAGCTCTTCTTCCGGAATGATCTTGGCTTCGATCAGCGCGGCGTAATGGGCGATGGCGTAGTGGCCGTGCGAGAGCAGAAAGCGGTCACGGCCTTCCCACTCGGGGTCTTCCGGTTTGAAGTTGAGGGCGTGGCCGTAGGCGACGGCCAGCACGTCGGCCCAGCCAAGGGCCTGGCCGATGTAGCCCTGGCCCTGGACTTCGCCCATGCGCAGCGCGTAGCGGCGGATACGGTGGGCACACTGCGCGAGCGCAGGCGGTTTTTCAGCGGATGACGTCATGAAAATGCTCCTGAAGGGATAGGGTGGTGGTGCTCAGCGCAGGATGGAGGCTGGCACGTAGGACACGAGGGCCAGCACAAGGAAGGCCACGAAATAGAAGGGGCCGAGTTCACGCACCGTCTGGCCGACCTTGACCTTGGCCAGCGCACTGGTGATGAACAGCGTGGTGCCCACCGGGGGCGTGTACAGGCCGACAGCAAGGTTCACGACCATCATGATCCCCAGCTGCACCGGGTCCATGCCAATGCTTTGTGCCAGTGGAAGGAACACGGGTGTCAGCAGCAGGATGGCGGCGGGCAGGTCGATGAACATGCCGAGAAACAGCATCAGCAGGTTCATGATCAGGATGACGATCCAGTCCTGGCTCACGTTCCGCGTCACCCAGTTCGCCACGCCGCTGGGCATCTGGTCGTAGGTGAGCAGCCAGCCTATGGCGGCCGAGGCCATGATCACCAGCAGCACCACGCCGGTGGCCAGGCCGGCACTCACCACGGCGTCGTTCAGGCGCTTGAACGAGAGGTCCCGGTAAACCACGACAGACACCGCCGCTGCGTACAGTGTGGACAGCACAGCCACCTCGGTGGGCGTGGCGATGCCGAAGCGCAGGAACACCACGATCAGCACCGGCAGCAACAGCGCGGGAGACGCGTACATCAGGTGGGTGCGGAACACGCTCCAGTCGATCGGTGTGAGGTCGCGCGGGAAGTTGCGGCGACGCCCCACCCACCAACACATGAACATGAAGCCGCCGCACATCAGCAGGCCCGGCAGGATGCCGGCGACGAACAGTGCCGCGATGGACGCGTTGGCCGTCAGCGCGAACAGGATCATCGGGATCGAGGGCGGGATCAGGATGTCGATGGTCGCTGCGGCGGCCAGCGTGGCGGCCGAGAAGGCAGGGGGATACCCCAGTCGCTTGTGCCAGGGGATCAGCAGCGAGCCGATGGCCGAGGCATCGGCTACCGCCGATCCCGACACGCCACCAAACAGCGTGGACGAGAGCACGCCCACTTGCGCCGGGCCGCCGTGGAAGCGCCCGATCAGCGTGCTCAGCACGCCGACCAGCGCGGCGCCGAGGCGCCCTCCCATCATCAGCGAGCCGGTGAGCATGAAGAAGGGAATGGCGATCAGCGGGAAGCTCTGCACCTGAGCCACCATCTGCTGCACCAGCAGGTCTAGCGGCACGCGGTCGGAGGTGGCAGCGGCGGCCATCGCTGCCATTAAAAGCGCGTGGGCGATGGGAACGGCCAGCGCGGCCGCCCCGAGAAAGACCAGAAGTATGAGAGCGCTCATGGAGGGGTCCTTTGGGTGGTTGGCCGTGACTTACCAGTGCGCTTCGGGCACGGCCGGTTCTTCATTGGGATCGCGCTCCACCGGCGGTGCAGCCCAGGCGTTCCAGGCCGACTTCAACGCCAGCAGCCCCAGCATCAGCAGACCTGCCATGACGCATCCGTAGGTCAGGGAGCCCGGCACCTGCAGGATGGGCGACTTCTCGTCGTGCACGATCTCCAGCATCTGGAAGGTGGACCAGGCCAGCGTGCCATAGAGGGCGGCGACCACCAGCCAGGTGCCGATGGCCGTCCAGCGGCGCAGCGCGGCCGGTACTGCGTCCATCAAGAAGCTGGTGGTGATGTGGGCGCCGTGCGCGGCCGCCAGCACCACGCCCGACATGACCAGCCAGGGAAACAGCAATTCGGGCAACTCGTTGGCCCATTGCAGGCTGCTGCCGGTGGCGTAACGCAACACGGTGTTGGCAACCAGGATCACGAAGATGACGGCCGTGCTGATCCACAACAGCACACGGCACAAGCCGACAACGGCCCGTTCGATGAGGTTCATCGGGAGACTCCTTGGACTGCATGGGCCTTGGCCCCTGCAGCGGCGAATGGAAAGGACTGGCTGGAAGGGGCTGAGGGATCAGCGAGCGCCCGCGATGACCTTCTTGAGGTACGGGCCGATAGGCGTGGCCAGCCACTTGTCGTCCACCGCGGCGGTGGCCTTGGCGAAGGCCGCCTTGTCGACCGTGGTCACCTGCACGCCCTTGGCCTTGAGGTCGTCCAACAACTTGGCGTCAGCGTCGGCCGAGAGCTTGCGCTGCAGCGCGGTTGCCTCTGCGGCAGCCTCGGTCACGGCTTTGCGGTCGGCGTCGGAGAGGCGGTCCCAGGTGCGCTTGCTCATCAGGAAAGGCGTCATCTGGAACATGTGGCTGGTCAGCGCCAGGTGCTTTTGCACCTCGTAAAGCTTGCTCGCGTAGATGTTGACCAGCGGGTTCTCCTGGCCGTCCACCACGCCCTGCTGCAGGGCGACGTACAGCTCGGCGAACTTGATCTGTTGCGCCTCGGCGCCCAGCGCCTGCATGATGTCCACCAGCACCGCATCGGGCGGCGTGCGCATCTTCAGGCCCTTCATGTCCTCGACCTTGCCGATCGGGCGCTTGCTGTTGGTCATGTGGCGGATGCCGTTATCCCAGTAGCCCAGCACGACCATCCCCTTGTCGGCCGACTTCTGTGCCAGCTCCTGGCCCAGCGGACCATCCAGCAGCTTGAAAGCCTGTGCGGGCGTGGAGAACATGAAGGGCATGCCGTAAGCCGCGTACTCCGGCACAGCCACCGACACGGCGCCCTGCGAGTTGGCCGTCATGTCCAGCGCGCCAGTGCGCACGGCCGTCACCATGGCGGCGTCGTCACCGAGCTGGGCCGAGGGTGCGACCTGCACCTCGATGCGGCCGGCCGATTTGGTCTTAAGCACGTCGGCGAACTTGACGGCCGCTTCGTGGCGTGGGTTGCCCGGCGCAGCCCCGTGGCCCAGCGTGAGTTTCGTGGCCTGGGCCTGGGCAGCGAGGGGCAGGGCCGCGGCCAGGGCGCAGGCGGCGAGCAGGGTGCGGGTGAAGGTCTTGCGTTGCATGGTTTGTCTCCTGTCGGTTTGTGGTGGGAAGGGAAAAAATCAGTGGATCAGCATGCCGCCGTTCACGTCGAGCGTGATGCCGGTGCAGTAGCCCGAGAGGTCGCTGGCCAGGAACACGCAGGCACCGGCCACGTCGGCCGGGCGGCCCAGCCGGGCCAGCGGGATCGACTCGGCGATCTCGGCCTTCTTCTCGTCGCTGAGTTTGCCCTGCGTGATGTCGGTCTCGATCAGGCCAGGGGTGATGCAGTTGACACGGATGCCGTCGATGCCGAACTCGCGCGCCATCGCACGCGCCAGGCCGAGCACGCCGGCCTTGGCCGCCGAGTAGTGCGGGCCGCCGAAGATGCCGCCGCCGCGCTGGGCCGACACCGACGAGATGCAGATGATGGAGCCGTTCTTCTGCGTGCGCATGGCCGGCAGCACGGCCTGCGACATGTAGAGCGTGCCGCGCAGGCTCACGTCCAGGATGCGGTCGTAGTCGGCGCCGGTGATGTCCAGCGTCTTGACCGGCTGCGTGATGCCCGCGTTGTTGAGCAGCACGTCGATGCGGCCGAAGGCCTTGAGCACGGCCGCAGCGGCGGCATCACAGGAGGCCTTGTCGGTCACGTCGGCGACCAGGCCGATGTGGCCCGCGCCCAGCTGGGCAGCGGCCGCCGCCGGGTTGGCGCGCTCCAGATCGAGGATGGCGACCTTGGCGCCTTGCGCGGCCATCTGGCGCGCGGTGGCGAAACCCAGGCCATTGAGGCCTGCGCCGCCGGTGATGAGAACCACGTTGTCTTTGAGCAGCATGAGCTATGTCTCCTGTGTGTTGAACAAGGGCAGGAGACGCGCCGCCCCAGGCGGGGTTGTGTATGGCGTGGCACCTGGGTGCCTTGTCTCCTGTTCTGGAAGCGGATTTTCAAAGCGGTACAAGGTGATGACAAGCGATTAAATGTCAAGGTAAGATGACGAACTGTCATTTAACGTCAGGGTTGACCCCATGGCCGCATTGCCCCCGATTGCCAACCTGCAAGCTTTCGAGGCCGTGGCCCGGCGCCGCAGCTTCGCACTGGCTGCTGCCGAGTTGCACCTCACCGCGTCGGCCATCAGCCACCAGGTCTCCAGGCTGGAGTCGCACCTGCGCATCCGCCTGTTCGAACGCAGCGCGCATGGTGTGCGCCTGAGCCCGGCCGGCGAGCACTACCTGCTCCACATTCGCGCCGCGCTTTCCGCCATCTCCTCTGCCACCGACGATCTGCGCCAAGGGATCCGCAACAGCCTTTACGTGCACTCGGCGCCCAGCCTCGCCAGCCTGTGGCTGATGCCGCGCCTGCACCGCTTTGCCCAGGCCTACCCGGACATCTCGCTCAACCTCTCGGCGGCCCATACGCCAAGCGACTTCACCCTCGGGCAGGCGGACATCGATATCCGCTATGGCATTCCGCAGTGGGGCGATCTGGTGGTGGAGCCCTTGTTTGAAGAAGCCATCGTGCCCCTGGCCAGCCCCGCCTTCATCAAGGCGCACAAGCTCAAGCGAGTGGATCAGTTGCTGGAGCTGCCACTGATCCAGAGCAATGTGAGCATCGTGCAGTGGTCGGACTGGTTCGGCCGCTTCACGAAACTGCGCGCGCCTGACCGTTTTTCCCTGCGCTTCGATCGTGCCCAAATGTCACTGGATGCCGCAACGCAGGGGTTGGGCGTGGCGCTGGAGAGCGCAATGAACGCAGGCGGCCTTCTTGCCAACGGCAAGCTCAAGGCACCGTTCGGCATGGACCAGGCCATCCGCGTGAAGGCGCACTTCGCCGTCTACCCGGAGCGCCATGCCAAGCGGCCGGCGGTCGAGGCGTTCTTGTCGTGGCTGCATGGGGAAGCGGCAAGAACTTGAACCTCGGTTCCCGTGATCTGAGAAGACGCGCCATCTCGACGGCTCCTGCGGACCACTACGAACGCCGCGCCACCCAGTAGGTCGCGCCATGCGGGCCGTAACGCTCCGCGTGCTCCACGCCAGCGGCCACATCAAAGCCGTCGCCGGGCCGCAGGTGACGGGTCTCGGCGACAACGGTCAGCCACATCTCGCCGGCCACGACCAGGGCGTGCGCGTCGAAGGGGTGCGTGTGCGGCGGCACCACGGTGCCGGGTGCCCAGTCGCGCACCACCACGGCGTCAAAACCCTGGGCCAGGGCCTGCTGCTCGAACGCGTGCCGGTCAAAACGGGTCATGGGAGCCAAATTTGAAGTCAGATGGGCACTTCTCCAGCGCCGAATGGCCACGGGCAGCTATCACATTTGAAGTGCTTCGTGCCCTCGCCCGGGGGCCTCAACGCCCGCCCAGGCCCATGCCGCGCGAAATCACCTCCTTCATGATCTCGTTCGTACCACCGTAGATGCGCTGCACGCGCGCGTCGGCGTAGGCGCGGGTGATCGGGTATTCCCACATGTAGCCGTAGCCGCCAAAAAGCTGCACGCACTCATCCATGACCTTGCATTGCAGGTCCGAGCACCAGTACTTGGCCATGCTGGCGGTCGCGGTGTCGAGATTGTCCTGGCAGACCAGTTCGCAGCACTTGTCCACGAACACGCGCGCCACCTGCACCTCGGTCTGCAGCTCAGCCAGGGTGTAGCGGGTGTTCTGGAACGCGCCCACCGCCTGGCCAAACACCTTGCGCTCCTTCACATAGGCCACGGTCTGGTCGATGGCCGACTGGGCGGCGGCCACGGCCGTGATCGCGATCTGCAGCCGCTCCCAGGGCAGCTGCTCCATCAGGCAGATGAAGCCGCGGTTTTCCATCGCTGGTCCACCCAGCAGGTTCTCCGCCGGCACCCGCACGTTGTCGAAGAACAGCTCGGAGGTGTCCTGCGCGCGCAGGCCCAGCTTCTTCAGCCGCTTGCCCACCGAGAAGCCCGCCATGCCTCGCTCCACCAGCAGCAGGCTCGTGCCCTTGCCGCCTGCGGCGGGGTTGGTCTTGGCCACCACGATGACCAGGTCGGCGTGCCAGCCGTTGGTGATGAAGGTCTTGCTGCCGTTGAGCAGGTAGCTGCCGTCGGCCTGCTGAATCGCGGTGGACTTGATGCCCTGAAGGTCGGAGCCTGCGGCCGGCTCGCTCATGGCGATGGCGCCGATCATCTCGCCGGTGGCCAGCCGGGGCAGGTACTTTTGCTTCTGTTCATCCGTGCCGTAATGCAGGATGTAGGGCGCGACGATCTCGCTGTGCAGGCTGTAGCCGATGCCAGTGACACCGGCGCGCGACAGTTCCTCGAACTGCACCACCGAATACAGCTTGTCCGCGTCGGCGCCGCCATAGGCTTCGGGCATGGTCGCGCAGAGAAAGCCGTTCTCGCCGGCCTTGTTCCAGACGGCGCGGTCCACGTAGCCCTGCTCTTCCCAGGCCTCGTGGAAGGGGGTGATTTCTTTGTCGATGAAGCGGCGGAAGCTGTCGCGGAAGGCTTCGTGGTCGGGGCTGAACAGGGTGCGGTCGATCATGGAATTCCTCGATGGGTTGGAGTTGATTTGAAAGACGTTCAGGCGCGCCCGGTCGCCAGCCAGCGCGCCCAGTCGTGCGCGCCGTTGCGCGCGGCCTGCTCGCTGGCGGCGTGCCAGTCGTAGGCGACGGCGATATGCGCCACCGTCCAGCCTGCGCCTTCGCCAGTGTCCACGCGCTCGCACACGGCGTAGCGCGCGTGCGGCGAACCGGTCTGGTGGACGTGAAAAGCGATGTGGTCGTCGTCGTAGGCCGGCAGTCCGACGCTGCCAGGGTTGACGCAGAGCGTGCCGCCCACCTGCGCCATGCGCGGCAGATGACTGTGGCCGCACAGCAGCAGGCTGGCTCCGGCACCGGCCGTATCGTCCAGACGCTGCAGCACTTCAGCACCGGTGGCGGGGCGCGAGCCGGCGGAGTCGACGGTTTCCAGCAGGTACTCCCGGTCGTCGCCGGGCTGGCCGTGGCACACGAACACGCCAGGCGTCGGCTCCAGGGTGGCGGGCAAGGCGGCGAGCCAGTCGCGCTGGACACTCGTGCTGTGCTCGAAAGCATGCTGGTCGGAGGCGCCGCCGGGGCGTCGCGCGCAGGCCAGCAGTTGCCGCTCGTGGTTGCCGGCGATCGTGGGCCAGCCCAACGCCATCAGCGCGTCGCCGGTCTCGCGTGGCCACAGCGGCCCAGACAGGATGTCGCCGCAGTTGATGACCTGGTCCACGCCCCGGCGCGCCAGGTCCGCTTGCACGGCCCGCAGTGCGGGCAGGTTGCCATGAATGTCGGACAGGACGGCGATGCGCATGATCGGCCTCAGGTTGTGGCGGCGCCGTTCATGGCGGCCTTGACGATGCGGGCGTAGTTGCCGATGAACACGTTCTGCAATTCGGCCTCGCTCAGGCCGCGCTTGGCCAGCTTGTCGGCCACGTCGCGCAAATCCACATAGTTCGAGAGGATGGCGCCGGGCCCCGCGCCCTCCATGTCCGTGCCAAAGGCCACGTGGTCCGGGCCGATCAGCTCGCACATGCGCACGATCTCGTCCGCGTAAGTCGTGACGTTGTGCACCGGGTAGGCCGGGTCGCGATTCACACGAACGGTCCACAGGCCCACGGCGCCGCCGCGCGCTGCGATCTTTCGCGCGGTGGCGGGCGAGAGCGAGCGCGCGATGTAGCTGGGATCGGTCCAGCCGCCGCCCTGCGCCGAGATCCAGGAATGCGACCACACGGGTATCGCATCCGACGCTTCCAGCACGCCGTCCACCAGGGCACTGGTGCCGTGCGCCATGTCCACCACGATGCCCAGGCGGCGGCATTCGGCCACCACCTTGGCACCCAGTGGCGTCAGCCCACCATGGACGGGCTCTGCGGTCTGCCGGTCGCCCAACGGGCTCTGAATGAAGTGAATCAGCTGCAGGTGGCGCACGCCCCAGGCATGGGCCTGTGCCACGCGATCGGGCTGCCCCTCCAGGAAATTGGCGCCCTCGGTCGCCAGCAGCACGCGCGGTGACCCGGCCAGCGCGGCGTCCACGTCGGCGGCTGTCAGCGCCTTGGCCAGGCTCCAGCCCTTGAGCTTGTCCTCATAGCCCGCCAGGCGTTGCTGGAACGATGTCCAGAGCTCGCCGGGCCCGGGCTGGCGCGTCTGCTGCCAGCCGGTGGGCGTCAGCGCAATCCAGCGATGGTCGTCGGTGGCGGACCAGGCCAGCAGCGTGGTTCCGGTGTCCGCCATGTGGCGCGCCAGATCGAGGCCGAACAGGCGCGGCAGGAACATGCCGTAATGCGAGTGCATGTCGGCCAGATAGGGCTTTGCCGCCGGCTGTGCCCAGACCGACGGCGCCTGCAGACCCGCCACGGCAGCGGCCGCTCCGAGGGCAAAGCGACGGCGAGTGATGTCAAACGGATTCAAGAGCGGTCTTCCTGGTTGTCGCCATTTTTACAGAGCAATTGCTTTGTGAAATTAATATACCCGACTTCCTTCACCCGATCGACCTGCCATGCACCCACACGACCCGATCGCCGCGGCACTGGACCATTGCCTGAGCGCACCCGCCACCGTCCCTCCGCTGGACAGCGTGGACCAATGGTGGCCGGGCTGGGCTGCCCTGGCCGCGCAGCCATCGTCGCCGATGGCTCTGGCCATGCGCGGCGGATTTGCGGCCGATCGCGTGGGCTGGGCGTTTGCCGCCGGCTACCAGAGCGCGCTGCGTACCCTGGTGCCGTCGCTGCCCGTGCAGGCCCTGGCGGCATTCTGTGTCACCGAGGAAGGCGGCAACCACCCGCGTGACATCCGCACGCTGATCACCCCGGGCGCCGGCGGCGGGTTCCACGTGAGCGGGTCCAAGCGCTGGACGACCCTCGGGCCCCAGGGCACCCTGCTGCTGGTCACCGGTCGGCACGCGAGCGCGGCCACGGACGAACGGCCGGCCCTCAAGGTCGCCCTGGTGCAGGCCGATCAGCCGGGCGTCACGATCGTGCCAATGCCCGAGACCTCGTTCGTGCCCGAGGTGCCCCACGCGCGCATCCACCTCCAGGAAGTGGCGATCGACACCGCGAGCCTGTTGCCAGGCGACGGCTACAGCAACTACGTCAAGCCGTTCCGCACCCTGGAAGACACCTTTGTGACCGCAGCTGCGCTGGCCTACCTGCTGCGCGAGGCACGGGCGCGCGGCTGGCCAGCCGACCTGCGCGAGCGCCTTTCGGCAGCCTTGTCGGCCTTGGCGATGGTGGCGCAGTCGCACCGCGATGCGCCGACCACCCATGTCGCCCTCGCCGGTGCGCTGCATTGGGCTGCCGCGCTCTACGACGAGGCTGGCGCGCTGTGGGCCACAACGCCCGAGGACCCGGCATCCCGCCGCTGGCTCAGGGACGCCCCCCTGTTCGCCGTGGCCGCCGGCGCGAGACAGCTGCGCGCTCAGCGGGCCTGGAATCGGCTTTCTGGCTGACCGGCACCCGGCGCGTGTCGGCCGATCGTCAACGCGCGGGGCCATTGTTCTCTTCCCGACCTTGAAAAGGAATCCACCATGATCATTGACGCCTGGGCCCAGCATCCGACTCTTCGACACTCTGCCGACCCCATGTTCGATTCGCTGCGGCGCTGGACCAAGACGCACGCGCCCACCGAGGAACTGCCCGTTGTCGCCACCCTCGCGCAGATGGACGCGGCCGGCGTGGACCGCGCCCTGATCAGCGCCTGGGTCGCACCGCGCCATGCGATGATCTCGAATGACGAGGTCGCCGGCTTCGTGGCCGAATCCAAGGGCCGTTTCATCGGCGTCGGCTCGGTGGACATCAGCAAGCCAATGAGCGCGGTGCGCGAGATCCGCCGCTGTGTGCAGGAGCTGGGCTTCAAGGCGATTCGCGTGCTGCCCTGGTTGTGGGAACTGCCCCCCACCGACCGGCGTTTCTACCCCGTCTACACCGCGTGCTGCGAACTGGGTGTGCCGTTCTGTACCCAGATCGGGCACACTGGCCCGCTGATGCCCAGCGAAGTGGGCCGTCCCATCTATCTGGACCGGGTCGCGCTGGATTTCCCCGAGCTGGTCATCGTGGGCGGCCACATCGGGTACCCCTGGACCGAGGAGGCCATCGCCGTGGCCACCAAGCACGAGAACGTTTACATCGACACCTCGGCCTACACGGCGCGTCGCTACCCGGCGGCACTGGTCGAGTTCATGCGCGGCCATGGCCGGCACAAGGTGCTGTTCGGCACCAATTACCCGATGTTCACGCCCGCCAAAGCGCTCGACGGCCTCGAAGAACTCGGGCTGGACGGCACCGTTCAGGACCTGTTCCTGGCCAGCAATGCAAGGCGTGTGTTTGGCCTGGACGCCTGAAGCGGCCCGCTCCGCAGCCTTCGCCTCCATTTATGCAAAGCATTTGCTTGGTAAAAATATATACTCTTGATCTGAAACTTCCTGGCGATGACGTTTTCAGGACGCTTGCGCACGCTTGAGTCCATCACCGCCTCCACCCACCCCAACGGAGATTCCCATGAGTGAAGCCTTTGTTTTCGATGCCATCCGCACCCCGCGCGGCAAGGGCAAGAAGGACGGCAGCCTGTACGAGGTCAAGCCCGTCAACCTGCTGGCCGGCCTGCTGACCGAGCTGCAGCGCCGCAATGATTTCGACACCGCGCAGGTGGACGACATCGTCATGGGCATCGTCTCGCCCGTCGGCGAGCAGGGTTCGGTGCTGCCCAAGGTGGCCGCGCTCAAGGCCGGCTGGGACTTCCAGTGCGCCGGCGTGCAGCTCAACCGCTTCTGCGCCTCGGGCCTGGAGGCCGTGAACATGGCGGCGCAGAAGGTGCGCTCGGGCTGGGAAGACCTGGTCGTGGCCGGCGGCATCGAGAGCATGAGCCGTGTGCCGATCGGCTCCGACGGCGGCGCCTGGGCGATGGACCCGGAGACCAACAGCGCCACGCTGTTCGTGCCGCAGGGCGTCGGCGCCGACCTGATTGCGACCATGGAAGGGTTCAGCCGCGAGGACGTCGATGCCTTCGCACTCGAATCGCAGAAGCGCGCCACCGCCGCACGCGCCGAAGGCCGCTTCGCCGCATCGGTGGTGCCGGTGACCGACTGGCTGGGCCAGACCATTCTGGATGAGGACGAGTTCATCAAGCCGCGCACCACGATGGAGGGCCTGGCCTCGCTCAGGCCCGCGTTCGAGCAGATGGGCGCGATGGGCTTTGACGCCGTGGCCCTGCAGCGCTACCCGCAGGTGGAGCGCATTCAGCACGTGCACCATGCCGGCAATTCGTCGGGCATTGTGGATGGCGCCGCGGCGATCCTGATCGGCTCCGAAGCGGCGGGCAAGACGCACAACCTGAAGCCGCGCGCCCGCATCGTGGCCGTGGCACTGTCGGGAGCCGACCCGACCATCATGCTGACCGGCCCCATGCCCGCCGCACGCAAGGCCCTGGCCAAGGCCGGCCTGACGATCGACCAGATCGACCTGTT
>Ga0075163_10001669_pt1 | contig 29953 bp, 38 predicted proteins | sample JI1023141ADNA_FD_71478 | JGI IMG/M metagenome (GOLD analysis project Ga0075163, IMG submission 71478) | Wastewater effluent complex algal communities from Wisconsin, to seasonally profile nutrient transformation and Carbon sequestration -... | ecosystem: Engineered > WWTP > Effluent > Algae...
TGAAGCGCCACCCTCCAGTTTGTGGTCAAAGGTTAGCAAGAGATTAAAAAAGAACGGCGGGTCGGTGATGGTGATGGTTTTGGATGACGCGCGCTCAGCGCTGCGTTCGCTCGGGGGAGAGCGATTGCATCCGCGCTACATGCCGGGCGCCTCAGAGGCCATGATGGCCTCCGTGAAGCTGCATCACGCGCAAAGCGAGCAGGACTTCGCAGACGTCCACGCGCTCGCCGTCGCGGAGCTTGGCCCCGGCCTCGCCTCGCTTGCCGAGATCAAGCGCGTCGACAGCCTGACGAACGCGGCCATCTGGGTCATACGCCGCAACGATACAGTCACCGGCTTTCTGGCTCCGCTCGCGTTGACGGCCGCCGGCGTCGCCGCTCTCACGGACGGCACGTTCAACGCCGCTCGCATCGACCAGAAATGGGTGGCCCGCATGGGCGAGCCGCTCGCTGGCTTCTATTGCTGGTGCTACGCTGGCAAAGACCAAGTCAGCCGTGGCGCGCTGGTCCTCGCCCTGCGTACCCTTATCGACAAGCACTTCCCTGACCTTCCGTTCTTCGGAAAGGATTCCACCGCCGCCGGCGCGAAGATCATGCGCCATCTCGGCTTCTTCCCCTTTGATGGCGTTGAACACCTGTTCTGGCGCTGCCGCACCGTGATGGATGCCGCCTGATGATGTCCGTAAAGAACAACCACACGCGCAACGATCTCTCGGTCGAGATTGTCCGTGACCTCGCCGACTTCATGAAAGTCGTCGCCATCCGTTCGTCCGTGTTCCTCGCCGAGCAGGACTGCCCCTACGAGGAAGAGTTCGACAACAACGACCTCTCCTCGCTCCATTTGATCGCCTACCTGCGTGGTGAGCCGGTGGCGACCTTGCGCATCCGCTTCTTTGCGGGTTTCGCCAAGATCGAGCGTGTGTGCGTGATGAAACACGTGCGTGGCGGCGCTCTGGTGAAGCTGATGATCGAGACTGCAGTCGATGTCATCGCGCGCAAGGGTTACACACACGCCATTGGCTATATCCAGAAACGCCTCGTGCCGTTCTGGAAGCAGCTCGGCTTCCTGCCGCGCGCCAACCGCGAGGGCTTCCGCTTCTCCGACTATGAATACGTGGAATGCGAGCGCGAGCTTGCCGTCCACCCGGACGCGATCACCATCGATAGCGACCCCTACGTCGTCATGCGCCCCGAAGGCGCATGGGACCATGAGAACGTGCTCGACCGTTCAGCCCAGCGTCCTGCGGTCGCATAGCTCATGGAAAATCCCGCGTGTCGCCTTCTGTGCATCGACCTTCAGGTCGATGCAGTACCCGGCTGTGAGCCTCAAGCATCGTCGATCTTCGGCGCGCGCCAGCTCCTCACCCTCGGCCGCCGCCTCGGCTGGACCATCGCCCATGCGCGCCGCCGCACGCAGGTGGTGATCCGCTCGCGCAATGCCGCGCAGTCGGGCCTCAACCCGCTGATGACCGAGCAGGTCTTCTTCCACGATGGCCGCTCGATCGCCGACAGCCAGGGTTTCGCTGACCTGCTCTACACATGGCGAGGCGAGACTGTTTACGTCGCCGCCTTCGATCACGTCGCCCTGCTGTCCTGCCTCCTCGCCTGTCACGAGCAGGGCCCGAAGCTCGTCCTGATCGAGGATGTGCCCCCGCTGCAGACCCTCAACGACCCCGCCGCTGCGCAGGATTTCAAAGGCGCCGCCTCGCGGCTCGCTGCTGGCTCCACCACGATCGGCGGAATCATCAAGGAATCCAGCCGCCGCCACGGCATCAAGGTCGCCTCATCAGGCGAACCGTTTGGCCAACCCGGCCGGCCTATGGCGGTCTGAACCAAAGATGCGAGGTACTTTGTACGGCTTCCTCAGCGCCTGCCGCTACGCCGTTCACCTGTTTGTCGAAATTTCTTCTTCCCGTCCGAATGTCGCGTGTTGGCCCTAAGCAGACGGTGCCCCATCGTGGTATTGGGTACGCGACATGACGACTTTAGCCTGCTCAGTCCAACCTATACCGCCCGAAGAGGCGTTCGTTGCGACGCATCCTTCACGCGGCATTCTGCATTTAGGCAGGCATGTTGAGCGGTGCCCGGTCGGCCTCAACATTGACGGCGAAATCATTTTCGATATGCGCGACGACCGGCGAGTGATGGGTATTGAGTTATTCACGCGAGTTGGCGGAACGCTGCTTTCTCCCCTCAACGCGCGCAGAATGGCGAAATCCAAGTTTCATTGCCTGTTTCTCCCCAGCGTCAGCGGCTCGCTCTCACCGGAAGAAGTGACCTTCAAGCTGCAACACAAAGGGACGGACTGGATCGGTTGGACATTCGGTCAGCCCGAAGCGCCTACGCGATACTGGCTCGGCGGTGGTGGCTTTGCCGACGTTGAACGCGGAGCACTGGTAAGCATCGGTCTGCAATTTCAGATCTAGAAGCTGCTTCCCGCGATCTGCTGCCATTGACTTCGGCGTACCGCAGGCGAAGCCTGATCCTGCACACCACGTCGTAGGCTGACTTTGAGAAGCGTGCCGCGAACAACATCGGGGGAGGACTATCATGCGCCTAGCAGCGATTGCCGCCGCGCTGGCTCTGGCCGGTTGCGCCACGCCGTCTTCGTTCACGCCGCGCCTGGCCGAACCGCGCCTCGCTGTCGTCGATGAAACGGACCTGACGGAAGCGCAGCGCGACATGCTGGCCAGCCGGTCCAACCTCAATATCTACCGCACGCTCGCCAACCACGTTGATCTCTACAATCGCTGGTCGCCGCTCGGTCAGATCCTGCTCAACGGCTCCAGCATTTCCCCGCGCCATCGCGAGATGGCGATGCTGCGCATGGGCTGGCTCTGTCAGTCGCCTTATGAATGGTCACAGCACACGCGCATCGCCAAAGCCTCCGCCGGCATGACCGAATCCGAAATCCGCGCCATCGCCATCGGCCCCACCGCTCCCGGCTGGTCCGACGCCGACCGCGCCGTCCTGAAGATGGCCGACGAACTCCGCTACGAAGCAATGATCTCCGACGCCACCTGGGCCGACCTGCGCAAGACCTACTCCGACCAGCAGGTGATGGAGCTGTTCTTCACCTCGGCGCAGTACCAGCTCGTCTCGATGGCGCTCAACACGCTAGGCATCCAGATCGAGCCCGAAGCCGTCGACTTCATGCCGTCCGACCTGCCCCTGCCCGCGACGGCCAGACGCCCCACCGGCCAGCGCCTCAGCACACCGCGCGTCGCCCCGATCCCCGCCTCCGCCTGGACGCCCGAACAGCGCGCGATGATCACCCCGCAGCTCCGCCCCAACGGCGAAGCTCTCAACCTCTACACCACCATGCTGAACCACCCGAAGCTCTACGGCCCCCGCGCCCGCTTCGGCTCCTACCTCCAGCGCGACTCGCTGCTCGACTCCGAAACACGCGAGCTGCTGATCATGCGCACCGCCCACAACATCCGCGCCAGCTATGAGTGGTCGCACCATGAAGAGTCCGCCACCAACGCCGGTCTCTCACCCGCACATATATCAGCGATAGCCACCGGCCCCTCCGCTTCGATCTGGACCGCGAAGCAGCGCGCCGTGCTCACCGCCGCCGACGAACTCCGCCGCGAAGCGTTCATCAGTGATGCAACCTGGGCCGAACTTGCCAGATACTATGGCATCAAGGAGCGCATCGAGATCGTTTACACGGTCGGCGGCTACACGATGACAGGACTTGCCATCAATTCACTCGGCATCCAGACAGAGCCGGGCTATCCGGCGATGCCGAATTGATCCTGTAGAGCTATGAAGAGGGCGACACCGTGAACCTGCAAACCATTCTCATGACCGCAGCCGCCGCCGTCGCGCTCGCCGCCTGCACGCCCGCCGCTGAAACTCCCGCGCCGGAAGTCGCTGCACCCGCCGACATCGCAGCCCCTACGCCCGAGAGCGGCCCCGCCGCCGAGAACACCACCGACACGCTCGCCTCCGCTCCTCCGGCTGACGCCGCAACGCCGGCTACGACCACCCCCGCCGCCGCTCCGCCAGCCGCGCCCGCCGCTGCCGCCGGGCCGAGCAAGGAAGAACTCGCCAACGGCGCCGCCGTTTACGCGCGCACCTGCGCCATGTGCCACGGCCCGACCGGCGCCGGCACGCAGATGGGCGTCGGCCTCACTGCCGGCCACGAATACGCGGTGATCAAGGAGAAGGTCACGAAGGGCATGGTCAACCCGGGTGACAAGATGCCTCCGCTCGGTGCCGCGCTGTCGGCCGACGATCTCGACGACGTCGCCAAATACGTCGAAGCTGGCCTGCCGCAATAGTCGAGCGGACGCTCTAAACCACAATCGCTTTTCGCTTGGCTGCAAGCAGTTCGCCCGACTGCTTCGCATCGCCAATTGTGCGCGACAGGCTCAGCACGCCCACCATCTCGCCGAACAACGCCAGCGCCGCCTTCTTCCCGCCTTTAGGGATCATCTGTCCCAGCCGCTCGGCCAGCTTGTCCAACCCGACCTCGAACGCCGCTTTCACCTGCGGCGCGGCTCGCTGCGCATCTCCGGACAAAGCCGGGATCGGGCATCCATGCTCCCGATCGTCGCGATGGCGCGGCGACAGGTAGAAGTCGACATACTTCTCCAGCCCCGCCTCGCCATACTTCTCTTCGAAACGCCCCACCGTCTCGCACGCCTTGTCGAACAGCCGCGTCACCGCCGCAGCCAGCAGCGCATCGCGCGATGGAAAGTGCGCATAGAACCCGCCATGCGTTAGTCCCGCCTCGGCCATGATGCTCGCCACACCCAGCGCATCGAACCCGCCCGACCGGATACGCTCCGCCGCCGCATCCACGATCGCCGCGCGCGTCTTTTCCTTGTGATCCGTCGAATAGCGAGCCATCGGTTCAGCCAAACTCTATGAGAAACCTGCATGCACTCTGCATGAAAAAGCGCTTCTCATGACACTCATCATATTTCCTGCGCCACAAACCGGCAATCCATCAGGCGCCGTGGTTGCCCATTTATATGATAGAGGTCATATAGGCTTGGCAAAAGCCCGCAGAAGGCCCGCCCCGCGATGACAAGACCCCCGGCCGCCTCGCCCAGCGACCCAATCGTCCGCTTCTTTTCGGACCTCGGCATCCATTATGCCTGGGTCGTCGCCTTCGTGACCTTCTTCGCCGCCCTTGTCGCGGCGGGCGCTGTCGGCTCGGTCGGCGTGATGCTCCTGCCCCTCCAGATGGAGTTCGGCTGGACGCAGTCCGAAATCTCCTCCGCCCTCGCCATCCGTCTCGCCCTGCTAGGCCTTGTCGCCCCTTTCGCCGCAGCGCTCTTCATCCGTTTCGGCCTTCGTCCCGTGATGGTCGCCTCACTCTTGCTCATCGCCGCCGGCACGGGCGCGTCAATCTACATGACCGCGCTCTGGCAGCTCGTCGCTCTCTGGGGCGTCGTCGTCGGCCTCGCCGCCGGCCTCACCGCGCTCGTCATGTCCGCTACCGTCGCCACACGCTGGTTCGAAACGCGCCGCGGCCTCGTCATAGGGCTTCTCTCCGCCGCCACCGCCATGGGACAGCTCGTCTTCCTGCCCTTCATGGCCTGGCTGGTGAAAGCAGAAGGCTGGCGTACAGCCACGCTCGCGCTCTGCGTCTTCTACGCAGCCGCCGTCGTGCTCGTCGTGCTCTTCATCCGCAACCGCCCGTCCGATGTCGGCCTCCGCCCCTTCGGCGCCGCGCCCGGTAGTCCCATCGCCGCGCCGCCCGCTCAGCAAGGCAACCTCTTCCTCGCCCCGTTCGAGGCGCTCGCCGTCGCCGTCCGCAAGCCGATCTTCTGGATCCTCGCCGGCTCCTTCTTCGTTTGCGGCGCCTCCACCAACGGCCTCGTGCAGATGCACCTCATCCCGATGTGTGGTGACTATCTGATCCCCGCCACCGCGGCCGCCGGAACGCTCGCCGTCATGGGCGGCTTCAACTTCGTCGGCACGGTCGCCTCCGGCTGGCTCACCGACCGCTTCAACCCGCGCATCCTCCTGATGATCTATTACGGCCTGCGCGGCCTCTCGCTCTTCTATCTCGTCTCCACCGGCTTCGACTCCACCTCGCTCCTGATCTTCGCCGTCTTCTACGGCCTCGACTGGATCGCGACGGTCCCGCCCACAGTGAAGCTCACCGCAGACGCCTTCGGCCCCGCGCGCGCCACGCTCGTCTTCGGCTGGATCTTCGCGGCCCACCAGCTCGGCGCAGGCTTCGCGGCCTTCGGCGCCGGTTTCGTCCGCACCGAACTCGGCTCCTACGCGCTGGCTTTCCAGGGAGCCGGCATCCTCTGCATCATCGCCGCCCTCGCCTTCATCAGCGGCGGCCGCAGAAAACCTACGCCCGCCACAGCTGCCGCCTGATCACGCAACACGGGAATTTTCCGTGCTGCGTCAGGGCATCGAAAGGCTGTCCCCAGAAACCCCGCCCCCATCGCGCAGCTGACGGGTTGGCGCACGCGCCTTTGCCCTGCAAAACAGGCTGGCAAAGTTGCAGGGCCGGCCCATGTCGAAGCTGTATTTCTCCTACGCCGCCATGAACGCCGGCAAATCCACCGTGCTGCTGCAAGCCTCGTGGAACTATCAGGAGCGCGGCATGCGCACGCTCCTGTTCACGTCCGCGCTTTACGCAAAGCAGGAAGACGGCCGCATCACCTCGCGCATCGGCATCAATGCAAACGCCACGCTCTACATCGAAGCCGACGACCTGCAGGCGCGCATCACGCGCGAGCACAAAAAGAAGAAAGTCGACTGCGTCTTTGTCGACGAAGCTCAGTTCCTGACGAAAGATCAGGTCTGGCAACTCGCCCGCATCAGCGACCGGCTCGGCATCCCCGTCCTCTGCTACGGCCTCCGCACAGACTTCCGCGGCGAACTCTTCCCGGGCTCCGCCGAACTCCTCGCCATAGCAGACAGCCTGCGCGAGATCCGTACCATCTGCCACTGCGGCCGCAAGGCCACCATGGTCGTCCGCCGCACCGCCGAAGGCAAAGCCCTCACCTCAGGCGCGCAAGTCGGCATCGAAAAGTCGATGTACCTTTCCCTCTGCCGCGCCCACTGGGAGGAAGAAACGGGCCGCTGGCCAGCAGCGAAGCCAAAGGCCAAAGCCAAAACCACGGCAAAGAAAAAACCGGCGAAAAAGACCCACCTCAAACTCGCCGCAGCCAGCACACCGAGGCCGCCACGTCACGTAAAGCGCCAGAGCGTCAGCCAGTATAAGCTGCGATAGACCGCACCACTTTCCCGTCCTTCCCGAACACAAACGTCTCCGCCACCTGCTGCGAGCGTTCATTCGTATAGAGAATGGTCAGCGCATCGGACCCGGCCATCACCTGATCAATCTCGAAATAGAGATTGCGCAACCGATCCAGCGCAGCGCCCCAATACTCGCGCAGCGCCGCTTTCCCGGAAACCGAGTCGACATCATTCCCCGTCACCACCCTGATACGCGGCGAGTGAAACACGACGTCCTCCGCGTAGTGCGAGAGGATCGCCTCCAGATCGTGATCGTTCCACGCCTTCACCCACTCGCGGGCGAATGCCTGTGCTTTTTCAGCGTCCATCATCGAAACGGGTCATCCCTGCAGCTGGCATAAAGAACCAGATTCACGTCGGCGCGACCCACGCGTCCAATCTCGTCGAGAGCAATGGCGTGAGTCGACAGCCATTTCTCGTCCTGCTCGGGATAATCGCCCATCAGCCAATAGACGATCCGCTTGTGCTGCATCCCATGCCCGCCGACATAAACGACCGAAGCCTCCGCCCCTGCCGAAGTGTCAGCAAAATCCGCCATCGCTTTGCGCGCCGTCTCCGCGTTCGCATCGAAAACCAGCGTCGTCTCGAACCCGGCCGCCCGCAACGCCTCGGGAATCCGCTTCGCATCAAACGCCGCTCCCGGCAGCGAATAGACGCCCGGCGATTTCGAATAATCCGAATTGATCAGCACCAGCGCCACGCGCTTGCCGGTCTGGTCCCCGATCTTCCATTTCGGAAGCATCTTGGGAAACTGCAACTGCTGCCACCCGCCGCTATGGCGCGCGTTTGCTTCCGCCAACCGCTCTGTGAACTCCCGCAAGGTCCACGGCTCTTTCGCCAGAACCTCGACCACGGCAGACGCAAACGGATTGCCGCCCAGCCGGTCCCGGTCCTGCGTCAGCCGTCCCGGCTGCCCCGCATAATACATCAATGCCGTCGGCGGGGCCGGCGCCGTCTGCGCCCACGCCCCGGCGACGAACGCCGCCACAACAAGGCAGGAAAGAAACCGCCGGATCATGCGCCGAGCCTAACCGCGGCCCGGCGCAATTCCAACTACAGCGCTTGATTAGAACTTCAGCACTTTCACGTAACGCACCTGCGGAAGCGTCTGGATCGATTCCAGTGTGTTCGCCGGAACGTCCTGGTCAACGCCCACGATCGCAATCGCGTCCCCGCCAGCGGCTTCACGGCCAAGGTTGAACGTCGCGATGTTCACCTTCGCATCACCCAGCAGGCCGGCCATGGCGCCGATGAAGCCCGGCTTGTCCGAGTTGTTCACGAACACCATGAACGGCTGGAAGTCGGCTTCAAGCGCCATGCCTTTCACTTCGACAATGCGAGGCTTGCCGCCAACGATCGCGCCGGCGACCGAGCGCCACTTGCCTTCGACCTTCACCTTTATGCGGATAAGCGAGTCATAAACCGGGCTCGCTTCGTTGATCGACTCCTTCAGCGAACCGCCACGCTCCTGCAGGATCGCCGGCGCCGACACCATGTTCACTTCCGCGAGGAACGGACGCAGCATGCCGGCCAGCGCAGCCGAGGTCAGCGGCTTGCGGTTGAGTTGCGCCACGGCACCCTCGTACTCGATCTCGACTTCCGACAAGCCGCCATCGGCAACCTGACCGGCGAACTGGCCCAGCTTCTCGGCCAGCGCGACGAACGGCTTCAGCTTCGGCGCTTCTTCCGCCGTAACCGACGGCGTGTTCAACGCGTTGGAGACTGCGCCGGTCAGCAGGTAGTCAGCCATCTGCTCGGCGACCTGGAAGGCCACATTGTCCTGCGCTTCGACGGTCGATGCGCCAAGGTGCGGCGTCGCGATGAAATTCGGCGCGCCGAACAGCACGTTGGTTTTTGCCGGTTCTTCGAGGAACACGTCAAATGCCGCCGCGCCGATATGGCCGCTCTCGAGGCCCGCACGCACAGCTGCTTCGTCAGCCAGACCGCCGCGGGCGCAGTTGATCAGCATCACGCCTTTCTTGGTCTTGGCGATGTTCTCGGCCGACAGGATATTCTTCGTCTGCTCAGTCAGCGGCGTGTGCAGCGTGATGACGTCGGCGCGGGCCAGCAGCTCGTCGAGTTCGACCTTCTCGACGCCGATCTGCGTGGCGCGTTCAGCCGTGAGGAAGGGGTCGTAGGCGACAACCTTCATCTTCAGGCCCAGCGCGCGGTCGGCAACGATCGAGCCGATATTGCCGGCACCAATCAGGCCCAGCGTCTTCGCGAACAGCTCGATGCCGATGTAATCCTTCTTCGGCCATTCGCCGGCGATCGTGCGCTGGCTGGCGGACGGGATCTGGCGGGCAGCGGAGAACATCATGGCGATGGCGTGCTCTGCCGTCGTGATGGCGTTGCCGAACGGCGTGTTCATCACGATCACGCCCTTGGCGGTCGCGGCCTTCACATCAACGTTGTCGACGCCGATGCCAGCGCGGCCGATGACTTTCAGCTTCGTACCGGCCGCGATCACATCCTTATCCGGCTTGCACGCCGAACGGACGGCGAGACCATCATACTCGCCGATGATCTTGATCAGCTCGTCCTTCTTGAGACCGACCTTGAAATCGACCTCAATGCCGCGGCTCCTGAAGATGTCCGCCGCACCCGGCGCGAGATCGTCAGCAATAAGAACTTTCACCTTGGTCATGGTCAGTCTCCTTGAATGCGGGCGAGCCAGTCGGCGCGCGTAAGCTTGTGAACGAGGCAGTCGTCATCGCCGAAGGCCTGCCGGTGCGTGGGGACAAACCCCATGCGCTGGTAGAACTTGATGGCGCGCGTATTCGAATTGAGCGGATCGATGATGATCGCGGTGACTTCCGGCGAAGCAAAGCAGCGTTCGATCGCCGCCGTCATTGCGAGTTCGCCATAGCCCTTGCCGCGATCGCCCGGCTCGCCGAGCCAGATATCGATCGCGCGCAGATCAGGTTCGATCTCGCCCCAGTAATGCGTGGGCTCGCGGTGCGGATCGATGATCTGGATGGCGCCAACGGGCCTGCCATCAATCTCCGCCATGAAATATTCATAGACGGCCGACTGGATCGCCAGCTCGTGCGTCCAGCAGCCGTTCTCGTAGACGCCGTCAGCGTCGATATGGTCGTTGCCGGAAGAAGACGTGACGTCTTCATCCTCGTCCCAGCGTTCGAGAAGCGGTTGATCAGCAACGGTAGCGGGGCGCATACGGACCTCAGACATGGCCGCCCGTCCCATCGCCCGCGGCCTTCCACGTCCGCGCGCGATTGATCGTCATCTTGGCGTCGACCTGTTCGTTCAGGTCCATGCCCGCCAGCGCGACAAGCCGGTGCAGCAGGATGACGACATCCGCCGCCTCCCTGCCCGCTTCCGCCATATCGCCGGCGCGCACAGCCTCTGCGAGCTCGTCGAGTTCGCCCCGCGCACGCGACACCAGCGCGGCGAGGTCTTTCACCTCGCCGAACGTAGCGTCGCCCCACACGCGTATCGTGTTGCTGGTTTCAGTCGCCATGGTGCGACCTCCACGGGATGGGATCAGCCGAGCGTCGCCACGGTCGTTTCAAATGCCCAGTCGAGCCACGGCGTCAGCTTTTGCAGGTCTGCCGTATCAACCGTGGCGCCACACCAGATGCGCAGGCCCGGAGGCGCCGCCTTGTAGCCCCCGATGTCGTAAGCCGCGTTTTCCTTCTCGAGCGCCGCCACGAACTTCTTCACGAAGTCCTGCTGCGCCTTCTCGTCGAGCTTGGCCACGCGCGGATCAGTAATCGACAGCGTCACCGACGTGTTCGACCGGATCGACTTGTCTTCCGCAAGGAACTCCACCCACGGCGTTTTAGCGACCCACGCTTCCAGCGCAGCCAGGTTCGCGTCCGACCGGCGATACAGCGCCTCGACGCCGCCCAGGAATTCCACCCAGTTCAGCGCATCGATATAGTCTTCGGTCGCCAGCATCGACGGCGTGTTGATCGTCTCGCCTTCGAAAATACCTTCGGTCACTTCGCCGGCTTTCGCCATGCGAAACAGCTTCGGCATCGGCCAGCTCGGCTTGTAGGTCTTCAGCCGCTCGATCGCCCGCGGCGAAAGGATCAGCATCCCGTGCGCGCCCTCGCCGCCCAGCACTTTCTGCCAGGAATAGCTCAGCACATCGATCTTGTTCCACGGGATCGGCATCGCAAACACAGCCGAGGTCGCGTCGCAGAATGTCAGGCCTTCACGGTCATCCGCGATCCAGTCGCCGTTCGGCACTTTCACGCCGGACGTCGTGCCGTTCCACGTGAAAACGATATCCGCATCCTTCCGCGCCTTCGACAGGTCGGGCAGCTTGCCGTAACCTGCCTTGTGCGTGGTCGCGTCAACCTTCAGCTGCTTGGTGATGTCCGTCACCCAGTCTTCGCCGAACGATTCAAATGCGAAAACGTCCACCGGGCGCGCGCCCAGCATGGACCAGAAGGCGGCCTCGATCGCGCCGGTGTCCGAGCCCGGCATGATGCCGATGCGATAGTCCGCCGGAATCTTGAGAACAGCCCGGGTCTGGTCGATCGCCAGCTTCAGGCGCGCCTTGCCGAGCTTGGAACGGTGCGACCGGCCCAGCGATTCAAGCTTGAGATTTTCGGGGCTCCAGCCCGGCCTTTTGGCACAGGGTCCTGAAGAAAAGTGTGCGCGATCAGGGCGCACTGCTGGTTTGGCAGCGGTCGTCATCTGTTTTTCTCCCATCCTTACAGATGGGCTGGTCGCCGTTGGGGGCGACTGGCCCGGCGCGCATATGCTCCCGATTTTCTTGTCAGTCAATGAATACACCTTCCCGGGAATGCAGCTTTCCCGAGCGCGATTGGCGAAATATTGTCGCTTCGAAACAGCGGGGCCTCGGGACATGACAATCGCAACCAGAACGCTGGGCGTCCTCGCCCTTGCCGCCAGCCTTGGCGCGTGCGGGGCACAGCCGCTTACCGCCGCCCAGATCTATGAAAAGGCGCGCCCGGCCGTCGTCATGATCCAGGCCGCGCCAACCCAGGCAGAGCCCGTCGGCGCCGCCGACAGCCCGGATTGCACCGCCGTTGGCTTCGGGCGCGGCACCGGCTTCGTCATCGACATTACGGGCTACATCGCCACCAACGCTCACGTCGTCGATCCCTGCCCCAACGCCTTTCCGAACCAGCGCTTGACCGTGAAGACCGCCGACGGCGAAACGCTTGAAGCCGTGCTGGTCGGCGTCGATCAGGTTGGCGACGTCGCCCTCCTGAAAGTCGAACACACATTCGAGACGGCCCTGTCATTCGCCGACAGCACAAAGGTCCGTCCCGGCGAGGATGTTGTTGCGCTCGGCTTCCCCGGCTCGCTTGATGGAGAAGCCACCATCACGCGCGGCGTAGTCAGCGTTGCATCGCGCTCCTACGACACCTACGGCTCCGTCGTGCAGACAGACGCCGCCGTCAACCACGGCAATTCGGGCGGACCGCTGCTCAACGACCGCGGCGAAGTGATCGGCATCAACACCTTCATCTATCGTCCGCAAGCCGATTTCGAAGCGATCAACTTCGCGCTCTCCGCCAAGGTGGCCAGCCGCGAGATCGCCGACATCCGCGAGCATGGCGTCGTGATCCGCGCCAACCTTGGCCTGATCGAAGGCGTGATGATCGACGAAGGCATCGCCGTGCAGCAGAACTTCGCCCAGAACCCCTATTCGCTCGGCATGCTGATCCAGTCGGTCGAGGAAGGCTCGCCCCTCGATGGCCAGCTCAAGGCCTGCGACGTGATCGACCGCATCGACGGCGCGCCGATACGCAGCGCGGGCGATTTCAACAACGCCCTCATGTGGGGGAAATCCGGCCAGCCGATGAAGATCGAATTCCTGCGTTACCCGGAAGACAAATGCCGCCTGCCGGACCCGTGCGCCGGCAAGACCTACATGTCGTCATGGAATACGGGCTGCCCGCTCGATCTCGCGCTGGGCAACTCCAGCGGCAACAGCCTCTCGCAACTGCTCGATCCCCAGCCCGAAAAGCTGATGACGCTCGAAGACCTGATGCTGATCTACAACAAGGACACTCCCACCCAGAAACAACAGCGCATCGACGCGGACGCACAGACCATCCTCGAAGCGCATCGCGATCACGGCGTGCCATCAACAATCGAAATCGTGCCTAACTGAGCGAGGCCGCCTTTGACCTGCGGGCGTGGGCAACCGCCACGCCTGCAAGGATCAGCACCAGCGCGGCCGCCATCGACCATTCCAGCTTCTCCTGCAGGAAAATCACACCAATCCCCATGGCCCATACCGGCGACATGTAGGTGGCGAAGGATACGAACATCGGCCCGGACTTGCGGATCAGCCAGACATAAGCCAGCGTCGCCAGACCCGATGGCCCGGCCCCAAGCAGGATCACGGCGACCCAGGACGACCAGCTGGCGTCGCTCGGCCATGGCGCGGTGAACAGCGCGGCGACCGTCATCACGACAGCGCCGCTTCCCGTGATGATCAGGCTCGATGCACCCGCCGAAATGTGCGGCGCCATGCGCGTTGCGATGTTTCCCGCCGCATAAAGCAATGTCGCGCCGATCGCTCCAGCCAGCACCATCGTATGCACAGGCTTGCCGGCAAGCAGATCAGGCGCGAGCAGAACCAGCAGTCCCGCAAAGCCGAGCGCCACGCCGATGCCACGCCGCAAGGACATTCGCTCCCCCGCGAGAATCTGATGGGCCAGAAGCGCGGTGAACACGGGCGACGCGCCATTGCAGATCGCCAGCACGGCCGAGGGCTCTGTCCGGGAAGCTTCCGCGAAGACCAGAACCGGCAGCGTCGTGAACGCCAGCCCAATCAGCACGAACCAACCGATCGCCTTGAGATTGCAGGCTTCGGCAGCGCGCCCCTGCCCGCGCGCCAGCATGGCGGGCGCCGCTATGAAGATCACCAGCACCGCCGCCCACGACCGCAGCGCGACAACCCAGACGGGATGGATCGTTGCAACGCTGATGCTAAGCGCGGCGAAGGCCGATCCCCACAAGGCAACAAGAAGGGCCAGCACCAGCCATTCGGTGAGGCCATGGCCGTGATGCGTGAAGCCCGTCGCCGGCATCACCGCATCTGCCTGCGACTCCATGTGAACTCCCCGGAACACCCCGGGGACAACGGCTAGCAGCCGCATGAATCGCGCACAAATGAACCGCCGTCACATTTCCGGCGTGTGTCCGTGATCAGGCTGTGCGGCGCTTGCGGTTCGCAACCGCAACACCTGCGAGGATCAGCGTCAGCGCGCCGATCATCGACCAGTGCAAGGGTTCGCCAAGGAACAGCACGCCCAGCCCCGTCGCCCATAGCGGCGACATGTAGGTGGTGAACGACACGAACACCGGCCCTGCCCGCTGGATCAGCCAGACATAGACGAACATCGCGAACGCCGTCGGCAGCAGGCCCAGAATGATCATCGCCGTGATCGACGCCCCACTCGCCCCCGTCGGAAACGGCTCTGTCGCCAGCGCGAAGATCAGCGTCACAAGGCCACCGGTCCCGATCAGGATCAGGCTCGACATCGCGGGCTCGATCCGAGGCGCCATGCGCGTCGCCACGTTTCCGATTGCATAGAGCCACGCGCCAGATATCGCGAGCAGGATGCCGACAAGACTGCCCCCGCCCTCCGCGCCGAACTCCGGCAACACCAGAACCACTAGACCGGCAAAGCCCATCAGCACGCCGACCAACCTGCGCAGCGTCAGCTTCTCGCTCGTCAGGAAGTGCGCCAGCAGAACGGTCGCGAACGGCGTGCCGCCATTGCAGATCGCCATCACGGCCGAGCCGGTGGTCTCCGCCGCATGCGCATACATCACGAAAGGAATGGCCGTCGCCGCCACGCCGATGAAACCGAACCAGGCAATCGCCTTGCCCGTCACCCGCACACCCTCGTGCGCACGCGTCCGCCCATCAAGCGCGCCCTTCACAACCAGCCATACCGCCAGGAAGAATGCGCCGCTCAGCATGCGCCCTGTGACCAGCCATGCCGGGCTGATCGTCTCGACGCCAATCCTCAGGCCCGCAAACGTCGAGCCCCAGATCACCACCAGCAGGATCAACGCGGCCCAGCTAAGCCCGTGGCCGCTGAGCCTGCCTCGCGGAGCGCGTGCGGAAGCATCGATTGTCGGCTCCCCGCTCGCCACGCTGTGCCTCCACCATCCGATGCCGGCGCCCTGCTAGGGCATTTCGGCAGATGGCGCAAAGCGCTGTTTTGAAACCTGCGGTCATCAAATGTGAAAAGCCCCGCGCGGTGGCGCAGGGCTTTCCAGTCGAAGACCAGTCTAATGGTTGGATAAACTAGTAGCCGCGCTTCTCAGCTTCGCGGTTGGCGTCCTTGCGGGCGTCTTTCACGTCTTCCTTGATGTTGCCGACGGCCTTCTGGGTCTTGCCGGCGACTTCCTTCATGCCGCCTTCGATCTGATGCTTCGGAGAATCGACGGCCTTGCCGAATTCCTTCTGCACCTTGCCGGCGGCTTCCTTGATCGTGCCTTTGACCTGGTCCTTGTTCATGGTTTCTGTCCTCTGGTTGTGACTGCCCAAGCCCGCCAATAACGTTGCGAGACAGACAGGGTTCCAGCTGGAACTAACCTGTGATCAGAACCGGAAAACGCCTTCAATCACCGTCCGCGCGCGCCCGACCAGCTTCACACGATCACCAGCTATCCGCGTGGTGATATGAGCGCCGCGACCCGGATAGGCCTGGAAGCAATTCAGCTCCGCCTTGCCCAACCGCTCGGCAAAGAACGGAGCAATGATGCAATGCGCCGATCCCGTCGCAGGGTCTTCGGGAATGCCCGAGCCCGGCGCAAAGAAGCGCGACACGACATCGAACTCGCCGCTCCGCCATCCTGCTCCCGGCGCCGCGCAAATCAGATTGCCACGCCCGCCCGTAGCATTGCCCGCGATCTGATTGACCTTCGCGAGATCCGGCTTCAGCGCGATCACGTCGTCAGGCGACGCAAACACGGCCATCAGGTACGGTCCCGCCACCAGTTCGCTCGGCCGCGCGCCCAGCGCGTCGACCAACTCCTCGAGCATCGGTCCGGGGCGCGGGGGTTGCGCGGGAAAATCCATCTCCAGCCTGCCATCGCTCAACCGCTTCACGGTCAACCTGCCGGACTTCGTATCGAACCCGATCTCCGGTCCATCAAATCCAAGATGCGCATACAGCGCATGCGCGCTCGCCAGCGTCGCATGCCCGCACAGAGGCACTTCCAGCGCAGGCGTGAACCAGCGCAGGTCAAACGCCCCGCCGCCCTTCGCCACGATGAAAGCCGTCTCAGCGAGATTGTTCTCCGCCGCGATCGCCTGCATCACCTCGGCAGCAGGAAACACATCCACCGGCATCACAGCCGCCGGCCCGCCCGCCATTGCCTTCTCGGCAAACGCATCGATCTGGAAAAACTTGTGCTCGCTCATAGCCACTCTCCAAGAGCAACGCACCTACACCCGCGAACTACGCGCGAGAAACGATACTAACTCAGCAATCGATGAGTTTTGCTTAGGCCGCTGTCACTGCACGAGCATGAAGCATCAGCCATGCACCAATCAGCAGGCTCAGCGCCGTCAGCCAGCCGCCGGGCGTCGATACCTGCATCGCGGCAAGCAGAATCAGACATATGGCAGATGAGCCATACAATGCCCACGCCACAACTGTTCCGATGCCAGTGCGCGACGGCATTTCGAAAAGCGTGATGCCCCTGCGCCGCTTCTGTAGATAAGGAAAAGCAGACAGCGCGAACACGACAACGAAGACGATGGCCGCCACCATTGGCATGCCGGCAAACGGAATTCCGAGACTGTCTGCCCACGGCGGATACTCGTATCGTTCGTACCGAAGAGATATCGACAAGACGCCGCTTGCCACAAACGCTCCCGAAGCGAGGATGCACACCCCTGCGACGCTAATCAGGGGCTGTGTTCGCGTCACAAAGTCTTCAAGCAGGCGCGGCTTTCCAAGCCCCACCAGCGACACTAGCAAACCCATACAGATCAGCCAGGTGCCGGTGTCGAAAAGATCGCTTTTGCTGGTATCGTGTTGGCGACGCAGTTCGTGAAAAGCGACGCTCGCTTTCCTGGAATCGAACCCGTCTGGATCTTCGGGCATAAGATTGAAGACGGCTTTGTCGAACCCTTCTTCATCGCGCATTTCCGCCATGCCGGATTGCATCCCAAGCAGAACAATACCCCCGATGATAGCCAGCACTCCGACAAGCACGATTAGCTTCCCCCAACCCAGCCGCATCACACAGGCCGCCACTTCGCGAACATCATCTGGAACGCCTCCGGGTCACGCGATGGCCAGCCATGATCCACCGGCCCGTTACCAGCGCCGAACCCAGGTGCGCGCGTGATCGCCTCGACCAGATACGCCCGCGCCAGCGCCACCGCATCCACCAGCACAAGCCCCCGCGCCAGCCCCGCCGCAATGCCGGAAGCCAGCGTGCATCCCGTCCCGTGCGTCGCCTTCGTCACAATGCGCGGTCCGTCGAAGAAGTGCTCGCCCCTCTCCGTCGCCAGCACGTCGACGATCACATCGCCCGGCACATGCCCGCCTTTCACCAGCGCCGCCTTCGCGCCCATGTCGAGCAGCTTCTCCGCCGCCCGCCGCTGCCCATTGATCCCATCAACAGCCTTGCCCGTCAGCACTTCGGCCTCCGGCGCGTTCGGCGTCACCAGCGCCGCCCCCGGAATCATCAGCCGCCGCACAGCGTCCACCGCCCCTTGCGGCAACAACACATCGCCTGACGTCGCCACCATCACCGGATCGATCACGCGCGGAACAGTCCTCGCAATCTCGTCAAACGCCTCGGCAATCGTCTCGACCAGCAGCTTGTCCCCCAGCATTCCGGTCTTCAGCACATCCGCGCCGATATCCTTCAACACCGCTTCCATCTGCGCCCGCACAGCCTTCGGCGGCGTCGCCACCACGCCGTTCACGCCAAGCGTGTTCTGGATCGTCAGCGCCGTGATCGCGGTCGCCGCATACCCGCCCAGCGCCGTCACCGTCTTGATATCGGCCTGAATCCCCGCGCCCCCACCGGAATCCGATCCGGCGATGATCAATACTCTGCCTTTCGGCTTGTCTTCCTTAGCGTCAGCCATGAACCCTCATAGCCGCAGAGTCGGTTTGGGGAAACGCATGGCTACCGCGAAAAAGAAGCCCGCCGCCCGCGTCGCGCCCATGAAGGCCGCCGACGCGAAGGACCTCACTGCAAAAGCCTTCATCATGAAGCTCAAGACCTTCCAGTCCGCCGACGAACTGCGGAAGATCAAGGGCTACTTCAAATCCGGCGAAGGCCAGTACGGCCATGGCGACACATTCATCGGCGTCCGCATGGGCAATGTCTTCGCCCTCGCCAAAGCCTTCGTCGAGATGAGCCCCGCTGAAATAGAACACCTGATGGAGTCAGACATTCACGAAGCCCGCGCCGGCGCGATGTCGATCATGGGCCAGCAGGCCATGCTGAAGAAAACCACCGAGGCGCGCCGCAAGGAACTCTACGATCTCTACCTGCGTCGCCACGACCGCATCAACAACTGGGATCTTGTCGACCTCGCCGCCAAGCCCGTCATCGGCCAGTACTTAGCCGACAAACCGCGCACGATCCTCCGCAAGCTCGCGAAATCGAAGAACCTGTGGGAGCGCCGCACCGCGCTCTACGCCTGCCTCTGGTTCATCATGAAAGAGAAGACCGTCGACGACACCGAGGCCGTCTGCGAGATCCTCATCAACGAGAAGGAAGAGATCATCCAGAAAGCCCTCGGCGGCCTTATCCGCTGCATCGGCATAGACCGTCCGAGGCTTCACGCCTTCCTCGACCGGCATGCAGCCACAATGCCCCGTGTAGCCCTCCGCTACGCGGTTGAGAAACTGAGTGCGGCTGACAAGAAGCGCTACATGGCGATGGGCAAGTAGCCCTCACACAACCGGCTTCTCAAACACCGTCTTGAAATCGAAAGCCTCCGCCGTCGGGCCCACGCGCGCCATCAGTTCCAGCCTCGCTATCCCTTCAGCCAGCGTCGGCAAGCGCCCCGCCTCGACCCACCACAGCGCCAGATAAGCCGGCATCTCGACGAACCATTCCGCTCGCCGCCGCATCACCGTGCGATGCGTCAGATTGCGATAGGCGAACGCCGCCAGTTGCTCGACGCTTTCCCACACCGTCATGTTGATGGTCAGCGCCGGGTCATCGCTGTCGCCCTCGCCGATCATGCGCCAGACAAATCCCGGCGACGCCTCGGCCAGCGCATTCACTTCATCCAGCGCCGCCTCGAAATCCGCATTGACCGGAGCCTCACGCGGCTCGCGGAATCTCGCAACATTGATCTGTGCGATATGCCAGACGGTCATGCCCTGCCCGCGCCCCCCTGCATCAGCACCGGGGCCGCCAGGCTCGGCGGATCAATGTCCGCCTTTCAAGCCCCCGATCGCGACGCCCTTGTAGAAGCTGTCGAGCGCCATCGTATTCACCGCATCGCCAAAGTCGACAATGCCCATCTTGCGATAGTGCTCGACCTCGAAAATGCATTTCTTGTCGCCGACCGTCAGATCGGCGCCCAGATCGGGAATATCCTTCGCCTCGATCCAGCGGAACCGGCCATAGATCGCCACCGAGCACACCTTGAAGTTCAGCCCGCTGCACGCCTTGAAGTAGGGATCATTCCGCACGTCATCGAGATAGCGGGTCACGTCCATCAGAACGAACGGCATGATCAGCCGATCAACATACTTGTTCTCGTCGAGCGGCTTCACGATATCGATCTGCCGCCCGTCCACCAGCGCGGGCCAGCCCATGTTCTGTCGAAAGCCGGCAATCGTCGCCACGGGCTTGCCGATGATGCTGGCCTGCCTGTCGTAATGGCAGATCGAGTCCACATGCGCCTGCAGCCGCTCGAACTCGATCGCTGAATAGTTCTGCCCGTCATAGTTCTGCGTCTTGGCGTCCTTGAGGATGCTGTCATTCCACTGGTCAGCCGGCACTTCCGGCATCGGCGTCACCGGCACGCCCGGCTTCGACTGCCCCGGCGGCTTGGGCAAAGGCGCATTGGGCTTCTGCGCCTCGGCAACGCCGCCCAGGGCTGCAATCAAAAGGAAAACCCCAGCAACCAGACGCACGAACCCCTCCCGCGCAAAGTCTCGCTACAGGGGTAGGCGGGAAACGGCGGGGAAACGGGCCAATCTATGTGCAGATGAGCACGCCCTCGTCCTTCGACGGACGCACGCGCAAACCTCAGTTCGACGTCAGCGCCACGAACACATCTTCCAGATCCGGCTCCTCAGTCGCCAGATCCCCGATCTTCACATTCGCCTCGCGCAGCTTGGCCAGCAGCTGCTCGATCGTCATCGCATCCGACTTGTACGTAATCGCCAGCTGCCCATCCTTGCGGATCGTCGCGTCCATACCCGCGAACGCCGACGGCGGCGCGTCAAGCGCCGTCTCCGGGCGCACCACAAGCGTCTTGTAATTCAACCGCCGCAATAGTTTCGGCGTCGGCTCGCACGCCGCCACCGCGCCATGATTGATAATGGCGATCTGGTCGCACATCTCCTGCGCTTCCTCGAGATAGTGCGTCGTCAGCACCACCGTCGTGCCGTTCGCATTCAGCTTGCGCACATATTCCCACAGCGATCGCCGCAGCTCCACGTCCACGCCCGCCGTCGGCTCGTCGAGGATCAGGATCGGCGGCGTGTGCACCAGCGCCTTCGCTACCATGAGCCTGCGCTTCATGCCGCCCGACAGCTGCCGCACATAGGCATGCTTCTTGTCGCCCAGCCCCAGCGCGTCGAGAATTTCGTCCGTCCGTCGCTCACTTGCCGGCACGCCGTAAAAGCCCGCCATCAGCTCCAGCGTCTCACGCGGGGTGAAGAACGGGTCCATGTTGATTTCCTGCGGCACGATACCCAGCGCCGCCCGCGCCTCGCGCGGCCGCTTGTCGGCGTCGATGCCCCAGATGTTCACGCTGCCTGACGTCTTGTTCACCAGCCCGGCAAGGATGTTGATGAAGGTCGATTTTCCCGCCCCGTTGGGTCCCAGCAGGCCGAAGATCGATCCGCGCGGGATCGCGAGTTCCACCCCCTTCAGCGCCTGCTTGGCGGGCATCTTCTTGGATGCCGCATAGGTCTTGGTCAGACCTCTGACATCGATAGCCAGATCGGGAAGCGCGGACGACGAATCGGACAAGTTGAACGACCTTCTGGTTGGCTCCACACCGCATTGACGGCGGCGCGGGGCAGCCCATAGGTAGGGCGCATTCCGCCGCCCCGCAAACCTGCCGGGCCATTGAGAGAACGAAATGTCGTCGTCCCCCGGAAAGACCTCTGCCCCCGCTTCTTTTGCGAACCAGCCAGAAGTGGTCGTGGTCGTGACAAAGAAGGTCGCCTGTGACGGCGTTGGCGGGGCGCTTGGCCATCCCAAGGTCTGGTACGACATGTCCGAGCAGGACTATGTCGAATGCAAATACTGCGACCGGGTCTTCGCCTTGAAAGGCGGCAGCCATGATCCCGGCATCACGGGCAAGTAGTCGGTCTTCGCCGCACCCGCGAAACCTCCCGAATCCGCCTGTAACCGGCCTGTAACGCACGTAACACTGCCAGTCGTTACGGTAATTCACCTGCCGGTCTGCCACTTTGCCCGCCAGAACCCGCCCAACAGCCCGTGAAACGGGCGTGGGCGAATCGCCCGGACTTCGTGGCCTGGAGGACCTCCCCGAATGACGACCCGGACCCGCACCCTGATGGGGAGCGCAGCCCTTCTTGCGCTCCTGTCGGCTGCTCCCGCCTTCGCCCAGTCGCCCGCCCAGTCGCCCGCCCAGCCCCAGCCTCAGACCGTCCAGGCGGGCCCATCCGCGGATGATCCACAGGATCGACAAGGCGATACCGTCGTCATTTTCGGCCGGGCCGAAGAGCAGATCGGCACCGCCACGTCCGCCTCCGAAGGCGTCGTGGGCTACAAGGACCTTTCCACCCGCCCGATCAGCCGCGCCGCCGAGCTGGTGGAAGTCATCCCCGGCATGATCGCCACCGAGCACTCCTCGGGCGGGAAGGCCAACCAGTACTTCATGCGGGGGTTCAACCTCGACCACGGCACTGACTTCGGCGGATTCATCGACGGCGTGCCGATCAACCAGCGCTCGCACCCGCACATGAGCGGCTATCTCGACCTCAACTTCCTGATGGCCGAGCTGGTCGAACGCGTCGAATTCAAGAAGGGCATCCAGTACGCCGAAAACGGCGACTACACGGCCGCAGGCTCAGCCTCCTTCGTCCTGTACGACAAACTCCCCGAAAACTACGTCCAGCTCCGCATCGACGAAGAGGGCGAATACCGCGTCTCCGCCGCCGGCTCGTGGGATATCGGCGAAGGCACGCTGCTGGCCGCCGCCAGCCATGAAGGCGGCGATGGCGCGTTCGACCTCCCCGCCGCTCTCGACAAGAGCACGGTGTACCTGAAGTACAGCCAGCCACTCGGCAACGCCAAACTGCGCCTCGGCTTCATCGGCTACCACAATGATTGGGTCGCCACCGACCAGATCCCGCTGCGCGCCGTGGAAGATGGCACAATCGACCGCTTCGGCTTCATCGACCCGACCAATGGCGGCAAAAGCCGCCGCTACATCGCCTCGGCCGGCCTCGACTGGGATGACGCCAGCGTCCTCGCCTACGTCCAGAAGTCCGAGCTGAACCTGTTCCACAACTTCACCTACTTCATCGACCCGGTCCTCGGTGACCAGGTCGAGCAGGTGGAAGACCGCCTCGCCGCGGGCGCGCGCGCCCGGATGGAACGCGATTTCGACCTGTTCGGCATCCGCACCGAAGGCCGTATCGGCGCCGACGTCCACATGGACTGGCTGGATGAGTCCAGCCTCTACAAGACGACGGCTCGCGTGCGTACCTCCCCCATCTCGCAGAACGCGGTCGATGTCATGGAGGCGGGTGTCTGGGGCGACCTCACCCTGCACTGGACTGATCGCTTCCGCACCACGATCGGCCTGCGCACCGACTATCTCGACGGCGAGGTCGATACGCCCGTCGCCGCCAACGCCGGCAGCGACAACGGCACGCAATGGAGCCCGAAATTCAACGCCGCCTACCAGATCTCCGACGAACTCGAGGTCTATGCCGGCTACGGCATCGGCTTCCACTCCAACAACATCATCGGCGTGGTGCAGACCGTCGATCCCGTGACCGCCGATCCAGTCGAATCCCCCAAACCCTTCTCTGAAAGCCGCGGCGGCGAAGTCGGCGTGCGCTGGGAGCCGAACTCCACCTTCAACCTCTCCGCTGCGGTCTTCACGCTCGATTTCGACAGCGAGCTGATCTACGTCGGCGACTCCGGCATTTCCGAGCCCAGCGATCCGACGCGCCGCTATGGCTTCGAAGTCGCCGCGTTCTGGAACCCGGTCGACTGGCTTGCCTTCGACGCCTCCTACGCTTACTCGCATTCGCGCTTCAAGGATGCGCCGTCCAACTTCGATCGCGTGCCCAACACCGTCGAAGGCGTCGCCGCCGCCGGCGTCACCTGGCTCCCCGGCGATGGCTGGGAAGGCTCGCTCCGCGTCCGCTATCTCGGCCCCGGCCCGCTGATCGAGGACAACTCCATCCGCGCGCCGTCGACCACACTCGTTAACGCCGGCATCTCCAAGGACCTCGGCAATTTCAAGATCGGCCTCGACATCCTCAACCTGCTCGAGAGCGATGGCTACGACATGGTCTATTTCTACGAGAGCCAGCTCGCGTCGGAGGCCTCCCCCGTGGAAGACATCCACTTCCACCCGACACACCCCCGCACCTTCGTGCTGAACCTGAAGGCCAAGTACTAGTAACGGGCGAGTTCCCTACCCAGATAATGGGCGTTCCAGCGGGTCACTGCTGAAAACCTGAGTCTTTACATGGCCACCCGCGACTCATCCGCCCCCGGATGTTTTGCGTATGGAATGTGACAACGGTTTCAGCTATGGCCTGAGCCGGGAACGGTCGGCGGCTTCAGGGCTTAGGGGACTATGCGGGCTTCAACGTCCAGATTTGTGTATTGCGTTGGCCTCCTCGCGGTGACGGCCTGCGCTGTCCTGCCTGAAGCCATTCCCGGCGCCCTGTCGGCCCGCCACACCGAAGCCGCCCCGCTGACCACCGAAGTTCGCCTTGCTCAGGCCATCCGTGGCCGCGTTGAACTCGCAACCGTCGCAACGCCTGAAGATCCTTCCCTGATGGAAGCCGTCGCCACCGAAACCGCGCTGCGCGACCTCGCCTTTTCCGACGACGTTGCCGCCACCCGCCGAGACCTGATCTACGCCCTCACCGACGAATTGTCGGATGCGCTGGCCGATCGCGAGCAGGTTGCCGCCCATTTCGAAGTGACCCACCCGGAGCGCGCGAAAGCCGACGCCGTGGTCACCGGCCTTACCGCTGCGATCAACAGCGAAGTCCACCGCAACCGCGTCTAGCATCCGGCCTGCGGCATTGACGCCCGGCGCCCAGCGCGCCAACCCTCTCCGACGGAACAATCGGCCAAAGACCGATCGGCCGGAAAATCGGGGAAACACACCATGAAGCGCATCCTTGCCGCCCTCGCCCTGCTGACCTCGGCTGCGTGCGCCACCAACGCGCCGCTTCCCGACCTCGCGCAAACGCCCGCGTCCAAGGCGCCCCGCTTCGACGACGCCATCGCCGCGTTCGAAGCCGCCGACAAAACCGCCCTGCCGCCGAGATGCGCCACGCTGTTCGTCGGCGCCTCCTCGATCCGCTTCTGGAAATCGCTGAAGGAAGACTTCCCCGACCGCACCGTCATCAATCGCGGCTTTGGCGGCTCGACCGTCTGGGAAGTCGATCACTATTTCGACCGCGTCGTCGCGCCCTACCATCCGAAGGAAATCGTCTTCTACGCCGGCGAGAACGATCTCTGGATCGACAAGCGCTCGCCGGATGAAATCTATGCCGACTTCGTGCAGTTCATGCGCCTGAAGGAAAAGTCGCTCGGCTCAACGCCCGTCTATTACATCTCCGCCAAGCCATCGAAGCAGCGCTTCGAACAGCTCGGCCTGCAGGCAACCCTGAACGGAAAAGTCAAAGCCCTCGCCGATGCGCGCAACGATCTCGCCTTCATCGACATCGTGCCCGCCATGCTCAAGCCGGACGGCAAACCGAAAGACATCTTCGTCGCCGACGACCTGCACATGACCCCGGACGGCTACGCCCTCTGGACCCCCATCGTCGACGCCGCCCTCGACGCCGGCCAGGAAGCAAAAGCTCCGGGCTGCTGACAAGACCAGACGCATGCGTGCTAGAGACCCCGCATGTCACGCCTGCCGCCCCTTCCCGACCTCGACTGGCCCGACGCGGATAACAGCGCCGCGCCGTTCGCGCGCGAGCATGGCGATGTCTATTTCTCGGGCGAGGGTCTGTCGGAAAAGCGCGCGGTCTTCCTGACCGGCTGCGGCCTGCCCGAAGCGTGGCGCGGGCGCGAGCATTTCACGGTTGGCGAACTCGGCTTCGGCACGGGCCTCAACCTGCTGGCGCTGTGGGATCTCTGGCGCCGCCACCGCCCTTCGCCCACGGCCCGGCTGGATTTTCTCTCGTTCGAAGGCGCGCTGATCGCAAAGCAGGACGCCGCCAGAATCCACGCCGCCTGGCCGGAGCTGAACGCGCTTTCCAGCCAGCTGCTCGATCGCTGGCCAGACCGCGCGCGCGGCTTCCAGCGCATCGCCCTGCCCGACAACATCACCCTGACCTTCGTGATAGATGACGTGGCGGCTTCGATCCCGCAGGCCCGCGCCCACATCGATGCGTGGTTCCTCGATGGCTTCGCGCCCTCGAAGAACCCCGCCATGTGGTCAGCCGAAACCCTCGCCCACGTCGCTCGGCTTTGTGCGCCCAACGCCCGCGCCGCCACCTACACCGTCGCCGGCGATGTGAGGCGCAACCTCGAAGCGGCAGGTTTCGCCGTTGCGAAGATGCCCGGCCATGGCCGCAAGAAGGAACGTCTCGAAGCAAGGCTAATCGCCCCCCGCACACCCGCAGCACCGTCGCCGAGAACAGTCGCGATTGTCGGCGCGGGCATTGCTGGCGCGTGCGCTGCCCATGCGTTTCTCCGGCGCGGCTGCGATGTCACCATCATCGACCGTGCGAGCCGTCCCGGCTCGGGCGCAAGCGGCAATGCGCTCGCGCTTGTCATGCCACGGCTCGACGCCGCGGACGGTCCCGCCGCACGCGCACTCGTGGAAGCATGGCTTTATGCGAGACGGTTCTATCCGGCGCTGGGCGATGACGCCGTCCAGCAGCTCGATGCAAGACACCTCCCGCGTGGCGAGAAGGAACAGCTGCGTTTCGCAAAGCTGCTGGCTGATCCTCCGGTCGACGACACGATCCTCCAGCCGCTGCAGAGCGGCGTGCGCCATCTCAACGCGATGGCGATCCGCCCGCACGTCGCCCTCCCCCGCCTGATGGATCGCGCCACGCTTCGCTTCGACACGGACCTCGCGGATACGTCGCAGCTATCGGCGGAACTCGTGATAATCTGCGCAGGCATCGGGCTGGCTGACCTGGGCCTCAACGCACCCGCGCTCGCCGGCCGCCTCGGACAGCTCGAATGCATGCCCGCATCAGGCTTGCCCAACGCAATCGCGGATGGCGGCTATGCGGTTGAAGCGTTCGGCGAGCTGGTCTTTGGTGCAACATTCGAGGCCGCCAATGGTCCGCCCCAGATCACGGACGCAGCACGCGTGCACAACCTCGAAACGCTGGCTCGCCTTCGCCCGGATATCACGCCAGCTGAAACCATCTCGCGCGCAGCGATCCGCGCCACCACGCAAGACCGCCTGCCGTTCGCGGGCGCCATGGCGGACAACGAAAAGGCGCCGGACGGCACTCCGGCGCCTCTCAGTCCTCACCGCCTTATCGGCGGCCTCGGCTCGCGCGGCTTTCTATGGGCGCCGCTACTTGCCGAGCTAGTCGCATCGGAAGCCTTCGGTGAACCCTCGCCCATTGAGGCGAGCGTCGCCGAATGCCTTGACCCCGGGCGATTTCAGGCCCGCGCTCTCAGGCGCGGGGGCTAGTCTCTGTTCTGCGCAGCCGCTCGATCTCGTCGGCCAGCCTGCGATCATCATCGGTGACGAGCTTCTCGAGCACGCGCACCCTGTCTTTGAGCTTGGCGATGTCGCTGTGCATCTCGCCAACAACGCCGCGTAGTTGCTCGGCCTCTTCGCCATATCCCTGGCGCTTGGCCTTCACCTTCTCGCGCTCAAGCCTCATCCCGCCGGTGATGACACTCGAAATCGTACCGATCACGATCACTGCAAGAACGAACTCGAAGAAGTTCATTGTACGCCCCTATCGCCGAAGGTCTTCGCTGCGAAGCCGGTCGATCTCGCTCGCAAGCTTGCGATCATCGTCGGTCATCAGTCGCTCGAGAACCGCAACACGATCCTTCAGGCGGTGCAGTTCAGCCACGACCTCGCCGTTCGATGCATCAGAGCCGCGTTGTTCGCGCATCATGTCGAGCTTCATCTTCTGCGACTTGATGAGGTAGCCGCAGATGACGGCGATGATGCCACACGTGATGCCGAGGAGCGGGATCAAAACCCCAATCGAGTTCATATCACTACCCTCTCATCGTGTCGGCGGCGCGGAGCCGTTCGATGTCGCCAGCCAGCTTGCGGTCATCGTCTGTCGCCAGCCGTTCAAGCACCTGCACGCGCTCGCGCAGTTTGGCCATCTCGGCCTGGTTCGCGGCGAGGATCTGCTCGATCCGGCCCGCATCGCCAACACCGGCCTTCAAGGCCAGCCGCTTGTCCTCGTGGGCGATGCCCATCTTCACGATCTGCACGGTGGCGTACAGAACAATGCCGATCCCGACGACTATACTGATCGCGACCCATTCCATCAGGCTTGTCCCCTGTCCGCGCCGCGCAGCTTCTCGATCTCGGCCGCGAGACGCCGCTCGTCATCGACGGCCAGCTTTTCAAGCACGATCAGCCGCTCGCTCATCGAAGTAATCAGCTTCTCCATGGCCGCGACTTTTGTCTTCAGCTCGGCAAGCTCGGACGGGGGCGCCGATTGCTGCCCGTGGGGGCCGCCCATGCCCCAGCTGGCCGCATCAAGGCCCCAGAATTTCGGGTCGCCGAAATGGCTCCAGTCGCCGGCTCGCGCATGTCGCGCCGCACGCCGCGCACGCCAGGCGGCGCGCTTGGCTTCGCGCACCGCGCGCCAGGTATCGCCGCTCTTGCCGAACCCGCCATGGCCATTCTGATCGTGCATCAAGGACGTCCCTCCTGACACTCAGTCGCGCAATTTCTCGATCTCGGCGGCGAGGCGCGCTTCCTCATCCGTCTGCACTTTCCCAAGCACGATGGCGCCGTGATCTTCACGGTCCAGGTATTTCCGGGGCGCCACAGGAGGCTCACGCGGCGCAGGAGCAGTTGCGGGCTTCGTCGTATCGTCGATCATGCCGCTCTCCTTTTATTATTGGTTTGTTGTCAGACCGGCGGCCGGTCGCGGCCGCGCAGGCTGTCGATCTCGCGCGAAAGGCGGCGGTCATCGTCCGTCACCAGGCGTTCAAGCACCGCGACGCGATCCGTCAGCTTTTCGATCTGCGCCTGCATGGCACCCATGACGGCCGCTTCTTCGCGCGAGCCGCCACGGGCCGCTTCGGCCCGGCGGTTCTTGCCCTGCTGCACGATCCAGACGATGGCGACCACCATCAGGAACGGAGCAACGACTGCGATAGTACCTTCCATCTCAAAGCCCCGTGGCCGTCAGCGACGCCGTCGGGCGCCAGTCAATTTCGATATTGCAGTGCGGAGGGCAGCCTCGCGAAGCCACGCCCATGGTCAACCCCTGGTCGCCGCCGCCGAACACGAGCGTCATCTCGCCGGCTTCGAGGTGGACGACGCCCAGACGGGCGCCGACGATAAGCCCTGACATGCCAGTCACGAGCAGTGCAGCTGCGCAGGCGAGTCTGATGTGAAGTGCGCGATCCATCTTGTCCCTCTTTTGTTGGGGCTCTTGGTCCGGGTCGTGTCTGGCGCAGGCGACGGTCTGGCGTGGGAGGAGATTTGCCGTCGCCCGGCTCGTATCAGTCTAGCGTCCTTCGAGATCGCGGAATTCGCGGCGGAGTTTCCATTCCTCGGAAGTCACCGCACGCTCCATCCGCGCCAGCCGGTCGTCCATATCCTTGAACTTGTACCGGATGTTCGAAAACGTCTCACGCGGCCGATCTGACACCGACGTCCAGAACCGCTCCTCGTCGGGCGTCAGATTACGCGGGCGGTATGGCTGGTAAGGCGTGATGGCCCAAATCACCAGGTAAACCGGGAAGATGAAGCCGACGCCGGCGAACATCAGCACCGCGGCGCCGATGCGTGTGACGGTCGGGTCCCAGCCCATGCGGTCGGCGATGCCGCCACAGACGCCGGCGATGACCTTGTCACGTGAGCGGTAGAGCCGCTTCGGGTTCGGGGAGGAGATGTAATCGTCGCGCATCAGTTGATGTCTCCACGGGTGCTGTGGGTCGGACGCGGGCGGGCCGGAGCGGCATCGGGCTCGATGAGACGCTCGAGGGTTTCAATGCGGCGCTCCATCGTGCGGGCGGAGCGCCAGAGATCCTCGAGCATCCGCTCGTCGTCTTCCGTGAGATTTTTCGAAGAGCGGTTCTTCGAAATGTAGTGCAGGATCATCCACGGAAGGACGACGAACAGCGAGACAATGGCGACAAGGCCAAGTCCCATTCCCATGACCGCTTCG
>Ga0075163_10001670_pt1 | contig 29953 bp, 26 predicted proteins | sample JI1023141ADNA_FD_71478 | JGI IMG/M metagenome (GOLD analysis project Ga0075163, IMG submission 71478) | Wastewater effluent complex algal communities from Wisconsin, to seasonally profile nutrient transformation and Carbon sequestration -... | ecosystem: Engineered > WWTP > Effluent > Algae...
GGCGGATCGACGGCGCCGAGCAGTTCTTCACCCGCGCCCGCGACTTCGGCTACTCGAAGACGCCGGTCGAGACCATGGAGATCTGGGGCAAGGACGCGGTGCTGAGCGACGCAGTCTGGATCATCCGCCGCTATCGCCCGGACGTCATCATCACGCGCTTTCCGCCGGGCGGCGGCGAGACCCACGGCCACCACACCGCCTCTGCGATGCTGGCGCAGGAGGCGTTCAAGGCCGCCGCGGATCCCAAGTTCCACCCCGAGCAGGTGCAGCAGGTGGGCGTGTGGCAGGCGCGGCGGATCTACTGGAACCGCTGGCAGTGGGGCGGCCGCACGGGCGAAGACGCAAACTTTCCCAAGCTCGACATCGGCGTCTACAACCCGCTGCTCGGCGTGTCGTACGGCGAGCTGGCGGCCGAGAGCCGCAGCATGCACAAGAGCCAGGGCTTTGGCTCGGCGCGCAGCCGCGGCTCGCTGCTGGAATATTTTCAGACGCTGGGCGGCGATGGCGTGCAGGCGCCAAGTGCCGGAATCTTCGACGGAATCGACCTGACCTGGGGCCGCGTGCAGGGCGGCGCCCGGCTGGCCGAGCTCTTGGCCAAGGTGCAGCAGTCGTTCGATCTGCACCATCCCGAAGCCTCGATTCCGGCGCTGCTCCAGGCGCGCGCCGAGCTCGGCCGGCTGCCAGAAAATCCGTGGAAGGCGACCAAGCTCCAGGAGCTCGACGACGTGATCCTCGGCTGCGCCGGCGCGTGGCTGGAGGTGACGGCGGCCGACCACGCGGCGGTGCCCGGCGGGCAGCTGGTGCTCACCGCTTCGGCGATCAACCGCTCGCCGGCGGCCCTGCGGCTGCGCGAGGTGCGCCTGCCCGCGGGCGTGTCCATGAGCGTCGACAAGGTGCTGGCAAACAACGAGCCCTGGCACAGCGAAAAGAGCATCACGGTGCCTGCGGACGCGGGGCTCTCCACGCCCTACTGGCTGGCCGAGGCGCCGGAAAAGGGGCTCTACACGGTGCGCGATGCCGGCAAGATCGGCATGCCGGAAAATCCGCCGAACCTCGTCGCTGAGTTTGTGCTCTCGGTGGGCGCGGCGCCGGCTGCGGGCGAGCTCGTCATCCGGCGGCCGGTGGTCTACCGCTGGACCGATCCGGTGGCCGGCGAGCGGCTGCGCGCGGTTGAGCTGACGCCGCCCGTGCTGGTCAATCCCGAGGCCTCGGTGCTGATGTTTCCCGACGGGCAGCCGCGCTCCCTGCGGGTGCGGCTGAAGGCGGGTCGCGATGCGGTTTCAGGCAACCTCAAGCTGGAGCTGCCGGCGGGCTTTGTCGCGGAGCCAGCGGTGCTGCCCTTCAAGCTGGATAAAAAGGGCGGCGAGACCGATGTGCGCTTCCAGCTGCGGCCACCCCCGGGGGCTCAGACGGTAAATGGCACCCTGCGGGTGGTGGCGGAGGTCGGCGGCGAGCGGCTGTCGCGCGGTATGCAGCACATCGACTATCCGCACATTCCCATCCAGACGCTGCTGCCCGAGTCAGAGGTGCGGCTGTGCCGCTTTGATCTCAAGAAGGGCAAGACGCGCATCGGCTACATCGCGGGGGCCGGCGATGACGTGCCGGCGGCGCTGCGCCAGGCCGGCTACGAGGTCACGCTGCTCGATGACGAGGCGCTGGAGCACCAGCCGCTCGTGCCTTCACGCTTCAGCGCCATCGTCGTGGGCGTGCGCGCCTACAACACCAACCCCAGAATGGCGTTTCATTATGGGCGGCTCATGGAGTATGTCTCGGCCGGTGGCAACTTGATCGCGCAGTACAACACCAACAACCGGATCTCGAAAGTGTCCGCATCCATCGGGCCGCATCCCTTTGAGATCTCGCAGGATCGCGTGACCGACGAAAATGCCGCGGTCACCGTGGAGCTTGCGGGCCACCCGCTGCTCAGCCGCCCAAACCGCATCACCGACGCCGATTTTGCCGGCTGGGTGCAGGAGCGGGGCCTGTACTTCGCCGACAAGTGGGACGCCAAGTACCAGACGCCGCTCAGCATGCACGACCCCGGCGAGCCGGCGAAAAAGGGCAGCGTGCTCGTTGCCCGTCACGGCAAGGGGGCGTTCATCTACACCGGGCTCGCGTTCTTCCGGCAGCTGCCGGCGGGCGTGCCCGGCGCCTATCGCCTCTTCGCCAACATGATCGCCTATGGCCAATAGCGACCGCACAGACCCGCCAGCGCTTCCGTCCGATGACCGCCCGCCGATCCTGCGCACCTGGGGCCAGATGTACATCCTGGTGCTGGGCAGCCTGGCTGCCGTGATCGTGCTGTTCACCCTGCTCACCCGAGCCTATTCATGACCCCGATCGACTGGCTGGTCCTGGTCGGCACGCTCGCCGCGCTGGTCGGCTACGGCGTGTGGAAGGGGCGCGCGGTGCGCACCGCGGATGCCTACCTGCGCGGCGGCAACGACCTCAAGTGGTACACGATCGGGCTGTCGATCATGGCCACGCAGGCCAGCGCGATCACGTTCCTGTCGACGCCGGGACAGGCCTATGAAGATGGGCTCGGCTTTGTGCAGTTCTACTTCGGGCTGCCGATCGCGATGGTGCTGCTGTCAGCGACCATGCTGCCGGTCTATTACCGGCTGCGCGTCTCGACGGCGTACGAGTATCTGGAGGGCCGCTTTGACCGCAAGACGCGGCAGCTGACGGCGTTTCTGTTCCTGCTCCAGCGCGGGCTCGGCGCGGGGCTCTCGATCTATGCGCCCGCGATTATTTTGTCGTCGGTGCTGGGCTGGCCGCTGCACCTGACCAACCTGCTCATGGGCGTGCTGGTGATCATCTACACGGTGTCGGGCGGCACGCGCGCGGTCAGCCAGACGCAGACCTACCAGATGATCATCATGCTCAGCGGCATGGCGCTGGCGTTCTTCTTCGTGCTGCACTCGCTGCCGGCGCAGGTCTCGTTCGGCGACGCGCTGCACATCGCGGGCACGCTGGGCAAGATGAAGGTGGTCGATTTTTCGCCGCGCTTTGACACCCGCTACACGTTCTGGTCGGGGCTGACCGGCGGTCTGTTCGTCGCGCTGGCGTACTTTGGCACCGATCAGTCGCAGGTCGGACGGTACCTGTCGGGCAGTACGCTGACCGAGAGCCGCCTGGGCCTCTTGTTCAACGGCCTGGTGAAGGTGCCCATGCAGTTTGGCATCCTGCTCGTCGGGCTGATGGTCTTTGTGTTCTATCAGTTCAACCCGCCGCCGATCTTTTTTCACACCGCCGAGCTTGAGCGCGCGCAGCGGACCGAGGTCGGCGCGCAGCTGGGCTCCGTCGAGAGCGCCTACAAGCTCCAGTTTGCCGCCAAGCAGGAGCAGCTGGGTCGCCTGCTCGCCGCGCGCAGCCAGGGCGACCGGGCCGCAGAGCAGGCAGCCACCGATGGGCTGCGTCAGGCCGACAGCCAGGCGCGCGCCCTGCGCGAAGAGGCCAAGCGCCTCATCCAGCGCGGCCGTCCCAGCGCCGAGGTCAAGGACGCGGACTACATCTTCATCACGTTCGTGAAGAACCACTTCCCGGTGGGGCTCGTGGGGCTGCTCATCGCGGTGATCTTCATCGCCGCGATGTCGGCCACGGCCAGCGCCCTGAACGCGCTGGGCTCGACGACCGTGATCGACTTCTACAAGCGCAGCTTCAAACCCAATGCCAGCGACGGGCACTACCTTTTGGCGGGCAAGCTGTTCACGGTCTTTTGGGGCATCGTCGCGATGCTGTTTGCGGCCTTTGCGTCGCTGCTCGACAACCTCATCCAGGCCGTGAACATCCTGGGCTCGATCTTTTACGGTCCGACGCTGGGCGTGTTCCTGGTGGGCTTTTTCCTGAAGCGCGTGGCGGGCACCGCGGTGTTCGTGGCGCTGGTGGTGGGCCAGCTGGCCGTGATCCTGACCTTCGCGCTGACCAAGATCGGCTTCCTCTGGTACAACGTCATCGGCTGCGCGGCGGTGGTCTTTCTGTCGCTGCTATTGAGCGCCGCCCTGCGCCCCGCCCGCGCCGTCAGCGTCTAGTTTCCGCGGTTTACGAGCCAGGCGCGCAGGTGCGGCAGCGTCGTGATGGTGATGACGCCGCTCAGGATGATGGCGGCGGCGACGCCGGTGCGCAGCGTCAGCACCTCGCCGCCGATCGCCCAGCCGATGAGGATCGCGACCACCGGGTTCACGTAGGCATAGGTCGTGGCCTGCGCCGACGTGGTGTTGCGCAGGAGCCACGTGTAGGCCGTAAAGCCGACGAGCGAGCCGAACACGATGAGGTAGAGCAGCGCCAGCAGCGAGCGCAGCGACACCGCGGCCAGCTGCAACCGGCCCGGCTCGCCCAGGATCGTCGAGGCCACGAGCAGCCCGAGGCCGCCCATGAGCATGTAGGCGCCCGAGCCCATGAGCGGCGACGGCGCCACGCTTCCCGGCGGCGCCCGCCGCGAGTAGATGGACCCCGCGGCCCACGAGACGGTCGCCCCGAGCAGCGCCAGCGCCCCCCACGGGTCGATGCGGGCCGCGTCGTGCGCGCCGGGATTTACCAGCACCGCGACGCCAAACAGGCCAATCGCCAGCCCGAGCAGCGTGGTCCCGGTCGGCCGCGTGCCGCCCGGCCGCAGCCAGTCGAGCAGCACGGTGCTCAGCGGCACCGCCGCAACGATCAGCGCCGCCAGGCTCGACGGCACCCGCTGCTCGGCCCACACCACGCCGCCGTTTCCGCCCAGCAGCAGGCCCAGGCCCACGACCAGGGCGGTGCGCCACTGCGCGCCCGTCGGCCAGTCCGCGCCGCGCAGCCGCGCCCAGGTGGTCAGCACCAGGCCCGCGACGACGAAGCGCGTGCCCGCCATCAGAAACGGCGGCAGCGTCTCGATGGCGTAGCGGATGCCGAGGTAGGTCGAGCCCCAGACCAGGTACACGGCGGCAAAGGCGAAAAAGAGCTTCATGCGCTGCTCGGATGTCTCAGGCGCCACGGCCCACCTCCCCTTCCGGGTCGTCGGTGGCAGCGGCTTCGGCGCCGCCGAGCTGCGTCAGCGGCAGCTGCGCCGACTCCTTGAGCGTGCCGAGCACGATGGTGGTGCGGGTCGAGCGCACGTGCGGGATGGCGCCGAAGCGCTCGCGCAAGAGGCGCCCCAGGTCCTCGGTGTCGCGCGCCCGCAGCTTGACCAGGTAGCAGTCCTCGCCAGCGACGTGGTGGACCTCCTGCGCCTCGGGGATCTCGGTCAGGCGGCGGCCGGTCTCGACGGCGCCGACCATCTCGTCGGAGCGTACGAAGATGAAGGCGGTCAGCCCGAGGCCCACGGCCTTGGGGGCCAGGCGCCCCTCATAGCCCTGGATGACGCCCTTTTGTTCGAGCTTGCGGATGCGCTCCAGCACCGCCGAGGGCGCCATGCCGAGCGTGCGGGCGAGCTCGGCGTTGGAGGTGCGGGCATTGGCCTGGAGCACGCTCAGGATGGTTCGGTCGACAGAGTCAAACATGCGTCCTCGCGCTTCGTAAGCAGAATAATTGACGATCCATTAGCCAAGTCAAGGTTGATTGTTCTGTCTACGAGATGAAATTCAGAACAAACGTTGGCAGCCGTCCGCAGCCGGCGGCAAGTGCTATGTTGCCCCCTTCCCGCTTATCTGGAGGCTTGCCGTGAAGCAGTCACTATCTTCGTTTTTCGTCGCTGCCGGTCTGTTCGGACTCGTGGTGGAGCTGGGCTGCGGCGATCCGCAGAACGGGCCGGGCGATGGGGGAGCCGGGCCGGATCCCACCGTCTACAGCGCCGACTGTGAGCCGATCCTGGGCCAGCGCCCGACGCTGCCGTGCAGCATGCCGTGGCCGTCGAACCTGTTTCTGGAGGCAAATCCGGCGACCAAGACCGGCTATTCGCTGAGCTTCGGCAAGACCTCGCTGCCCGCGAGCCGGGCCGGCACGTACATCAGCCCCGACGCCTACCGCAAGCTCGACGGATATGGGCCGAGCACGTCGATCCTGCTGGTGCTGCCCAACGTCGACATCAGCGGGCTGGCCACCGAGGACCACATCGAGCGCTCGCTGGCCGCAGACGCTGCGATCGTGCTGCTGGAGGATGTGCAGGGCAAGGTGCGGCGCGTGCCGTACTGGGTCGAGCTCGATGGCTACGAGGGCGATCCGGAAGAGCAGACGCTGTTTGTGCGCCCGGCCGAGATCCTGAAGGAGGCCACGCGCTACGTGGTCGCGTTCCGCAACCTGCGCGACACCAAGGGCGCGACGCTCCAGCCGGCGCGGCCGTTTGTGCGCCTGCGCGACCGCGACACCGCCGCCGAGCCGCTGCTGAGCAAGCGGCAGCAGCGCTTCGACGCGACGTTTGCGACGCTCGACGCGCAGGGGATCGATAAAAAGACGCTGCTCGTGGCGTGGGACTTCGTCACGGCGAGCAACGAGGCGATGCACGGCGACCTGCTTCAGATCCGCGACGATGCCCTGGGGCGCGGCGGGGCAATGGGGGCGCTGGCGGTCGACAAGATCACCGAGTACATCCCTGCCCCCGACGGCAGCGGCAAGCCCGTGGACGCCAACATCGCCGTCGAGCTCCAGGGGACCTTCACGGTTCCGAGCTACCTGCGGCCGTGGGACCTGGCCGGCTTCAGCGGCTCGCAGCTCAATCGCGATGCCAAGGGGCGCATCAATCCGACGGGCATGCGCACAACGCGCTTCTGGGTGCGCATCCCCTACTCCGCGGTCGACGGCAAGAGCACGCCGCACGGGCTGGTGCTGTATGGCCACGGGCTGCTCGGCTCGGGCAGTCAGGTGCGCGGCGAATTCAACAGCCGCATCGCCAACCAGAACAACCTCATCTTCTTTGCCGCGGATCTCACGGGCATGGCCGAGGCGGATCAGACCGAGGTGGTCCAGATCATGTCGGAGCTCAGCCGCTTCCCGTCGATGGCCGACCGCCTGCATCAGGGGCTGGTGGAGTGGGTGCTGCTGGCGCGGGCGATGCGCAGCCAGCTCGACAAGCTGCCCGAGGTCGCCAAGTACAAGCTCAAGGTCAACCCGGACGAGCTGTTCTATTCGGGGATCTCGCAGGGCGGGATCTTCGGCGGCTCGTTCGTGGCGCTGAGCCCGGATGTGGAGCGCGGGCACCTGGGGGTGCCGGGCAGCAACTACTCGCTGCTCCTCCAGCGGTCGCAGGACTTTGACTCGTTTGCGATCGTGCTAAATGGCACGTATCCGAGCACGCGCGATCAGGCGGTAGCGCTGTCGATGATGCAGCTCTTGTGGGACGCGACGGATCCGGTGACGCACTATCGGCACATCTCGGCCGAGCCCTACCCGGGCAATCGGCCGCATCAGGTGCTGCTGGGGCCGGCGCGCGGGGACTATCAGGTGGCGGTGGTCAGCAATGAGGTGCTGGCGCGCAGCGGGCTCGGGATCGGCGTGATGGCGCACTACGACGACGAGCGCAGCGTGCCGCTGGTGACCGAGCAGCAGTATCCGCTGAAGGGCTCGGGCATCGTGCTGTGGCACTTCGGGAATGCGTGGCCGCCGATCGGCAATCAGCCGCCGCGGGACGATGCCGCCGGCGATCCGCACGAAAAGCCGCGCCGCCGCGACAGCCACAACGCGCAGATGGTCCACTTCTTCCGCACCGGCGAGATCATGGACGTGTGCGGCGGCACGACCTGCTGGCCCGACGGCAGACCCTGAAAAACTGAACGCTTAGCGGTACTTGAGCACAAGAGGGATGACGGTCGCCGGCGAGTGGATGCCGGCGGCCGCCGGGGCGAGCGCGGTGAGATCGCAGGTGTCGCCGCGTCCAGGCTGGGCGGAGGCCCCGGTGCTCGCTCCGGCCTCGCCGAGGGGGCAGGCGACGCGCAGCAGCGGACACAGGGCGGGTTCGAGCGGCGCTTCGGTGGCCAGCACGAAGAGGCGCGTCTCGGGGACCTGCACGCCGCCGGGGAGCACGCGGCGCGGAACCGTGATGCGAACGACCTCGTTGGGAGCGACCTGGCGGTGGGCGGCGCCGCCGTAGAGCAGCGAGGCGCTGCCCGTCTCAGCGAAGACCACCACGTAGACGTGAGCGGGGTTGGGCGCTGCGATCTGCAGCTCAACCTGCTCGCCGGGGTGGACGGTGTCGTCGGTGTGCAGCTGGCGCGGGCCGGGCAGCTGCGGCCCGCTGGCCACCAGCCGCACCGACAGCGTCGGCGGCGTGTGAAAGGCGTTGTCGGGAGAGACCGGCGGCGCGGCGGCACAGCCCGCGCCGAGCAGGGCAAAAGAGAGGGCCAGAACTTTTCGCGTCATGTTGACCTAAGTTTAAAAACATCCCGAAACTTAAGCCATCCCGCTAGCGAAACGCCTAGCTCGGGTCGGGCTTGGGGGTCTTGGGCGAGTTCGGGAACATCTCGGGCATCTTGATGTAGTCGACGGGGATGGTCCCGGTCAGCGTCTTCAAGAAGGCCACGATCGAGCCGATGTCGGGGTCGGTCAGCTCCTGGCCGAGCTGATGGCGGGCCATCTGGCGCACCGCGTCTTCGAGCTTCTCGACGCTGCCATCGTGGAAGTAGGGGGCGGTCTTCTCGACGTTGCGCAGGCTCGGCACTTTGAAGAACATCTCGTCGACGGAGTTCTTGGTGATGACGCCGCGCCCCTTGTCGGTCATGTTCGGCCACGCCTTGACCAGGCCCGCCTTCTGGAACATGGCGCCGCCCATGAGCGTGCCCAGGTGGCAGGTGGGGCAGCCGACCTTCATGAACTTGTTGAGGCCCGCTTTTTCCACGTCGGTGAGCGCGCTCTTGTCGCCGCCCAGGTACTTGTCCCAGCGGCTGGGCGTGACCAGCCGGCGCTCGAACGCGGCGATGGCGGACGCGGCGTGGGCCAGGGTCACGGGCTGCGCATCGCCCGGGTAGACCTTCTTGAACAGGTCGACGTACTGCGGAATCGACTGGAGGCAGGCCTCGACCTGCGCAGGCGCCGGGATGGCCATCTCGACGGGGTTTAGCACCGGGCCCATGGCCTGCTCTTCGACGTCCTTGGCGCGGCCGTCCCAGAACTGGGTGAAGTGGCCGGCGGCGTTGTAGACCGTCGGCGAGTTGCGGCTGCCGGTCTGCTTCTTGTGGCCAATCGAGACGCGCTTGCCGTCGACGCCGAAGGTGATGAGGTCGTGGCAGCTGTTGCAGCTGACGTCGTGGTTTTTCGACAGCCGCTTGTCGTAGTAGAGCATGCGGCCGAGCGCGACCTTGTCCTCGCTGAAGGCGTTGGCGGGATTGAGGAACTCGGCGGGCAGCGCCGGCTTGAAGATCGCCAGCCGGGCCTCGTCGGGGTCGGTCGAAGGGGCGGTCAGCTGGGCGGTGGAGGTCGGCGGTGGCGTCTCTGACTTGGGGCAGCCGGCGCTCAGCCAGACCGTCAGAATGGCCACCGAGCCAGCAATACGGGATGTATGGCGATGTCGGTTCATGGAAACTCCTTCAGTTGCGGTTTTATACCGCAGGCCGGGTCAGGAGCGGGAGCCGAACCGTGAAGCGGGTGCCGACGCCAGGCTGGCTCTCCACGGCGAGCTCGCCGCCCAGCTCCTCGACAATCTGGCGGGAGATGGCCAGCCCGAGTCCGGTGCCCTTCTGCTTGGTCGTGAAGAAGGGGTCGAAGATGCGCTTGAGCTGGGCGGGCTCGATGCCGACGCCGTTGTCGGTGACTTCCAGGATGGCGCAGCCCTCGCGCTCGGCCAGCAGCACCTTGACCTGATTGGCGTCGTGCTGGCGCGGCGGCATGGCCTGGATGGCGTTCAGCACCAGGTTCAGCAGCACCTGACCAACGCGCGTCGACGAGCCGATGACCTGCGGGCTGGCGCTGAGCTCGACGATCAGCCGGACGCGGTTGATCGCTTCGCTGCGCACCAGGCGCATCACCGAGCGGACCACGTGCGCCAGATCGATCGGCTGGCGCGACATCGGCTCGCTGCGCGCCGACAGGCTGATGCCGTCGACCACCTCGATGAGCCGCTGCGAGCCCTCTTCCGCGTCGGTAAGTGCCGCCTCGATCTCGCCCAGGTTGGCGAGCGCGTCGGCGCTCAGGCGGGCGCCGCACTGGGCCAGGGTCTCGCGCAGCGCCCGGCGGGCAAAGCCGACGTTGGTGCTGACGACGCCCAGTGGGGTGCGCAGCTCGTGACCGATGCTGGCAGTGAGGACGCCGAGTGCGTACATGCGCTCGGTTTCGTTGATGCGCAGCTGCAGGCGATTCACGGTGGTGCGCAGTCGATAGCGCTCCACCGCGTCGCGCAGGATGGCCAGCAGCTCGTCGGCGTTCCACGGCTTGTGGAGGTAGCGGCTGACGTGGCCGCGGTTGATGGCGGCGATCGCGGCGCTCAGGTCCGAGTAGGCGGTGACCAGCATGCGCACGGTGTCGGGATGGGCGGCGTGCACGCGCTCGCAGAGATCTATGCCCGAGATGCCGGGCATGCGCTGATCCGAGATCAGCACCGCGATGTCCTGGCGCTCGGCCATGATGCGCAGCGCTTCGTCGCCGCTGCGGGCGATCACCACGTCGTACTGCGAGTCGGCCATGGCCCGGAAGGCGATGAGGTTTGCGCGATCGTCGTCGACGTAGAGCACGGTGGCGCGCTGATCGATGCCGGGCACCGACTGCGACGTGCCGGGCGAGCTCGGGCGCGGCAGCCGCTCGGACCCGCGCGAGCTCTGGTTGGGGCGCGAGGGCTCGCTCATGCGACCGCTCCTTCACGCCGCTGCCGCGCGCCAGAGACGCCGCTGAACTCCGTCTCGCCCGAGGCGGAAACTGCACTGGCTCCTTCGACGGCGCCGATGGGCAGCTCGACGATGAACTCGGCGCCACCGCCCTGGCCGGCGCCGCTGGAGACGCGCAGGGTGCCGCCGTGCGACTCGACGATCTGGCGCGACAGATAGAGCCCCAGCCCCGTGCCTTCGCCCGGCGAGCGGGTGGTGAAGAAGGGGTCGAAGATGCGCTCGCGATTCTCCGCTGGAATGCCGGGACCTTCGTCGGAGATCGATAGGATCACGGTGTTGCGATCGGTCTCGGCCAGCGACAGGTAGATGTGGCCGCCGGTGGGACTTGCCCGCACAGCGTTGTCGAGCAGGTTCAAAAAGACCTGATTGAGCTGCCGCGGCCGCGCCAGGATGATGCTGACCCGATCGCTCAAGAAGCGACGGTCGACGGTCACGTTGCTGTTGCGCAGCCGATCGGCGAGCAGGCGCAGCGTGGTCTCAAGGCCGTGGCGGATGTCGAACATGCTCACGCCCTCACCGTCGGCCGGACGGGCGTGGTCGGTGAGCGCGGTGGTGATCTCGGAGATGCGCCCCACGCACTCTTCGATCATCTCCAGCACCTCGGCCTGCATGACGGGCGTGAGCTCGTTGCGCTTGCGCAGGGCGGCGGCGCCGGTGTTGATGGCGTTCAGCGGATTCTTGATCTCGTGAGCAACGCCGGCGGCGAGCGTACCAACGGCAGCCAGCCGGGCGGCGTTGGCAACCTGCGCGGTCAGGCGCCGCACCTTCAGCTGCACCGCGACGCGCACGAGGAGCTCGCGCGGGCTGAAGGGCTTGACCAGGTAGTCGGCGGCGCCGTGGCCGAAGCCTTCGAGCGTCTCGTCGATGCCGCTGCGCGCGGTCAGGAGGATCACCGGGATGGCGCGGGTGCGCAGGTCGTTTTTGACCTCGCGGCAGAGCTCGGTGCCCGACAGATGCGGCATCATGACGTCGGCGAGCACCAGATCCGGCAGCCGGCTCTGGATGGCCTCCAGCGCGGCGCGACCGTCGGCGACCACCGTCACGTTGTAGTAGGGGCTGAGGAGCTCGTAGAGGAAGCTGCGCAGGTCGGGATTGTCTTCGGCGACCACCAGATCGGCGCAGCCCTGATCGCCGGGCAGCAGCGCGGCCAGCGACTGGCTCGACTGGCTGCGGCCAAAGTCGAGCTTGGGATCCAGCCCCTCGGTGACATGGGCCAGCGCGGGATTCTGGACCACCGGCAGGCGGCTGTCGGACGAGGCATTGACCGCGCTCTGCGAGTCGAGGAGCTCCTCGCGCAGGTGGGTCGTGCCGACGCGCAGCCGCACTGAAAAGCAGGCGCCCTCGCCCGGCCGGCTGGCGACGCTGACGCTGCCGCCGTGAAGCTCGATGAGCTCTTTTACCAGCGCCAGGCCGATGCCGGCGCCGCCCTGCTTGCGCCCCGGCGACTCAACCCGGCGAAAGCGCTCGAAAATATAGGGCTGCTCGGCCAGCGGAATGCCGGGGCCGTTGTCAGCGACGGTGATCTCGATGCTCTGCTCGGCTTCGAGATGGCGCAGGCCGACGTCGATGGTGCCGCCGCGCTCGGTGAACTTGAGCGCATTGCCGAGGAGGTTGGTCAGCACCACCTCCAGCTTGTCGCTGTCGCCCATCACCGTCTCGGGCAGCGGCTCGTCCGGCACCGTCAGCTTGAGCTTCAGGCCCATGCTCTCGGCCGCGGGCTGAAACGCCGCCACCACGCCCTGCACCAGCGCCTGGATATCGATGGTGCCGATGCGCAGCCGCAGCTGCCCGGCCTCAAGCCGCGCCAGATCCAGCAGGCCGTCGATGAGGCGGTGCAGGCGCAGGGCGTTGCGCAGCACGACCTGTAGGGTGTTGAGCACCGGCTCGGGCAGGCCGCCGCGCGCGGTCAGCTCCTCGATCGGCGCCCGGATGAGCGCCAGCGGGGTGCGCAGCTCGTGCGAGATGTTGGCGAAAAACTGGTTCTTCAGGCGATCGAGCTCGCGCAGCCGCTCCAGAGCCGCCTTGAGCTCGGCGCTGGCCTGATCGAGGGCGGTGCGCGCCTCGTACTCGCGCCGCGCCATGTTGTAGCGCATGGAGTTGGCGGCGACGGAGATGATGCTGGTGAGCAGCAAGAAGTAGAGGTTGTTGAAGAATGCCCCGTAGAGCGGTGGCCGCGACCACAGCGCCGGCACCAGCCACATGGTCAGCACCATCATGCAGACCCAGAACGCCTGCCTGCCGCTCCACACGTACACCAGGCCCGAGCCCAGGATGCACAGGTTCAGGCCGGCGTAGTACGGTGAGCTCGCCGCTTCGCCGAGGCGCAGGATCATGATCTCCATGGCGCCGGTGCAGGCCAGGATGACGATCACGATGAGCAGATAGCTGTAGCGCGCTACCGACTGCGCTCGCGAGGCCGCCAGCACCAGCAGCGAGACCGCGGAGGCGGCCATGCGCAGGGCCAGAAACTCCCAGACATACTGCCGGTTTGTAAACAGATCCAGGGAGATCCCGGCCGGCATCAAGACCGCGCAGAGGATACAAGTCAGCCGCACGGCGGCGGCGTTGTAGCCCTGCAGGTAGGCCTTGAAGTCCGGGGTCATTTCTCCACGACAAGGAACAAGTTGACCCCGAGCGGCTCCGACTCGACGCGCGCCGCCAGCGGGGCCGGGCGCAGGACCCGCGCCTTTTCCAGCAGCTGGGCGCGCGAGCGGTGGATGAGGAACCACTCGGCGAAGTACTCCATGAAGTAGCGGGTCGGGTTGGAGACGTCGACGTTGCCGACGAGCAGCTGGCCGCCGCTGGGGATGGCTTCGTACAGGGTCCCAAGCAGGGCGCTGAAGCTGCGATCGGACAGGTAGTCAAACAGGCCGGCGCTGTAGATGAGCTGGCGGTGGCCCATGGTCTGGGCGATGAGACCGCCGCAGAGCAGGCGGCGCACCGACTCGCGCACAAAGTGCAGGCGGGCACCAGTGCGCTCGGCGATCGGCGTCAGGCGGCGCTCGCAGTAGGCGATCGCGCGGCTGTCCTGGTCGACGAGCATGACGTCCAGGTGCGGGCCGAGCTCGGGGCTGGTCTCGAGCAGCGACTCGATCTCGCGACCGGGGCCGGCGCCGATGCTGGCGACGCGCACGCGACCGCCGCCGCTGGCCTGGGCGCCGCGCAAGAGGATGCGCAGCTTGTCGGTGAGATAGCCGACGCGGTTGATGTTCGCCTGAGCCGCGACCTCCGTCGCTGCGCACTGGTTGAGCACGCGCGCAAACAGCGTCGCCCCCTCCATGTGGCTGGGGCGGTAGAGCATGTTCATCATCTCGTAGTCGCCGGCGTAGCCGAGGGGCTTCTGCTGGGCGCGACGGATGAACGGGGCGTTGAGGAAGATCGCGCCGAGGTGGTGCTGCGCGTAGGTCCGGTAGATGACGTGCTCTTCCTCGCTCAGGCCAGTGAGCAGGCCGCCCATGGCGTGCGAGGCCTCGTGGACGCGCTGCACGATGCGGGGACCGACCTCGGCCAGGTACTGCGCGCAGATCTGGCTGTAGGTAAACAGGTCCTCGCTCTGCAGGGCAGCCTCCTCGCGATCGAGGAAGACCCGCATGCGCTCAAGGTAGTTGCGCAGGTCCGAGACCCACTCCTTGAACTCGGTGCGGATGCGGCGGCTGTCGGCGGTGCGCTCGGCCTCGTCGCAGCGGGCGGCGAAGTGGCTGCGCGTCTGCTTTTCGTAGAGCAGCGGCAGATCCACCACCTTGCCATCCAGAAACAGGCCGACGATGAGGTCGTTTTCCTCGGCGCGCACGTGGCGGACCACGGCATCGGCGTGACAGACGACCTCGCCGCTCTCCAGCGTGACGTGCAGGCCGATGAAGCGATCGTCGACCTGCACCAGCGGCAGCTGCTCGGCCGCCCCCGGAACGCGCAGGCACACGCCGCTCAGCGAGACGTTGTCGCACCTGCCGCTCAGGATCTGAAGTCGCGGGTGCCAGGAGGTCGCGACGAGCGCCCCGATTCCAAACTCCGACGCCTGGTGACGGAGGGCGCGCAGCTTGTAGCCGCTGCGCGGCGCTTTTTCACCTGAGCCTGGTACCTGCACCGCCGCGACTGCTGTCATTTCACAATCCCAAAAGCTGGGTCAGCGCGGCGATGTCCAGCGGCTTGCGCAGGCAGGCGGTGGCTCCCGCTTGCTTGAACGCAGCCGTCAGTTCGTCATCGAGCCGACCGGTGAGCGCAATAATCACAATTTCCGCAGTATTTGGATTCTGCCGAATCTGACGGCACACTTCGACTCCATCCATGCCTGGCATCATGGCGTCGAGAAGCACCGCGTCCGGCTTGTCCGTTCCGATCTTGAGCAGCCCCTCCACCGCCCCCTCGGCGACCTCCACGTCCAGGTCGGGGAACTGCTGCTTGAGCCCCCGGCGCGTCGCGCGCAAGAACGTGCCGTCATCGTCGATGAGCAGCAGCCGCTTGGCCTGCGGGAGCAGGGTGCGCGGCACCGGCATCTGATGGGTGCGGAGGAACTCGACCAGCGCGCCAGGCTCGACACGGCGATGCCCCCCCGGAGTCCGGAAGGCAGGCAACAGCCCCTTGTCGATCCACGACAGCACCGTTGATGGGCTGACGCCGATTAGCTCGGCTACAGCATGCGAGGTGAGAAACGCGTTTGTCATGGCCATTACGCGATAAACCGCCCTCTGATGATCCTGCCCGTCCCGTCCCGAAGCTGTCAAGCGCCCGCAGGCGTCCTCCTCCCACACGAGAGCGGACTACGCGGTATCCATGCCAGCCCCAAAGCGATCCGGGGTATGTGGTTGGTGATCTGGCTGCGACTGCTCCATGGCGTCGCCGTGGCGACCCTAGGTTCTCATATCATGAAATCTGATTTGTTTACCAATTTGCCCGACAAGAAGCGTTGACTCCAGCCCCAGCAGCCGCCCGAGAAGCCCCCGCTGTGGCCCGGCAGCGCCCACCTTTTTCGCGCTAGACGGGACCCCGGTGAATGGCTAGGATGCAGCCCTCTCTCGGGAGAAAAAAGGCAGATACGATGCGTCGTCTGATGTTGTTAGCAATGCTCCTGCCGCTGACGGGCGGTTTCCTGTGGTCCGTGTCGTGCGAGGGCGACAACTACCGCAACGAGCTGCCGCTGCGCCCGTTCGACACGGAGAAGCAGGATGCAGGGTATCCGGACCTGCCGTTCACCCACGCGACCGACATGGCCAAGCCTGCCGATCAGGCGGCGCCGGGCGACCTGCTCAAGCCGGCTGATCTGGCGACCCAGCCCGATCTCGCGACGCTCCCCGACCTGACCGCCCTGCCCGATCTCACCCCGCCCGCCGATCTGTAGCTAAAGCGCCTCGTCTGGCAGCGGCTCACCGCTCCAGCGCTGGCCGCAGCGCTCGCACACCCACTCCCACATGGTCTCCTTCGGCTCGCTCTTGCCCAGGATGGGCAGGGACAGGCGCGGATCCCGGGTCGCGGATTTGTCGGGGGCAGCCGCCTGGACGTGCCTGAGCTCGCCGCCGCATGGAGCGCTGTCATAGCCACGTAGGGTGATGTGTCTCATGTCTGGAGAGTCTAGCGGCAGGTCGCGCAGTGGCGGCCAGCCTCTTCGCACTCGCGCTGGGCGCGGCGGCAGCTTCCGGCGCTGCGCTCGTCGTTGAGCTCGCTGGCGAGCTTGCAGATGCGGCGGTGGCAGGTGCAGATGTCCTCAGCTGCCAGGCAGACGCCGTCGCAGCGACCGGCCGAGCCGCCTGGGAGGCTGTCGCCGCTCGACATCTGGACCTGCGAGGGCGACGCCTCGCTGGCAGCGCCGGCAATGGAGCCGCTGTCGCCGGGCAGGCTCGCCTTGCGCTCGCTGATCTTTCGTTCGAGCGCGCGGATCTCGGCCTGCTGGCTGCTCTCGGCCTCGGTCGTGGGCGGCGCCGCCGGCTGGTGGGCGCAGGCGGCCAGCCAGAGCACGAGCCCCAGCGATGCGGCCAATGGGACGTTTAAAGGCCCAGCCCGAAGATAGCCAGGGCGTCGCTTCATTTGTTCTCCACGGGGCCCCGCGTCCCCTCGGCAGGCAGGTTCAACAAGGCGCGTTGTAGCCGGCGGGCAATCTGGGTGGCCTGCTCCAGGGCGCCGATGGCCTGGCGCTTGGCCTCTTTTTTCGCCTCGGGCTCGGTCAGCCGGCCGGCCCGCGCCTCGTAGACGTCGGCGGCCACCATCTCCAGGTGGACCCGGAAAAAGCTGTCGTGCGTCGAGCCCTTGCGGCCCAGCTCCAGCTGGGCGAGCGCCTGCTCTTCAGCCTCTGCACCGCCGGTGGCCAGGTAGAGCTTGGCCAGGCGGGCGCAGGCATCGAGCCGGACATCTTCAGCCTCGAAGGCATCGCTTGGGAAGGGGATGTTCAGCACCTCTTTGACCGAGGCGATCGCCGCGGCCAGATCGCCGTCGCTCAGGTGCAGATCGGCCCGCCGCTGCCAGGCGCGCGCTTCGGTGAGCATGAGCAGCACCGCCTCGCCGCTGACCTGCGGGGCAACGCTGGGCGGCCCCGGCGCGGGGCGATGGCAGGCCGGAAGGCCCAGGGTGGCGACGGTCAGCGCGGCGAGCGCCGCCGCCCGCAGCCAACCTTTTTGCGGTGTCTGGCTCATGGCATCACTCCGTGGCCCATGGAGACCGCGCCAGCGGCCAGGCCGCGGCCGCTGACTCCACGCTCGCCGTCGCTGGCGGCGCTGCGCAGCTCTGCAATGCGGGCCTGGATCATCAGGTCCAGACGCTGCGCCGGGGTCTCTTTGAGCTTGAACGAGTCGCGCCACATGAGCCCCTGGATCGCCCGTCCCGACGGATTCAACGCTCGACTGGCGCGCGCTCCGGAGGCGCCGTTTTCATGGGCGCCATTGGCAGCCCGGCGCAGCTCGCCCTGGTTCTGTCCAGGACCCTGTCCAACGATCAGCCAGCTCACGATCAGCAGCAGCGCCGCTGCGGCCAGGAGTCCGCCGGTGCTGGTGAGCGATCGTCCCAGGCGCGTCCAGCCGCCGCTGCGCTGGGCGGCGCGCAGGCGCTTGGCCGACACGCTCTCGCGAGCAGCGCGGGCCAGCCGCCAGGCCCTCACCTCGCCCAGCGAGTCCTCGGCCGTGGGTAGGCGCAGGTGGGCGGCCAGCCAGCGGCGCTCGGCCGTGGCGGGGGCCGGAGCAGGTTCGTCGCCGCCGTCGCCCAGGGCCCGTCGCAGGGCCGCGGCGGCCCGCAGCTCCTCTTCGGTCGGCGGCGCATCGATGGCGCTCTCGGGCTCGGCGCCCGGCTTCGCAGCTCGGTCCCGCGACCCCTTCTTGTCGCTCGGTCCCGGCCGCTCGTCGTCAAACCTCGGCATCGGGTTCTCCATAGGCCTTGCGGAAGGCCCGCACGGCCCGGAACAGCAGCACGTCGAAGGTCTCGACGCTAACCGCTAGCGTCGTGGCGCACTCTGCACGCGATCGCTCCTCGCACAGCCGCAGCCGGATGGCCTGGGCGTAGCGAGGATGAAGCCCGGACAGCGTCTCTTCGATGCGCTGCTGGGCGATCCGCCGCTCCTCTTCAGCGCTCAGGGCCGCAGGCGGCGCCGGCGTCTGGGGCTCGGCCGTGGCGGTCAGCTCGTCCCGCAGCACCTGACACATGCGCTTGCGGCGGCCCACGGCCCGGTGGTGGTCCAGGACCTTGTTGAGGGCGATCTGCCGCAGCCAGTGGTAGATGCTGCGATCCTGCCAGACGAAGCCCTGGATGCGCTCAAGCGCGGTCAGGAACGTGTCCTTGAGCAGATCCTCGGCCTGGGCGCGCTCGCCAACGCGTCCCAGGACGCAGGCGAACAGGGACTCGGCGTGCTGGGCCAGCACCGGCTCCAGGGCGGCCAGATCGCCTCCCTGGGCGCGCTCAATGGCCCGCCGCTCGCGCATGAGCAGCGTCTGCGAATCTACGCTGTGGTTGTCGGCTTGCAAGTGCAACCTAAGACAATAAACGATGAACGATCGACTGGCTTACAGTCTCCGCGACTTTCGGTGCCAGTCCCCCTCTGCCAGGGCCCCAGACCCAAGGCCCGTAGCAGATTGGTAGCGGCGTTACTTGAGTGCGAGAGAGAAGGCGGCGTGGGTCTTGTTGCAGGTCTTACACTCGGGGAACTGGATTGCTTGCATCTTGGCAAAGAGGCAGCTGGCCACCGGCGAGCTCGTCTGACCATTGACGCGCACCGACGAGACGGACCCGTTGCCCTTCACCATGAATTCAAACTCGATCTTCTTTACGCCGGGATTGCGCTGCGCCTCTTCACGCAGGCAGCCCGAGAGCAGGCTGAACTTCTGCTGCATCACGCGGTTGATGTCGTCGGCGCTCAGCACGTCGCCGCCCTCGTCGAAGTTCAGGTTCTGGGAGTCGTCGAACGCGCCGTTCTTCGGTCCCTTCTTCTTGGTCCCGCCCGGCTTCTTGGGCTTGGCCGGATCCACCGTCAAGGCGATCTGGATGCCCTTGAAGAACTCCTCGTTGGACATCTCGGGCTTCTTGTTGGTCGGCGGCGGCGGCGCTTTGTAGATGAACTTGGCGTAGATGCCGATGCCGCTGCCGATGACCACCAGGACCGCGAAGATGCCCGACAAGAGCTTGACGACGGCGTCGCGGTGCTTGGCGCGCTCTTTCTGGTCCTTGAGCTGGCGATCGAGCTCGGCGTGCTTGGCCGTCCACTCGCGGGCCAGGGTCCCGACGAGCGGATGGTCGGCGACGCGGCGGCGCTCACCGGTCTCGTTGTCGAGGATGTTGTGGTCGGCGTGGACCTTGCCCTGCTCGATCTGCGCCCGTACCTCGCGCATCGAGAAGGGACCGTAGTCCATCTTGTCCTCTTTTTGGATGAGCCACCGCTCCTGATCCTCGTCGAACTTCTCGCCTGGACGAGGCGGCAGCGAGTGATGTCCACCGCTGGAAGTCGGCGGCGGCGGCAGCCCTGGCAGCCCGCCAATGGAGCTTCGCGCCGGCGGCGGCGCGATGGCGGCGGGACCGCTCTCACCGGGCACGCGCAGACCAGGCAGCGACGGACCACGCACCCCTGGAAGGGAGGGCCCTGGCGCGGCTCCGCCGTCGTCTGCGGCGTTGTCGGTAGCGGGTTCGTCTTTCGCAGCTGTCTCAGACATGTGTACATTGCCCGGGCCGCTAGCGATGGCCCCCTCGAATCAATAGTAGCGATTCTACATTATCGCGGTCAATCACGTCTGGAGTGAGCTTTTGTACGACGCTGGCTCGCGACACTGCACTGCGACCACAAGGTATTACCGGTTCGTGTTGCGCAGGACGGCGTGCGGAAGGCCTTCGTCGACAGAAGCGCGGCTGATCTCCATGAACTGCGCCTTGCGCTGGAGGTCGCGCAGATCGCGGGCGCCGCAGTAGGTCATGCCCGAGCGGATGCCGCCCATGACGTCGGCGATCACGGCGGTCACCGAGCCCTTGGCGGCCACCTCGATGCTGATGCCCTCGGCGGTCTTCCAGTCGGCCATGGCGCCCATGTAGTCCTCTTGTGCCTCGCGCGAGGCCATGCCGCGGAAGACCTTGACGAAGGTCTCTTTGCCATCGGCGCCGATGCGAGCGACGCTGGCGCCGGGGGTCTCCTCGGTGCCGGCGAGCATGCCGCCGAGCATGACGCAGGCGGCGCCGGCAGCCAGCGCCTTGACGGCGTCGCCGGGAACGCGGATGCCGCCGTCGGCGATCAGCGGGCGGTCCACCTTGCGGCAGTCGAGGATGGCGCTGAGCTGCGGCACGCCGTAGCCGGTCTTGATGCGGGTGGTGCACACCGAGCCCGGCCCGATGCCGACCTTGATGACGTCGGCGCCGGCCGCGGCCAGGTAGTCGGCGCCGGCATAGGTCGCGACGTTGCCGGCGATGATGCAGATGTTGTCGCTGTACTGGTCGCGCAGGGCGCGAATGGTCTGGTTGACCATCTTGCTGTGTCCGTGTGCGACATCGACGCACAGGATCTCGGCGCCGGCCGCAACCAGCGCGTCGGCGCGCTCCATGGCGTCGCCGCTGACGCCGATGCTGACGCCCACCTGGCCGACCGCCCGCACGCGGCGGTAGTCGGCCACGTTCTGATCGATGCTCATGAAGCGGTGCAGAATGCCCAGCCCGCCGAGCTTGGCCATGGCAATGGCCATGTCGGCGCCGGTGATGGTGTCCATGTTGGCGCTGATGATCGGGATGCCCAGCGCAATGGGCTTTTCGGGCCCGCCAAAGGTCACCTCGGTCGAGACCGCCTGGCGCGAGCGGATGCCGTTGTAGCCGGGGACCAAGAGGACATCGTCAAAGGTAATTCCGCGTGGAAACAGCATTTGGCCTCACAGTGCGATCGATTTGTCGTCGGGGTCGCTGTCGTTGTCATCCAGTTCGTCGTCTTCGTCGTCCGCTTCGGCCGCGGGTGCGGCCTTCAAGGCGGCCTGCGCCTCGGCCTGAATGGCCGCGATGTCGACCGAGCCGTCGGCCTGCGCATCGCCGCCGCTCGGAAACTCCAGCCCTTCGATCGAAAACTCGCGATCGCCGGCCGCCACCCGCACGGTCACCAGATCGCCAATGCGCTTGCCCACCAGCGCCCGTCCGATCGGCGAGGACCAGCTGATTTTACCGTCGCGCGGGCTGCTCTCGTCCTCGCCGACGATCTGGAAGCGGGTGCTCTTGCCTCCCTCGTCTTCGACGATGACCACGGCGCCGAAGCAGACCCGGTTCGAGCGGTGCTGGCTCGGGTCGATGACTTCGGCCAGCGACATGCGCTTGAGCAGGAATCGGATGCGGCGGTCGATCTGGTGCAGCTGCTTCTTGCGGTAGATGTACTCGGCGTTCTCCGAGCGATCGCCTTCGGCGGCAGCCTCGGAGAGCTTCTGCACGACCTCGCGGCGGGTCTTGAGCCGGAGCAGCTCGAACTCGCTCTGAAGTCGGCGAAAGCCGCTGGGGGTGATGTAGTTTTTGCCCTCGGGCTTCTTCTTTTCAGACGACTTTTCAGACGGCACGACGGTCATTCTACCAGAGCAGCGCCTGCCAGCGGGATGCGGCGAGAGGTGCTACCAGGGTAGTGGCGTGCCCTGGTAATGGAGGAAGAGGCCGCTCTGTTCGAGCGTCAGCTTGTCGATGACCTGGTTGATGCCGGCGACGCTGGCCTCGGGGGTCAGCATGCCGAAGCCGCGCGTCATGTCGGTCTGGACCATGCCCGGGTGCACCGCGATGACGACGATGCCGCGGCTCTTGAGATCCACCGCCAGGCTGCGGGTCGCCATGTTGAGCGCGGCCTTGGACATGCGGTAGCCGTAGTAGCCGCCGCTGGTGTTGTCGTCGAGCGAGCCCATGCGCGAGGTCATGTTGATGATGCGGGCGCCGTCGGCCAGGTTGCCCAGCAGGGCGTGGGTCACGCGCAGGGCGCCGAGGGCATTGACCTTGAACTGTTCGAGCAGGGCGCCGAAGTCCAGGTTGTCGAGCGTCTCGACCGTCAGGATGCCGGCGTTGTTGATGAGGATATCGATGCTGGTGTTGCCGAGCGCGCTGGCCATGAGCTCAACGCTGCGCTCATCCGCGACGTCGGCCTGCATGACGCGCAGCTGGTCGGGGTGGCGATCGAGCAGCGCCGACAGCTCGCTGGACGATCCTGGATTGCGGCAGCAGGCGATCACCTGAGAACCGCGAGCCAGCCACTGACGAACAAACTCGATCCCGATGCCTCGACTGGCTCCCGTCACCAGGACAGTCGGATTATCGGAATGCGCACCTTCGCTTTGATTGTCATCCATTCTTTAGGTTGTAGGGCACCAAGGTCTAAATAGGCAAGTCCCCGTCGTCGCCGGATCTGCCAGGACTCGCCCAGAACGGGCATGGAGCCCGCTACGGGCCTGGCAAAGGTCAACTTTTGGGGCGGCGCCGTCAGACCATTTAGCATTGGCCCATTTTTTCAGCTTCGTCGTCCAGGTAGGCGAACGTGCGCACCAGTCGCAGGATCTGGTCGCGCTGGCCCGCGGTGAGGTCCACAAACTCCAGGCCCATGCCGGGCTGCCGGCCGGGGTCGTTGTCGTCGCGCGGGGGGTTTATCCACTTGACCTTGGCCTCCAGCTCCAGCGCCGGACCGCCCGGAGGGCTGAAGCGCAGGTTGAGCTGCGTGCCCGGCGGCTCGGGCTTGGGGGTGCGGACGAAGATGCCCATCGCGCTGATGTCGGAGATGTAGGCAAACAGGAAGGTATCGGAGGCTTTGTAGTCTACCGACCAGTCCACGGCCACGCGCTCGTACTGGCGGCGATCGATGCCACTGCGCCGCTCTTTGCCATCCGGGCGATCGCGGCCCTCGGCTCCCCGACGGTCCGTGGCCAACGACGGTATCTTGTTCATCCGGTCTGCCCTCTCGAAGAAGTGGTCGAGTCGAGTTGCCGGACGGACATACTTCGCAGCCGGTCCCGGGTAAAGAAAAATATTCGCGACTGGGAGTGGTGGGGCAATCTTAGCGGCGGAGGCTCAGCTCGACGACGGCGTCGTCCAGCTCGGTGCTGCTCTTGGCGTGCGGATCTTCGAGGGGCTCGGGGTGCAGCGTCGACAGGGTCTCGCGCTCGATGAAGTCGCCGTGGCGGAAGATGGCCGCCGCGATGCCCACATCGCCGGTCGCATAGCCCAGGCGCACCCGGTCGCTGACCTTGCAGCCGGCCTGCTTGCGCAGCTCGCCGATGGCGCGCACCATCTCGCGGGCGATGCCGCGGTCGCGCAGCTCGGGCGTGATCTCGGTGGTGATGGCCACGACCACGCCCTCCTCGGCGTGCGCCGCCAGCCCCTCGGGAGCGTGCGCGCTCAGCAGCACCTCGTCGGGCTCCAGCTCGATCGCGCCATCGGCGGTGCCGAGCTCCACCGCCTGCTCCTTGAGCACCTTCTCAGCGATCCGCCGGGCGGTGGCGGCATCCGCGGCCAGCAGCGCATCCTGGATCGCCTTGACCCGCTTGCCGTACTTCTTGCCGAGCTTGGGCAGGTTCGGCCGCAGCGTGTAGGTGACAAGCTCGCGATCGCCCTCGACCAGATCCACGCTCTCGACATTGAGCTCGTCGCAGATCACGCGCTCGTAGGTGATCGCGGCCTGGCGCACGTCGGCGTTGGGCACCTGCACCAGGACCTTTTGCAGCGGCTGGCGGGTCTTGATGTTCTGCTCCATGCGCGCCGCGCGACCCAGCGCCACGATGCGCAGCACCAGCTCCATGTCCTTGCGCATGCGCTCGGTGGCGGCGATGCGCGCCCGATCCGCGACCGGCCAGCTGGAAAGGTGCACGCTCTCGGCCGCCTGCGGGTTGACGCGGCGCTCCAGGTTCTGCCACAGCTCCTCGGCCACAAAGGGAGTAAACGGCGCGGTCAGCTGCGCGACCGCGACCAGGCAGGTGCGCAGCGTCTGATAGGCGGCGCGCTTGTCGTGCTCCACGGCCGCGGCCGACTGCTGGCTGCCCTGCTCATCCAGGCTGGCCCAGAAGCGCTCGCGGCTGCGCCGGATGTACCAGTTCGACAGCACATCCACGAAGTCCGCCACTCCGCGCGCCGCGCTGGTCAGGTCGTAGCGCTCCAGCCGCTCTGTGGTCTCCTGGATGAGCGTCTGAAGCACGCCATCGATCCACTGGTCGAGCGGCGGCAGATCCTGGGTCGCGATGCGCTCGGTGCCCAGGCGATGCCACTCGGTCTCGGCATAGGTGACGAAGAACGAGTAGCAGTTCCACAAGGTCAGCAGGAACTGGCGCAGCGAGCGCTGCACCAGCGCCTGCGAAAAGCGCCGCGGCTGCCCCGGCGGCGACGCGGTAAACAGGTAGTAGCGCAGCGCGTCGGCGCCCTCGGCATCGAGCACGGTCCACGGGTTTACGATGTTGCCCAGGCGCTTGGACATCTTGCGCCCCTGCTCGTCCAGGATGTGGCCGAGCACGATGCAGTTCTGAAACACCGGCTCGCCGCGCAGGAGCACGCTCAGCGCGTGCAGCGTGTAGAACCAGCCGCGCGTCTGATCCACGCCCTCGGAGATGAAGCCCGCGGGCACCAGCTGCCCGAAGTCCTGCTTGTGCTCGAACGGCCAGTGGTGCTGCGCAAACGGCATGGCGCCCGAGTCAAACCAGCAGTCGATGACATCGCGCACGCGCCGCATGGTCCCGCCGGCCGCGCTGGGCCAGGTCAGGCCGTCCACATACGGGCGATGCAGGTCAAACTCCGCATCCTTGCGCAGGTCGCGCCCGACCTTCTGCGACAGCTCGTCGATGCTGCCGATGCACTCAAGCTGCCCGCTCTTGTCGCACTGCCACAGCGGCAGCGGCGTGCCCCAGTAGCGCTCGCGCGAGATCGCCCAGTCGACGTTGTTGCGCAGCCAGTCGCCGAAGCGGCCCTCCTTGATGTGCTCGGGGAACCAGTTGATCTTCTGGTTCTCAGCGATCATCTGGTCGCGCACCGCGGTGGTCTTGATGTACCAGCTGTCCTTGGCCAGGTAGAGCAGCGGCGTGTCGCAGCGCCAGCAGAACGGGTAGCTGTGGCGGATGCGCCCCGACGACAGGAGCAGCCCGCGCTCCTTGAGGTCGCGGGTGATGAGCGGGTCCGCGTCCTTGAAGAACTTGCCGGCAAACTGCGCAAACGCCCCCAGCACCACGCCATCGCTGCCCACCGAGAACAGCACCGGCAGGCCATGGCGGCGGCCGACCTCGAGATCGCCGTACGCCGGCGCAATGTGCACGATGCCCGAGCCCTCGCCGAGCTCCACCGTCTCATCCACAATCAGGCGGTAGGCGCTGCCGAGGTCGATCGGCACCCCGCCCTGCCCGACGCCGGGATAGAGCGGCTGGTAGCGCAGCCCGGCCAGCGCCTCGCCGCCGGCCTTGCCCAGGAGCTCGACCGTGGTCTTCTTGTCGCCGAGCACGTGCTGCGCCTGGCTGGCGAGCACGATGATGCGCTCCTCGGGATGCTTGGGGTCGACGCACAGCGCGTACTCGCCCTTGGGGCTGAGCGCCGCCGCCGCGTTGGCCGGCAGCGTCCACGGCGTCGTCGTCCAGATGAGCACGCTCGTCGCCTTGTCGGTGGTCTCGTCCCCGAACGGCAGCTTCTGCCCCGGCGTCAAACGCAGGCGCACGAACACCGACGGATCGTCGACATCCTCCTTCATCCCCTGCCCTGCCTCGGCCTCGGCCAGCGACGTGCCGCAGCGCGGGCAGTGCTTGGTCACCTTGTAGTCCTTGACCAAGAGGCCCCGGTCCCAGAGCATGCGCAAGAGCGCCCAGCCCGACTCGATGTAGTCGTTGTCGAGCGTGCGATACGGGTGCTCGGTATCGAGCCAGAAGCCGATGCGCTCGGTCAGGTGGTCCCAGTCGTGGATGTACTGAAAGACGCTCTCGCGGCACTGGCGGTTGAACTCCGCGACGCCCAGCTCTTCGATCTGCTGCTTGCCGCGCAGGCCCAGGCGCTTTTCCACCTCGACCTCCACCGGCAGGCCGTGGCAGTCCCAGCCCGCCTTGCGCGGCACGACGTAGCCACGCATCGTCTTGTAGCGCGGGATGACGTCCTTGAACGACCGCGCCAGCACGTGGTGGATGCCCGGCTTGCCGTTGGCCGTGGGCGGCCCCTCGAAGAACACGAAGATGGGCTTGTCCTGGCCCGCGGCATCCTTGGGCTCGATGCTCTTGACGAAGATCTTTTCGTCCCGCCAGAACGCGAGGATCTTCTCTTCGAGCTTGGGAAACGCCTGCCGAGGGTCGACAGCCAAAAAGGGCGAGTTGGAAGACGACATGGAGGCGCAGTTTACTCAAGCCAGACCCGACGCGTCGAGTCTTTACTAGGGCCCGGGCCGAGGCCCAGCCCCCAGAGCTGATCAACGCCGCCGCTCCTTCACTGTTGCGATGCCGCCAGGTCTCGGGCATCGTCTCGATTGATGGGTGACGAGCTCGTTCAAAGCGTTCGAGCCTACTTGGCTGAGCACGATCCAGACGTGCTAGCGGCAATCGAGGATGTAGATCGCTCGCTCATCCAGTCGGAGCTGCGACGGTCACCGCTTGCGCGCCTGGTTGCCTCGGTACAGCAGGCCCGATTTTATGAACGGCTGGCCGCTTCTCGTCTTGCGGCGCAGGGTGATAAGCGATGACGGGACAGCCGGACGATCCCATCGTTCATCTGCTGTCATCGCTCATCGAGGCCAACGTCGAGTTCATCGTCGTCGGTGGCGCGGCGGCAGTCCTGTCGGGTGTGCCGGTCGTGACCAGGATCTCGACATCGTTCACAAGCGCTCGCCCGAAAATATCGAGCGGCTGCTCTCGGTGCTAAGCCAGCTCGATGCTCACTTTCGGCCTGACTTTGCCCAGCGGAAGCTGCGGCCTCGGGCCAGTGACCTGACGGGCTCCGGTCACCTGAACCTTGACACCAGCTTTGGCCCGCTGGACGTACTGGGCGAGGTATCGGGAGCGCGCGGCTTCGACGAGCTACTGCCGCATACCACCGAGGTGAGCGACTTCGACATGAAGCTGCGCGTGCTCGACCTCCCGATGCTGATCAAGGTGAAGTCGGAAGCGAATCGGCCCAAGGACCGGCTGACTCTGCCGATCCTGATGGCAACGCTGGACGAGCGCCAGAAGCCCCGCAGCAACGAGTGAATCGCGCTATCTTCGCCCCTAGCTCGTCCAGCATTTGTGCTAGGCATAATGCCAGTGAATTAAGGACGTTCTTCGACGGAGAACACCTCTCCACTTGGTCGCCGACTGGGCTGGACGGCCGCACCCGGTCTTTTATGAAGAGCCCGAGTCGCGGAGAGGCCTGCTCTCGGGCCTGGTTCTGGATATGGCTGGCCAAGAGGACTGAAGCCAAGCAGCTCATCCTCGACTGGCTCGAAGCCAAGCAGCGCTGGTACGCCGAGCGCCGCCGGGCCGCTGCCAACTGACCACCGGTAGTTCAGCTTCGCGTCCCAGTGTCTCAGTGACCTGGCGCAGCGTTCTGGGTCCAGGGGCAATCTTTGGGCCTCGCACCCTCAACTTTGGGCCTCGCACCCCCAAGTTTCTGGGTCGCGGGCAGGACGTTTTGGGTCTGGCCCGGAAAATTTGAGGGTCTTGACGCAGGACGTTGTGGGTCTGACCCAGGCTGTTGTGGGTCAGACCCAGAACTTTTGGCTGCGCGGGCTCAAGGTTTGGGGTCGGCCGGCGAAATATTTGGGGGTCAGAGGCCAATTGCTGCGGGTTCAGGGCAGAAGTTTCTGGGTCTGACCCACAATGTCGGGGCTCAGAGGCCGTAAGTTGGCGTCGGGAGTGGGAATTTTTTGATGCAGTGCGTAAAGAAATGGGTTGCGCGGTGCGAATTATCCGACATCCTAGCCGCGTGCTGGTTTAACCAGTCGAACCATTGACTCATAGCAAGGAGCAAATCCCCGTGTCCACTTCCCAGAACCGCATCAGTGCAACCTTCGACTCCGCAGAGCAGGAAAAGGTACTCAAGGCGCTGGCAGGCGTGCAGAAGCTGCTGCCATTCCTGGTCAGCCTCAGCGCCGATGACCGCCAGGAGCTGCACCGCCTGGGCGACAAGAGCCGTACCTTCGTTCGCAAGGCCAGCGAGGCGGCAGCCGCGCACCCCGAGGCGCTGCCGCGCAAGTTCGACGAGAAGGAGTTCCAGAAGGACGCCGCCCTGGTCGACGCGCTGTACCCGATCGTGATGGCGGTGCGCCAGCTGTCAAACTCGATCGAAGACACCTTCGCACTGGCCGGCAGCGAGGCGTATGCCGGGGCGCTGCTGGTCTACCGGTCGCTTCGCGATAACGATATCGACGGACAGTTCGAGTCGGCGGTCGATGACCTCTCGACCCGCTTCGCTCGCAAGTCGAGCCCCAAGCCCGCCCCGGCCAAGCCGGCCCCGGCAGCCCCGACCCCGTAACCCCCCTCCCGCCCTCCGCGCTTTTTCTGTTCTCTGCTCCCGGTTTCAGCGCCAGCGAGGGTCTTGCTGCCAGGGGGCCTGATCGGGCACTCTAGGTAGCAAGATGTCTAAAGATGCCATCGCTCCCCGTGCTGAGCGCGTGCCCGTGAACAGGGAGTTTGCGGCCATCGAGTCGCACCTGTCCGAGTACGTCACCGATGTGTCGCGCACCGGCGCCTTCATCCGCTCCAAGGATCCGCTGCCGGTGGGCACGCGCGTAAACCTCAAGTTCGCCATCGTGCACGACGAGATCGAGATCATCGAGGGCGTGGGCGAGGTGGTGCGGGTGCAGACGGCAAACGAGCCGGGCGGCCAGGGCATGGGGGTGCTGTTCCGCCGCCTGAGCGAGCCGTCGATAAAGCTGCTCGACCGGATCTGCACGGCGGCGGCGGCCTCCGGCTCGAACCTGCTGTGAGGGCGGGATCCCTCCCCGGGCTGGCGCTGGCGCTGGCGCTGCTGCTGCCGGGCTGCAGCTGGCTGCACCGGCCCACCGACGCCGAGCGCGCAGCCAAGGAGCGGGCCGAGGTCCGCGAGGAGCTCAACGCCTCCTACGTGGTGATGCCGTACCGGGGCCTGAAGACGGTCATCCGCGGCGGCGCGCTGGAGCCGCCCAAGCCCGAGCTCGTCGAGCTGGTGGCGCTGAGCGACGAGATCATGACGCAGCTTGCCGCCCTCAACGCCGCCGGCGGGCAGCCCGACTACCTGGCCGAGGCGTCGCGGATCGGGCGGCTGATTGCGGCGCTCTACCGGGCGGGCTCGATCCTGTCCAAGGAAGACGAGGACCGCTACCCGCTGATGTGGCAGGCCACCAAGCTGGGGCCGCTGCCCGCAACCTGGTACGACGCGCCGGCCGAGCATGCGCTGGTGGGCACGCTGGATCTGCTGCTGCACGCGGCGGCCCGCAAAAAGCCGGTGCTCGACTGGGTCTACTACGAGTTTGACCGCGCTCCGGCGCAGCCGGGCTGGCCGGCGGAGCTGCGGCTTTTGGCGCAGCAGGGGCGCGGCCTCATGTACATGCTCGGCGACAAGCACTACGCGGCCGAGGAGGAGCTCACCGCCTATCTGACGACCCTGACGGGCATGAGCGCGGCGGAGCGCGCCAAGATGAGCAGCAACCTGAGCGATGGGGAGCGGACGCACAAGGGGATGTCTGCGCTCGGGCACCTCAGCCGCTCGCTGAATCGCTTTGCGCTCAAGCGCGACCCCGGTGGCTACGACGACCTGGAGGCCGCGCTCAAGCAGATCCGCGCGCTGGGCATCGACAACGAGCTCACCGACTGGGGCGAGCTGACGCTGGTGCTGCATCGCGGCGACTACGCCCGCGCCGGCCAGCTGCTGGAGCACCTGGC
>Ga0075163_10001671_pt1 | contig 29938 bp, 1 predicted proteins | sample JI1023141ADNA_FD_71478 | JGI IMG/M metagenome (GOLD analysis project Ga0075163, IMG submission 71478) | Wastewater effluent complex algal communities from Wisconsin, to seasonally profile nutrient transformation and Carbon sequestration -... | ecosystem: Engineered > WWTP > Effluent > Algae...
CCGTCTTATAAATGAAACTTTTAACATTAGCTTGGAAGCTGTAACCTTATATGATTACCACACTATCAACAAATTGGCAGCATTGGTGGCTAAAGAATCAAATTGGCTATCTAACCAAGTGGAGATGCAATCAAAAGATACTCCATTAAAAGAGATAGAAAGATTCAACGTAAATATGGCCTTCAATCAACTTGCTGATTTTCCAGCAACCATAGAAGATGCTTTATCAGCTGTTTCAGCAATAGAATCAATTAAAAATTCAGAAAAACAATCCCATAATACTTTTAGCTCTGAAGACATTGCTATCATTGGGATAAGTGGTAGGTTTCCAGAAGCAGACGATATAACCCAATTTTGGGAAAATCTGAAAACAGGGAAGGATAGTATAAAAGAAGTTCCTCAAAGAAAATGGGCAATAGAAAAATATTACAGCCAAAATAAAGAGGTGCCAGCAAAAACGTATAGCAAATGGATGGGGTATTTGAAAGATGAAGATAAATTTGATGCATTGTTTTTTAATATCTCCCCCAGAGAAGCCGAGCGGATGGATCCGCAGCAGCGCTTGTTTTTAGAAGAGAGTTGGAAAGCGATAGAAGATGCAGGATACTCTGGTAGTTCGTTTTCAGAAAGCAAGTGTGGGGTTTTTGTAGGAATAGGTCATGGAGATTACATGAACCATTTTGCACCAGACGAAGTGGATGCACTTCTATTTACGGGATCATCGACTTCTATCTTAGCGGGTCGAATTTCGTATTACCTAAACCTTCAAGGTCCTGCTATATCAACGGATACTGCTTGTTCCAGCAGCTTAGTGGCTATACATCAAGCCTGCCAAAGCATCAGAACCGGAGAATGTGAAACAGCACTCGCCGGAGGGGTATATATAATGACCACAGAGCAAATGCATGTTATGACCAGTAAAGCAGGGATGTTAAGTGAAGAAGGAAAATGCTACACTTTCGACAATAGGGCTGATGGATTTGTGCCTGGAGAAGCTGTCGGAGTTTTGCTGTTGAAATCATTAGAAAAAGCAGAAAAAGATGGCGATCATATTTACGGCGTAATAAAAGGTAGTGGAATTAATCAAGATGGAAAAACCAATGGCATCACAGCCCCTAGTGTTCAATCCCAAATACGATTAGAGAAAGAAGTGTATGAAAAAGCGAAGATAAGCCCATCCACCATAACCTATATAGAAGCTCATGGAACAGGCACTAAACTAGGAGATCCTATCGAAATAAAAGCCTTAAATGAATCCTTCAGATCATACACTGATAAAATAAATTATTGTGCCATTGGTAGCGTAAAAACCAATATAGGCCATACGTTAGCAGCAGCAGGAGTATCAAGTGTAATAAAAGTATTGTTAGCCATTAAACATCAACAACTACCTCCCTTAATTAATTACCGTGTGCTTAATGAGCATATCAAATTAGAGCATAGCCCTTTCTATATAAATAGTGAATTAAGAGACTGGACAACGGAAGATGGTCAAGCAAGACGAGCAGCGGTGAGTAGTTTTGGCTTTAGCGGAACCAACGCCCATATAGTTATAGAAGAATACCAACACAAACAAAAAACATATAGCAGTACGGAACCAGCAATTATAATACTATCGGCTAAGAATGAAGATAGATTAAAAGAACAAGCAATCAATCTAAAACACTACCTATCAACTCATCAACCTATCAACTTATACGATATAGCCTATACTTTGCAAACGGGTAGAGAACCCATGGAAGAACGATTAGCCATGATAGCAAAGAATAAGGAAGGATTAATAAGTAGGTTAAATAATTATCTACAAAATAAAATAGAGGAACTATTTACAGGCAATATTAAAAAAGATAAATCCGATTTTATCCTTAAAGGAGAAGCAGGCAAAGCATACATAGAAAAAGCCATTCAGCAACAAGAATTAGAATCTCTTGCACAACTATGGGTAAAAGGAGTAAATATAGATTGGAATTTGCTTTACCCAATCGATAAACCCAACAAAATTAGTTTACCGACATACCCCTTTGCTAGAGAAAGATATTGGGTATCAGTAGAAAAGGAAGTACCCTTTATTCAAAACAGTATTGGTAAGCTGCATCCTCTGCTACATAGCAATGAATCTAACTTAAATGAACAAAAATATAGTAGCGTATTTAGTGGACAAGAGTCTTTTTTAAAGGATCATCAAATAAGCGGAGAGAAAATATTACCCGGCGTAGCCTATCTAGAACTAGCTCGAGCAGCAGGAGAATTTTCTTTAGAAAAAAAAATTACACAACTAAAAGATATTAACTGGCTAAGCCCTATTAAAGTAAAAAGCAGTGCTGTAACAGTACAAATTGCTCTTTACCCCACACAAAATGAAGATGTAGAATACGAAGTTTACAGCAGTCAAACCAATGGATGTCTTATACACAGTCAAGGCAAGCTCAGCACAATCATTCAACAAAGTCCACAGAAACGAGATCTAGCTACTATAAAGAGCCGATTAAAAAGTAGCAAAGAAAAAAATGCCTGTTATGCTTTATTTAAGAAAATAGGAATAGAATATGGGGAGAGCTTTCAAGGTATAGAAGTATTGCACTATAATGAAGCAGAAGCATTATCTAAAATTCGGTTACCAAAAGAAAAGGATTATATTCTTCAACCCAGCTTGTTGGACAGTGCCTTACAAACCTGTATAGGATTAAACTTTGATAAAGTAGGTCAAGCGTTGGTACTACCTTTTAGCATAAGAGAAGTAAACATATATCAACCTTTATCAGATCATATATGGTGCTATGCTAGAAAAAGTAAATCTAACAAACCAGATAGCAACACCATTTCTTACGATGTTGATTTATGCGATGACGAAGGAGAAATAGTACTAAGCTTTATAGATTTTGTTACCCTACCTGTTGATGGATTTTCAAAGATGAAACAAATAGAACAAGGTGTAAGTACACATCTATATAGTAGCAGTTGGCAAGAAGCAATACTAACAGAATCCAATCAACGAGCAACAACCCTAGCTTCATCAGTCATTCTTTTAGCTGACGGCAGTATAGAGCTAGCTGATAAACTCAAAGAACTATTAGGAATAGAAGTAAAAGCTATAAAAGAAGACAAGGAAGAAGCCTATTATTTAGAAGTATTTGAAAAAATAAAAGAGCAATTGCAACAGAAAGTAGCCATAGATATTATAGTAATATATCCCAATGATTGCTATTTAAATTACAGTTTTATCATAGGCTTATTAAAAACAGCTCATATAGAAAATCCAAAAATAAGGGAAAAATTAATAGGAGTAGACGATTTATCCATTTACCATATAGAGGAACTTAAAAATATTATAGAAGCTGAGCGACCCACCATAGATACAGAAGTACGGTATAAAAATGGAAAGCGAGAAATTAAAATGATTCAGCTTTTAAATAACCCTAACAGTGCGTATGATAAAGTAAAAATAAAAGAAGGAGGGGTCTATCTAATTACCGGAGGCACAGGAAGACTAGGAAGAATTTTTGCAGAGCATATTAATAAAACTAAAAATGCTAAACTCATCTTAACAGGAAGATCAGAATTAAATCAAGAAGAGAAAGATAGTATTTCTGCTATATCCAATGCTGTATATTATTCATGCGATATAACCGTTAGAGAAGAAGTGGAAGAGCTTATCAAAAGCATTAAAACAAAGTATCAAAAATTAGATGGCATCATTCATAGTGCAGGAGTAATTCAAGATAATTTTATAATAAAGAAAACAGTAGGAGAAATCAAAAATGTATTAGCCCCAAAAATACAAGGCATTAAAAATATTGATGAAGCTACTAAAGAAGAAGCTTTAGATTTTATAATCTTCTTTTCTTCCATAGCAAGTATAATGGGGAATGTAGGGCAGGCCGACTATGCCAGCGCCAATGCATACTTAGATAATTATGCTCGGTTTCGCAATGAGCTAAAAGCAAAGGGACAACGACAAGGAGCGGCCTTAAGCATCAACTGGCCTTTATGGCGTGAAGGAGGTATGCAAATAAATGAGGAGAGTGAAAAATACTTAGCAAAACAATGGGGCATGTTACCCTTGCCTACTACAGAAGGTATTAAAGCTTTTGAAATTTTATTAAACAATACAGTCAATCAAGCTATAGTGGCTTATGGGAAAGGAGAAAAAATTAATGCAACCCTATTATATAGAGACAAACAAATACAAAATATTACGGCTACAAGCGAAGTAAAAATTAATCAATCAGCTATAGAAAAGATACTAATAGAAGTATGCTCTACACAATTGAAATTAAATGCAGCAGACCTTGAAGCAGATATAGACCTTTCCGAATATGGAGTAGATTCTATTATGATGATGAAAATACTCAATGCTTTAGAAGAAAGATTAGCCATAACTATGGAACCTACTGCCATAGCAAATTATCCTACTATATCCCTATTAGCAACACACATAGCAGAAGAAAAAACATTTGAGATTAAAGATACATCATCTATGCAACCTGTTACAACTTCGGAGTATGTTTCAGTTCAGCCGATTAGCAATATAAGGCTTAAGAAAAAGAAATGGCTGATATCAAATTTAATCATACCTAAAAAAATAGCTATCGTAGGGATGTCGTGCAAATTTCCCGGGTCTGATAATCTAGAAGAATACTGGGAGAATTTACGTTTAGGTAAAGATTTGATCACTGACACCCCATCCGATAGATGGGATGCATCTACATATTATTCTAAAGAACCAAGCCCTGACAAAACTTATACCATCAAAGGAGGGTTTATCAACAATGCAGGATTATTTGATGCTCCTTACTTTAACATTAGTGATGAAGATGCCTTATCGATGGATCCTCAGCAAAGAATTGTTTTAGAATTAACAAGAGAACTCTTAGCACATGCAGGATATGAAAAAGAAGAAATAGCCAATACTAAAACAGGTGTATACGTAGGAGCCAAAGACAACAACTATGTACGCAATAACTATCATTTATTACCCTCAAACGCATACCAACATACAATAGTTAACAGTATTGGCAATATGATAGCGGCTCGAGTTTCAGACTTTTATAATTTAAAAGGAGCTAGTCAAGCGATTGATACGGCTTGTTCCAGTTCACTAGTAGCTATACACGAAGCTTGCGAAGACATTGCGCAGGGAAAAATAACTATGGCTATAGCTGGCGGTATATTTATTATGGTAGATGCATTTGGTCACATAGGCTTTAGTCAAGCAGAAGTGTTATCTAAAGATGGAAAGAGTTACGTGTTTGATGAACGAGCCAATGGATTTGTAATGGGAGAAGGTGGAGGGCTCGTATTACTCAAGGATTATGAGCAAGCCATGGTGGATGGAGACCAAATATTTGGAGTAATTCTGGGATCAGCCGTTAACAATGATGGCCATACTATGGGCCTCACGGTACCCAACAAAGAAGGGCAAAAAGAAGTAATAACAGAGACATTAGAAAAGGCAAATACAATGCCCCAAGACATTACCTATTATGAGGCTCATGGAACAGGAACATTACTAGGCGATCCTATAGAAGTAAGGGCGGCTGCGGAGGCATATAGAACTAAAACAAACTATAAGCAGTACTGTGCCATAGGTTCTGTAAAAAGTAATCTAGGTCATACCATGACTGCAGCAGGTGTAGCTGGGCTGATTAAAATACTGTTGCAGATGCAACACAATCAACTAGTACCTACTCTTCATTGTGAAAATCCACATCCCAGATTTAAGTTTGAAGAAACTCCATTTTATCCTAACACAGCACTTAAAGCATGGGATAGTGAGAAAAAAATAGCAGCTATATCCAGTTTTGGTTTTGGAGGCACCAACTGTCACATGATAATAAAAAAGCCAGCAATTAATACTACTACGATAAAAAGAACATCGCAACCTATCCAAAGACTATTCAATAATTATTATTGGTTAGGACAAGAAATAATACAAGAAAAACTAGTAGTTAAAAACAGACAAATTATCAATACACCAATTGTAGAGCTTATCGAACCAAATGTTGAAATAGAAGCTGCTATAAGAAAATTTATTCAAACAGCAATAGCAGAGATATTACATGTTCCACTAGAAGAAATACCCTCTGAACAAGGTTTTATGGAGTTGGGCTTAGATTCGACCCAACTAATAGGCATGACTAATGATTTTTCAAACAAAACAAACATTGATTTATATCCAACATTATTATTTCAATATGATACTATAGCAAAACTAGCGAAACATTTATCTGAGGAATATTCCAAAGAAATGTCCTCTTACTTAAAAATCACATTAACCAAAAAACCATTAAAAGGATATAAACGATTAAATCAAATAATACAAAAACCAGTAGTAGAAAACAAGCTTAATTTTTCAAGAAGATCAATGGTTTCAACACACTATAGGACAGAGCCCATAGCCATTGTAGGCATGAGCGGTCGCTTTCCAGGTTCTCCCAATGTAAATATTTTTTGGGAGAATCTTAAAGCTAATAAAGATTTGATTACGGAAACACCTATGGATAGATGGAATAAAAATAAAATTAAGTGGGGAGGGTTTATAGAAGACATAGACAAGTTTGATCCTTTATTCTTCAATATCTCCCCTAAAGAAGCAGAATTGATGGATCCTCAACAGCGTATTACTTTAGAAGCGGTCTATCATGTTCTAGAAGATGCAGGTATATCTGTAGGCAGAATCAAAGGAAGCAATACAGGAATTTTTATAGGGGTATCTAGTTCAGACTATTCGATGCTACTTGGCAATCAAACGAACTTAACTAGCCAAGCTCAATTTTCTACTGGATCTGCTCATTCTATGTTGGTTAATCGAATCTCTTATTGGCTAGATATTCATGGTCCGAGTGAACCAATCGATACAGCATGCTCTAGCTCTTTAATAGCTATTCACAAAGCAGTAGAAAATATTAAGTATGGTCATTGCGATATGGCCATAGCTGGGGGAGTAAACTCATTATTATTTCCAGAACTGACACTTTCTTTTAACGAGGCAGGTATGCTGAGTAGAGATGGAAGATGTAAGAGCTTTGACCAAAACGCCGATGGATATGTAAGAGGAGAAGGTGTGGGCATTATTATACTCAAATCACTAAGTAAAGCAGAAACAGATGGGGATCATATCTATGGATTGATAAGAAGCACAGCAGAAAACCATGGAGGGAAGGCAAACACCTTAACCTCTCCTAACCCTAATGCACAAAAGGAACTGCTGTTAAAAGCCTATCGCTCAGCCGGTATAGATCCAAGAGATGTGAGTTATATAGAAGCCCATGGTACTGGCACTTCACTAGGAGATCCTATAGAAACGGAAGGGTTAAAGCTGGCTTTTGAAGCCCTTTATAAAGAAAGAAATATTCCGAAAGTGGAAAAACCTTATTGCAGTATAGGTAGTGTAAAAACAAACATTGGACATTTAGAATCAGCAGCAGGCATAGCCGGGGTAATAAAAGTGTTACTGTCCCTGCAACACCGAACTCTACCGGGCAACCCACAATTAAAAACACCTAATGAATATGTAAAACTAGATAATACGCCATTTTATTTACAAAAAGAAACTACAGCGTGGATGTCAAAAGATGGAAAACCTAGAATAGCAGGCATTAGTAGTTTTGGATTTGGAGGAGCCAACGCCCATATCATTATAGAAGAATATCAACCTAAATATAAAATACCTTACAGTATTACATTACCTGCAATAATAGTTTTATCTGCAAAAAATAAAGAAAGCTTAAAAGAACAGGTCATCAATTTAAAAAATCACTTATCTATCCATCAACTTATCAACCTACATGATATAGCCTATACCTTACAAATAGGCAGAGAGGCTATGGAAGAAAGGTTAGGTATAGTGGCTAAAAATAATGAAGAGCTAACCACACAACTGATTAATTATTTAAGAGGTAATACAGCTAATATTTATACAGGTAACATTAAAAAAGATAAATCTGAATCTTTACTTAAAGAAGAAGTAGGAACATCTTATATAGAAACAGCTATAAAAAATCAAAAATCAGAATCTTTAGTCCAGCTTTGGATAAAAGGAGTAGACATAGACTGGAACTTACTGTATGAAGATCAAAAACCAAATAAAATCAGTTTACCCTCCTACCCTTTTACTAGAGGAAGATATTGGATACCCACAAGTGAAAAACAATTAGCATTAAATGGCATTCACAAATTACATCCTCTATTGCATAGCAATGAATCTGACTTGCATGAGCAAAAATATGCCAGTGTATTTACTGCAGAAGAATCTTTCTTAACTGATCATAAAATAAGAGAAGAGAAAATATTACCTGGTGCTGCTTATTTAGAACTAGCAAGAGCAGCTGGTGAACTAGGTATTCATCAACGAATAACACAATTAAAAGACATCAGTTGGATCAGTCCTATCAAAGTAAATGACACTGCCCAAAAAATAAGAATTAATCTTTACCCAACACAAACTGAAGAAATAGCATATGAAGTGTATAGTATACAAGAAAATGAAGAACAAATGCATAGTCAGGGTAAACTCAGTACCATTTTGCAACGAGCTCCACAAAAGCAAAATATAGTAGATATACAAACTAGGTTAAAGCAAAGCAAAAGTAAAGAAGAATGTTACAAGTTATTTCAGAACCTAGGGTTGCAGTATGGTACTAGTTTTCAAGGAATAGAAACGCTCTACTATAGTGAAGAAGAAGCTTTATCTAAAATTAGTTTGGCAAAAGAAAAAGAGTATGTCCTTCAACCCGGTGTATTAGATAGTGCCTTACAAACATGTATAGGCTTAAACTTTGATAAAGAGAACCCACAATTAGTTTTACCCTTTAGCCTAGCGGAAGCAAATATCTATCAGGATTTACCAGAAAAAATATGGTGCTATGCTAAAAAGAATACATTAAATAGCAGTATAATCAACTATGATGTTGATTTATTAAACGAACAAGGAGAAATACTTTTGAGTTTCAGGGATTTTGTAGCCTTACCATTGAATATTCAAGAGAGGCAGGATCAAAAAAACACTTCTTTAACCGCACAAACCCTAGAAGAAAAATCTTCTCTTCTGTTATATACTCCTATTTGGAAAAGAATCGCAATAACAGAAAAGCCAGACTCAACCACAAATGAAAGACATATACTGGTAAACGGTAATCTTTCTTCCCCCACCTTATCAAGGCAGTTAAAAAAAATGCTTGTAAATAAAGGCTTTCCAGTAGAGGAAGTAAAAGAGTTAGAAGAAATACCTGCTAACACAACAGATATCTACTTGTTACAAGGGTTAACTAAGTCAAATGCAAATATCTCTGTATCAGAATCGATAGAACAAAAAGAACTCGCTGTATTTAGATCTATCAAACAATTATTAGCACTTTCTTACAAAGAGAGAAAATTAAATGTAACCCTGTTTACTTATAACACTCAAAAAGTATGTAGAGATGATTCTATAACACCGGCTGGTGGTGGTATAGTAGGTTTTATCGGCTCCCTAGCTAAAGAACAACCTTTATGGAATATTCGAATCATTGACCTAGACACCTCAATACCAGAAACAGCAGATATAGAAAAGCTACTAAAGGCCCCCTTTAATAAAGAAGGATCCATAACCAGCTATCGTAACAAATACCTTTATCAAAGGAAACTATATCCTATTGAATTATGGAAGGATAAACCGAGCAAACTAAAAGAAAATGGTGTATATGTGATATTAGGAGGAGCTGGTGGAATTGGCAAAACAACCACTCAATATTTAGCAGAAAAATATAAAGCACACGTAATTTGGTTGGGTAGAAGAGCTTTAAATAAAACAATCCTTCAGTCACAAGATGAGATAGAAAAGCTAGGAGTGAGACCTGTATATATCCAATGCGATGCTACAGATAAGAGAAGTTTGGAAAAAGCATATAGGGAGATTAAAGGATCTTATCCAAACATACATGGCTTATTCCATTCAGCTATTGTACTCAATGATATGTTGATTAGCAATATGAGCGAAGCAGATTTTAAGCAATCTTTTTATCCTAAATCCTTGGCCAGTCATTATTTCATAGAAACCTTTAAGGAAGAACCACTAGATTTCATTTGTTTTTATTCTTCAGTACAATCTCAAATCAACGCCCTTGGGCAGGCTAACTATTCAGCAGGTTGCACCTATAAAGATAGTTATGCCCAAAGCATAAGCAATACCTTAAACATACCCACCTATACCATTAACTGGGGCTATTGGGGAGAAGTGGGCATAGTTTCTTCAGAGGATTATAGACAAAAAATAGAATCCCTAGGTGTAGAAAGCATATCCCTCCGTGAAGGCATGGATATTCTGGAAAAAGTGTTAGCCAATAGCCCATCTCAAGTAATAGCGCTGAAATTGAGAGATGAGGCGAAGTTGGCTTTTAAATTTATATCCACAGATAAAAAAATTACAGTGGTAAATACCTCAACAAAGCTACAGCTAAAAACACCAGAGGTCGTTCTGTATAAAAAAAATGAACAAGCAGAAACGATATTAAAACAAATAATGAGCAAAGCTTTATTACAAGTGTTGCTTCAGTTAGGTATAGAAGAAAAACAAGGATTACCCTTAGACGAACTTAGACAAGCACTAGGTATAGAAGAAAAGTATAACCGATTATTTAGAGAGTTGATTCGCCATGTAGAAGAAATTGAGTATATAACTAGAACAGGAAATAAAATAATAGTATCTGAAGAAATAAAACAAGCACTAGCAAATTTTCAATTAGAAGAAGTGATACAGGAATTACTTAGAGTAAGTAAGGGGTATGAATCTCACTATAATCTCATCAAGTTGTGTTTAGATTCTTTAAAAGAAATATTGACAGGAAAGAAGTTGGCTACTGATATCATTTTTCCAGAAGGTAGTTTAGATTATGTAAGCGGCATATACAAAGGTAATTATCAAGCCGATTATTTCAACGAGTTATTGGCAAATATCATAGTACAAACAGTAGCAGAAGCAGTGAGTTATTTAAAAGAAGGAGAAAAGATAAGGATATTAGAAATAGGGGCAGGGATAGGTGGTAGTAGTGAAATCATCTTTACAAAATTAATACCCTATAAAGATGATATAGAATATGTATATACTGATATATCCTCAAGCTTTTTATTGTATGCATCAGAAAAATATAAAGACATAGCTCCCTATCTTCAGACGACTCTATTCGATGTTGAACAACCTCCCAGCACTCAACAGCTAGAGGTAGGTAAGTACGATATAGTGATAGGATCTAATGTAGTGCATGCTACTAAGGATATTGCTACTACCTTAGACAACGTCAAAGCACTACTAAAGAAAAATGGATTATTAATACTAAATGAAATAGCAAAGACAGAAATATTTACCACGCTGACTTTTGGTTTGCTGGATGGCTGGTGGTTATATGAAGATCAGGAATTGAGATTAGCAGGAAGCCCGGGTTTATCCGCAAAAAGTTGGGCAACGGTATTAACAGAAGTTGGATTTACTAGTACGCAATTTTATCCTCAAGATTCCAATTTGCCTCAACAGATTATAACGACCATAAGTAATGGCATAATAAATACACCTTCTATTAAATCTTCACAAAAAACAATTAGCAACTTAAACGCTGATGATATTTCTTTAAAGAAATGGAATTATTCAATAAATAATGACTGGGTAGCACAACGATTAATTACTATAGCTGCAGATACCATAAAACTTCCTAAAGAAGAGTTTGATATTAACGAGCAATTCAAAGACTATGGATTTGATTCAATACTAGGAACTACTTTGATAAAAAATATCAATGAATCTTTACATATTTCTTTAAGTTCCACCGATATTTTTAGTTATCCGAATATCCATCAGCTTTCTAGATATATACAAGAAACTTATGGAGAGGAACTAAAAACAGAACAAGTCAAAGATAATAACCTGAATTCATCCGGTATTAACTTACCACAATCAGATTCACCTAAAATAAAGAGATCACGCTTTACAGAATCAGTAGTGCATAAACCCATTATACCATCGTCTCCAACAAAAGATATTGCGATAGTGGGCATAAGTGGACAATTTGGAACTGCAAATAATGTAGAAGAATATTGGATTGCATTGAAAGAAGGAAAAAGTTTAATAGAAGAAGTTCCCTTGGATAAATGGGATATCAATAAACATTATAGCGCTAATAAAGAGGAAAGAAATAAAACCTATAGTAAATGGGGTAGCTTCTTAAAGGATGTAGATAAATTTGATCCTTCGTTTTTTAGAATATCCCCCAGAGAGGCGGAAGTTATGGATCCCCAACAGCGTTTATTTTTAGAACATTGCTGGAAGGCAATAGAAGATGCTGGGTTAAGCACAAGTCAATTACATTCAAGTAAATGTGGAGTATATGTGGGAGCTGCTGCAGGAGATTATTTGCACAATAATGTCGACTCAATAGAAGAAGCCTCTGCATTTTGGGGGAACTCAAGTTCCATATTAGCATCTCGCATATCGTACTGCTTAAATTTAAAAGGCCCAGCAGTAGCTATAGATACAGCGTGTTCCAGCTCACTGGTAGCTATAGATATGGGATGTAAAAGTTTATGGCTGAAAGAAACTGATCTCATCATTGCAGGAGGTGTTTCTATATTTACCACTCCAGATTTTTACAAGCACACATCTAGAGCGGGAATGTTATCTCCCAATGGCAAATGTTTTGCATTTGATTATCGAGCTAATGGCTTTGTAGTAGGAGAAGGTATTGGTGTACTTATTATGAAGAGATTAGAAGATGCACAAAAAGATGGAGATCATATATATGGGGTAATAAAAGGAAGTTTGGTAAATCAAGATGGAACGACCAATGGGATAACAGCGCCTAGCGTGGTATCTCAAGTTAACCTAGAAAAAGAAGTTTACAGTAAATTTAGCATTCATCCAGAAACGATAAGTTATATAGAAGCTCATGGAACAGGAACCAGCTTAGGAGATCCTATAGAGTTTGAAGCCTTAACAACAGCATTCCGGTCCTTTACCGATAAAAAACAGTATTGTGGTATAGGCAGCGTGAAGACCAATATTGGGCATACTATAATGGCCGCAGGCGTGGCTGGGATCATTAAGATATTACTATCGTTAAAATATAAGCAACTTCCACCAACAATAAATTATGAGAAGCCAAATCCGTTAATAGACATACAAAACAGTCCCTTTAAAATTCAAAATAGGTTAGAAGAATGGAAAACTTCAAGTCTAGCCCCCAGACGGGCAGCAGTGAGTAGTTTTGGTTTTAGTGGCACCAACGCCCATATGGTTATAGAAGAGTATAAACCCGAGCAGAAAATGCCTTATAACAGTACAGCACCAGCTATTATCTTACTATCAGCTAAAAATGAAGATAGACTTAAAGAACAGACAACGAATTTAAAAAATTACGTAATATCCAATTCCAGCACTAATCTACATGATATAGCATATACTTTACAAACAGGTAGGCAAGCTATGGAAGAAAGGCTCGGGATAGTGGCTTACAACATAGAGGAACTAAAAGAAAAATTAAATAACTATTTACTAGGGGTAGATATAATAAGCCATGGAAATATAAATAAAACCAAAGACCAATTAAGATTATTTAGAGGACTACTAACAGAGAGTTTAATTGAAAAACTTATAGAAAAAAGAGAATACGATCAATTGTTAAACGTATGGTGTGCAGGAGCGGAAATAGATTGGAATTTACTGTATCCCAACCAAAAACCTGACAAAACCAGTTTACCCACCTATCCCTTTGCTAGAGAAAGGTACTGGTTCAATAACAGTAGAAAACCAAAAGACACATTCATTGTTAAAAATGATACACAGTTATTTCTACCAGGTGAGCAAAAAGTAGAGTTAGCTAAAGTTAATCTTACTATAGAAGATTTACATTTTTCCGAACAATATTTATTGGAGCCTAAAATAGCTTTATTAGATATTGCAACAGAGAGTGAGTTTGAGGAAACACAAAATTATAATAAACAAAAGGATAATGTCGGAGACGAAAAAGATGGAGAAATAAAATTATCCATACCCAATCAATTCAGCAATAAAACAATTTGTCAATCTCTAAAAGAATCACTCAGAAATACTCTATACTTAGAAGGTGATATCGAAGAGGAAAAACCCTTTCAAGAGTTAGGCTTGGACTCCATTACGGGTGTAGAATTAATTAAAAGCATTAATGAATACTTTCAAGTAAAATTAGAAGCTACTAAATTATATGATTATCCTACTTTAACAAGCTTAGCAGACTATATAGGAGAGCAAATGCCATCAGTTCTACCCAACAACGGCTATGAAGAAGAATTAGGAAGTGCAAATCCAATAATATTAGATGCAGTACCTGAGAGCTTAAGATCAAATACTACACCTCTTGTTCTATCACCTAAATCTGAAATACCAAATAGTGAAAATGAGCGTATAGCCATTATAGGTACCAGTGGTCGCTATCCTAAATCTGAAACTGTAGAACAGTATTGGCATAATCTCTCAAGAGGAATAGATTGTGTAGAAGAAGTATCGAAAGAAAGATGGGATGTTGATACCTATTATAAAAAAGACGGTGAAAAAACAGGAGAGATATATTGCAAGTGGTTAGGTGCTCTGAAAGATATAGATATGTTTGATCCATTATTCTTTGGTATTTCTCCCATAGAAGCAGAGCTGATGGATCCTCAACAGCGAATTTTTTTAGAAGAAAGTTGGAAAGCCTTAGAAAATGCGGGGTATAGCAGGTCTGCATTAAATGGAATCAATTGTGGTACTTATGTAGGCATTATGGGTAATGAATATGCTAATCAGATAACAAAATCAGATAACAGTCAAAACTTAGCGCAATTGATGACCGGCAACTCTAGCTCTATATTTGCAGCTAGGTTAGCTTATCTGTTAAACTTAAAAGGCCCTGCAATAGCTATAGATACAGCTTGTTCTAGCTCATTAGTTTGTATTCATTTAGCATGCCAAGCTTTGTTAAGTAAAGAAATTAACATGGCAGTGGCTGGGGGAGTGACGCTTTATTTGGGAGTAGAACCTTATCAACAAATGTGTGCAGCAGGTATGCTATCTAAAGAAGGGAAATGCAAGACCTTTGATAACAGTGCAGATGGCTTTGTACCAGGCGAAGGAGCAGGAATAGTAATATTGAAACGGTTAAGTGATGCAATAAGAGATAGAGACAACATTAAAGGAGTGATAGTAGGATCAGGCATCAACCAAGATGGAAAAACCAATGGCATAACAGCACCCAGCGCAAATGCTCAAGTGCAGCTACTAAAAGATATTTATAATAAATTTAGTATTAATCCAGAAACGATTACCTATGTAGAAGCCCATGGCACAGGCACTAAGTTAGGTGACCCGATAGAAGTAGAAGCCTTAACAAAAGCATTTGGATCATTCACCAAGAAGCAAGGATATTGTGCTATAGGCTCGGTAAAAAGCAATCTAGGTCATACTTCAGCTGCAGCAGGCATAGCCAGTGTACAAAAAGTACTTCTCCAATTTAAGCATCATAAAATAGTTCCTAGTATTCACTACAAAAAAGAAAATGAACACATCAACTTAAAGCATAGTCCCTTCTATGTCAACACAACACTAAAAGAATGGACAACAGAAAACAATCAAGCTCGGCGAGCGGCGGTAAGCAGCTTTGGCTTTAGTGGAACTAACGCACATCTGGTTATAGAGGAATATCAACCTAAACGCCAAATACTTTATAGCAGTACACTACCCGCCATAATAATTTTATCAGCTAAAAATGAAGATAGATTAAAAGAACGAGCAGTAAACTTAAAAGAATACTTATCAACTCATCAGCCGATCAACTTATATGATATAGCGTATACATTACAAACAGGTAGAGAGGCAATGGAAGAAAGACTAGCTATAATAGCTAAGGATGAAGAGGAATTAATGCTTAAGTTTAATAACTATCTACAAGGTCAAGCAGCATCCATTTTTACGGGTAATACTAAGAAAGACAAAGTAGAGTTTTTATTAGAAGGAAGAGCCGGTCAAGCTTACATTAAAGAAGCTATAGAAACTAAAGAAGCTAAATCCTTAGCGCAACTATGGGTAAAAGGAGTAGATATAGATTGGAATTTGCTTTACCCAATCGATAAACCTAACAAAATTAGTTTACCTACTTATGCATTTGCTAGAGAACGATACTGGATAAGTACACCCAAGAAGGGAGCTATACTACATAACAATTATCAGTTACACCCTTTATTACATAATAATGAATCTAATTTCGACGAGCAAAAATATAGTAGTGTATTTAGTGGAGAAGAAAACTTTCTAAAGGACCACATAATAAGAAACGAAAAAAAATTACCTGGTACGGCTTATTTAGAACTAGCCAGGGCTGCTGGAGAGATAGCTTTAGAACAAAAGATTACACAGCTAAAAGACATTAGTTGGCTAAGCCCTGTAAAAGTAAATGCTACTCCGCAAAAAATACAAATTAGGCTTTACCCTACAGAAACAGAAGAAATAGTTTATGAAGTATATAGCCTACAAGAAAATGAAGAACAAGTGCATTGTCAAGGAAAGCTTAATGCAAGCTTGCAACAAATACCAGATCAATGGAATATAAAAGCTATACAGGAGCGATTAAAAAATAGTAAAGAAAAAAAGGAATGTTATAATTTATTCAAAGAAATAGGTTTAGAATATGGTGCTAGTTTTCAAGGTATAGAAATACTCTACTACAATGAAGAAGAAGCCTTATCTAAAATTAGTTTAGTAAAAGAAAAAGATTATATTCTTCAACCTGGGATACTAGACAGTGCGTTACAAACCTGTATAGCATTAAACTTTAATAAATCAGATCAAGAATTATTTCTACCTTTTAGTGTAAGAGAAGTAAATATATATCAAGATTTACCCGAAACGATCTGGTGTTATGTTAGAAAAAGTAAACATAGCAAAGCTAATAGCAACATAAGTAGTTACGATATTGATTTATTAAATACAGAAGGGGAAGTGCTGCTGTCCTTTACAGACTTTATTACATTATCAATTGATAATTTTTTCAAAGCCGGATCAACGCATCAAAACATAGAAACCTGCTTATACAAAACCAGCTGGAAAAAGGCGTTAATAACAACCAACAATCAACAGATATCCAATCAACAATTGATTCTATTAACTGCTGGTAGTATAGCATTAGCCAATAGGCTTAGAGAATTATTAGAAATAGAAGTAAAAGTTATCGATGAAAACAATGAAGAAAGTTATTATTTAACTGTATTTGATAGTATAAAACAATATTTACAACAAAAAAGTGCTGTTCATATTACCATACTATATCTACATGATGAATACCTAAAATATAATTTTATAATAGGCTTATTAAAAACAGCACACCTAGAAAATCCCAAAATTACAAGCACACTCATAGGAGTAGATAATTTATCAATAACAAATGTAGAAGAACTTAAAGCGATTATAGAAGCCGAACAAAGCACAAATGATATAGAAGTGCGTTATATAAACAAACAAAGAGAAATAAAAACACTTCAATTACTAAAAGATATTAATAACGATGTTAATCAAATAAAAATAAAAGAAGACGGCGTTTATTTAATTACTGGAGGATCGGGAGGACTAGGAAAAACATTTGCAGAATATATTAGTAAAACGAAGAACACTACAATTATACTTACCGGAAGAAATAAATTGAATGTAGAAAAGAAGGAAGCTATTAGTCAAATACCTAACGCTATATACTATCAATGCGATGTAAGCAATAGAGAAGAAGTGGAGCAGCTAATGAAAATTATTAAAGCAAAATATAAAAAACTAGATGGTATTATCCATAGCGCAGGAGTGATAAAAGATAATTTTATTATAAAGAAGATGGCAGAAGAAATTCATCAAGTACTTGCATCTAAAATACAAGGGGTTAGAAATATAGATGAAGTAACTAAAAATGAACCTATAGATTTCATGATTCTCTTTTCTTCTATAGCAGCATTAATAGGTAATGTGGGTCAATGCGATTATGCTAGCGCCAATGCATATTTAGATAGTTATGCCGAGTATAGAAATACTTTACAACAACAAGGTAAAAGAAAAGGAAGAACCCTTAGCATTAATTGGCCTTTGTGGAGAGAAGGAGGTATGCAAATAGATAAAGAGAGTGAAAAATATATGAAAGAACAATGGGGTATGTTCAGCCTGCCAACAGTAGAAGGCGTTGAAGCTTTTGAGACATTACTTAAAACTAATTTTTCTCAAGGCATAGTAACATATGGGAAACAAAGAAAAATATGGAACTGTATTTCCGAAAGATTAAACAATCAAAAAACACAAGTAAATGCTACTCAAATAAACAATGTAGGCCAGCATGATATCATCAAGTTAAAACAAGCATCAATCGACTATATCCAAAAATTATTATCTACAGAACTAAAACTATCAGCAGATAAATTGGAATTAGATAAACCTTTTGCAGAGTACGGTATAGATTCTATATTAATCAACAAACTTACTAACCGTTTAGAAGAAGTGTTTGATCAATTACCTCGGACTTTGCTTTTCGAATATCAAACCTTAGGAGAATTAGTAGATTACTTTTTAGAACATCATGTAAATAAATTACAGAGTTTAATTAATGATTCTTTTCAAGAGAAAAATATGGTACTACATAAAAATTTTTCAGATGAAGAAATAATTTGGAATAAACTTCCTAAAAAGAATAAGTATAAAAAATTTAGCACTATACAATCTTCTGATCATCCTTTAAATAAGGAAGATATATCCATCATAGGTTTTGGAGGTATTTTTTCAGAAGCGGATCGTCCTAATGAACTATGGGATCGTATAGTAGCCGGGGAAAAAATAAAAAATACGGTACAAGTAGAGGGTACTTCATTTACTTATGGCACTGTTAAAGAAGTTTATCAAGAAGAAGATATAACAAGACTGGGATTAACAAAAGATCAATACAATTCTCTAAGTCGACAACAAAAACTAATTTTTAATGTGCTAGGTCAAGCCATGAGAGAATATGGCATATCTAAAACAGATCTTACTTCTAGAACTACAGGCGTATTTATAGCAGCGCAACAAGTATTTCCAGATAATGAATCAGAAAACATAAGTTATGGCCATCAATTATCTTATCTAATACCTAACACCATCTCTTTTCAACTTAATCTAAAAGGACCAAGCGAAGTAATTAACACCTATTGCACGAGTGTGTATGTGGCTTTACACAGAGCAATTCAAAGTATCTATTTAGGCGAATGTAAACAAGCTATTGTGGGGGGTGTAAATGTAATTTCAGAAAAGGAATTTAAACTTAGCATTAGCAACGGCATGAAGGAACTACTTAGTAGCACTAATGCTACTAAAAGCTTCTCAGATGATAGTAGTGGATTTGTAAGAAGTGAAGGAGCAGGTGTTCTAATTATAAAACCATTACAACAAGCCAAAAAAGATCAGAATAAAATTTTAGCGCTTGTGAAAGCAACCGCTGTTCAACATGGTGGAAGAGGATTTTCTTTAGAAGCTCCCAGTGCAAAGGGCATAAAAGAAGTAATACGAGCCAGCATAGAGAAATCTGGCATTAATCCATCTACTATTGATTATGTAGAAGCTCATGGTATAGCTAATCGTATGGCAGATGCTATAGAGCTAACTGCTATCAATGATGCTTATAAAGAATTCAGTTCCAATCCAAACAAAAAATGGTATATAGGAAGTGTAAAACCCACAATAGGTCATTCAGAATTAGCTTCTGGTATAGCATCTATAATTAAAGTGATTAAAGCCTTTCAACATAAGACCATACCAGGCATTCCCGGACTAAATACAGTCAATACGGAATTAAGCCCAACTCACCGCATGATTTTGAAAGCGGAGACTCAAGCTTGGAATAATGGAAGCTATCCAAGGCGAGCTGCACTCAATAGTTATGCTGTAGGAGGAGTGAATGGCCATATTATTTTGGAAGAATATAAAGAGAAGAGTGATAAAAAAGATTTAGTTGAAAAGTACAGCAACCATCCAATAGAAATAACTACTCAAATACGAAATAGCAATACAGTTAAAGAGGCACTAATTGCAGATATCAATAAAGAACAGGAAACGGTATTGTCTGCCTTAGTGCAAGAGGTGTTTAAAATGGATATAAAGGATATAGACAGATCTTTATCTCCCATTGATTATGATTTTGACTCTGTAAAAATGATACAGTTTATTAGAAGAATCAATGAAACTTTAAACTTAGATCTTAAGATGGGACAGATTTTAGGCGTAGAGAACTTCGGGACATTTTTTAATTTAATTGAAGAGAATCTAATTGGTAAACATACACAAAAAAACAAAAATGGTACATTAAAGATACCAACTGAAATCAAGGAAAACTATCTTTTATCTGAAGGTCAAAAAGGATTGTGGTTTATACAACACACAGAACCTAGTAAAACAGCTTATAATGTACCTATAGCCTTCTTTATACAAGACAAAATAGATAAAACTAAGTTTTATGAAGCTTTACAATTGCTATTAGAAGAATATCCTATTCTCAGAATGCGTTATATGCTTAATAGTGAAAGTGGAGAAATTTTTCAACACGTTCATTCAATAGAGAGTTCTACTTCTTTTGATTACACTATTGTTGATAAACAATATGATATAATAGAAGAATTTAGAAAACTCTTACATATACCATTTGATTTAGAAAAGGATAGTTTACTTCGCTTATATGCTAGACATAGTCAGATAGAGCGGAAAACCTATATTTTATTCGTTATTCATCATATTATTTTTGATGGATTTTCAGCCGGACCATTACTGAAATCTTTTTTAGAGAAGTATCAACAAGTTTTAAAAGAAGAAAAAACTATCAAAAAAAATTCTGATCTCAGTTATTTCAATTTCATAGAATGGGAATATAATTATATTAATAGTAGACAAGGAGAAGAAAGTTTATCATATTGGAAAGAGAAATTAAGTGAGCCGTTACCTATATTAGGATTACCCTACGATTTAGAGCCTTCCCAAAATAGAAAGGAAGTCGAACGTGCAACATTACCTATCCAAAAAGTAGAATTAAATAAGCTAAAAGCCTTAGCTCAAAGTTTAAACATTAATTTATCCATATTACTATTAACCGTTTTTAAAGTACTGCTTCACAAATTAAGTAGAGAAGAAGATATAGTTGTACTTATTCCCACAGCTGGTAGACCACAAAAAGAACATGAACAGAGTATAGGGTACTATGTAAATATGATAATTAGCAGGAGTTCAGTAATTTCTACAAAAAGATTTAATGATTTAGCACAAGAAATTAAACAAGAATTTATTAGTGCCATAGATCATGCTGCTTATCCTTTTCCAAAACTCATTTCACAATTAAACTTAAACACTACTGAGCAAAGAAATGAAGCTTTTAAAATATCCTATGCTTACCAAAATATTTTTGATAGTTTTCTTGAAGAAAACAATAATGCCTCATCTCTAAAAACCATTCCTGAACTATTTCAAGCAACGGAAGAGAATTATGGATTAGAAGTTTACGATTACAGGGAAGAATTGATCATTAATTTAAAGTATAACAAAGCGTTATTTTATCCATCCACTGTAGATAGACATTTAGGGTATCTCAAAAATTTATTGATAGGTATAGTAGAAAATCCGAGAAAGAGTTTAAAAGATTATGAAATATTATCAAATGAAGAAAAACATAAACTCCTAGTAGGGTTTAATGATACAGCAGCAAATTATCCGACAGATAAAACCATAATCGATTTATTTGAAGAGCAGGTAGAAAAAGCACCTAACAGCATTGCAGTAGTATATGAAGATAAAGAGCTCAGCTATAAAGAACTTAGTCAGCTCAGCAATCAGCTGGGCCATTACTTAAGAAAGACCTATCATATACAACCCAATAATTTAGTAGCTATTCAATTAGAGCGCAGCGAATGGATGATTGTTGCTATTCTTGCAATATTAAAATCAAGTGGAGCATATGTTCCTATAGATACAAATTACCCACAAGATAGAGTTAACTATATTATTAAGGATAGTGCTTGTAAGATGGTAATTGATGAAGAAGAGTTAGAAAAGTTTAAGAAAGAACAAAAGAAATACAACAAGAAAAATCTTCCAACTACTAATAAACCAATTGATTTAGCCTATGTAATATATACTTCCGGTTCTACAGGTCAACCCAAAGGTGTAATGATTGAGCATAGATCTGTTATCAATTATATTTATTGGGCTATAGACAATTATGTAGATAAAAATGGCTGTGAAAGCTTTGCGTTATTTAGTTCTCTATCATTCGATTTAACGGTAACCAGTATTTATGCACCTTTACTAAGTGGCAATACTATTAATGTTTACAGTCCCTCATTAGAAATAATAGATGTGCTCAAGCTGCATTTGCAATCTAACAACGGAAAAGAAATTATTAAACTAACGCCATCGCATATAAGCCTTATTGGCACTCTGAATTTGCCATCTTCTCAGCTCAAAAAAGTAGTTGTTGGCGGTGAAGCATTACAATTAGCCCATGTACGTATCCTTCAACAATTAAATTCTGATATTGGCATATATAATGAATATGGGCCTACAGAAGCAACAGTAGGTTGTATGATATGGAAAGTGCAAAACGATTACAAACCAATTTTAATCGGTAAGCCAATTGCCAATACATCCATTTATATACTAAATGTTACGGGCTATCTAGCATCCGTAGGCGGAACAGGGGAAATATGCATAGCCGGTGATGGATTAGCTAGAGGCTATTTAAATCAACCAGAACTTACCCAAGAAAAATTTATACCTAATCCATTTAAGCCAGGTGAGCGAATGTATAAAACAGGGGATTTAGGTAGATGGCTAAGTGATGGCAGCATTGAGTTTATGGGCCGAAAAGATGACCAAGTGAAGATTAGAGGTTTTAGAATCGAACTGGGCGAAATAGAAAATGCTATACAAAAACATCCAGATATAAATGCTGCTATTGTTATAGCGAGACTAAATCAACAAGGTGAGAAAGAACTAGTAGCCTATATAGTAAGTAAAAAAGCGATTAATTCAAGTGACATACTTTCTTATCTAGGTAAAACATTGCCAACTTATATGTTGCCTCATTATATTATGCAATTAGAAACTTTACCCTTAACTCCTAATGGAAAAATAGATAAAAAGCAATTACCTGATCCTGAAAAAATCAATACATCAACTGGTGTAGAATATGTAGCGCCTAGAAATGAAATAGAGAGCCATGTGGTAGCTGTTTATGAAGAAGTATTAAAAAGAAAATGTATAGGCATTAAAGAAAACTTTTTTCTATTGGGAGGAGATTCTATCAAATCCATACAAGTAACCTCTCGTCTAAATCAAAGAGGGTATGCTCTAACTGCTCAAGACGTTTTATCACATCCGGTTATAGAAGAATTGGCTAAATGTGTAAGTATACCTAGCCGTTTAATAGATCAAGTTGAAGTAGAAGGCATTATTCCATTAAGTCCAATACAAACTTACTTTTTTCAGAATAATTCAACACCTAAAAATCATTACAATCAATCTGTATTACTAGAAAGTAAAACAACTATATCTGAATTGGGTTTAAGAGCAACATTAGATAAAATAGTATTACATCATGATGCTCTACGTATGATATATAGAGAAACCAATCAGGGTTGGACACAAGAGAATAAAGGTAAAGAACAAGGCTATGGATTAGAAATCATAGAAGCAGCTGATAATGAGAAAACAACTACGCATATTCAACGTATACAATCGAGTATTGACTTAGAAAATGGCCCGCTATTTAAAGCAGCCGTATTTCGCAGTTCTCAAACACAGGATCGTTTATTACTCGTGTGTCATCATTTAGTTATTGACGGCGTGTCTTGGCGTATCTTGTTAGAAGATTTATCTAACTTATATCAACAATATCTTTCTGGAGAAACTTTAACTCTTCCTTTGAAAACCGATTCCTTTAAATATTGGCAAGAAAAACAAATAGCGTATGCAAAAAGTAAGGTATTAGAAAAAGAAGAACTCTACTGGTCTGCTACAGCCTCATCAACTGTTGATCCCTTACCAAAAGATAATGAGCATGGGAGTAATAAAGCAAAAGATGTTAGTATCCATAGCTTTTTATTGGATCAGCATCTAACACAGCAGTTATTAACTCAATGCTATAAAGTTTATCAAACCGACATAAACGATATTTTACTTGCAGCTTTAAGTCTAGCATTACAAGAAGTATTCCATATCAAACGTATAGGTATTATCCTAGAAGGTCATGGTAGAGAAGATATAGGCGCAAAAGTGGATGTAAACAGAACCATAGGCTGGTTCACTACTTTATATCCGGTAGTTATTGATATAAGCTATAGTCATGACATAATTCGGCAATTGATAGAAGTAAAAGAAAGTTTACACCGAGTACCTAATAAAGGGATAGGGTATGGAATACTTCGATATCTAGCAGATAAAAATTATACAATTCATCCTGAAATAACATTTAATTATTTGGGAGATTTTGGATGGAGTATACAAAACACAAAAGCAGAACCATTGTTTGAACTTCTAGAACAAGACTATAGCCATAATATTTCAGGAGCCAGAGAAAGAGATACCGTATTGGATGTTATGGGTATGATAGTAAAAGATAAGATGCACATATCCATAGTATATAGTAAACAACAATACCATGCTATAACTATAGAACGTTTAGCTCACACATACGAGCAATATTTAAAAAATATTATACAACGGTTATCTACAGAAAAAGGAAGATATTTAACCCCAATAGATCTTACTTATAAAGCATTAAGTGTAGATCAATTACAACAGATCAATAAAGAGGATACCATAGAGGATATATATCCATTAACTCCTTTACAAGAAGGTTTATATTATCATTGGTTAAGTATATCAGATCCATCGCTTTACTTTGAGCAAATGAGCTTTCAATTGAAGGGAGCTTTAAATATTGATGCAGCAGAAAAAAGCTATCAAATGCTAGTAGCTCGGCATGCTATTTTGCGTACGTACTTTACGCAGAAATATGGAGATACCATATTACAAGTAGTACAAAAACAAGTGCCGAATAACTTTATATACTTAGATGTTAGCGACGATAAAGAATTTTCCATACAAGAGTATAAAACAAAAGATCGATCTAAAGGCTTTAATCTACATAATGGCTCTCAAATACGCTTAACCGTAGTAAGCTTAGGCAATGATCACTACGAATTTGTTTGGAGTCATCATCACATTTTGATGGATGGATGGTGTGTGAGTATATTAATCAAAGAGTTTTTTCAGATCTATGAAAGTCTGATACAAAATAAAATTCTACCACTAAGTAAAATTTACCCTTATTCAAACTATATAAAATGGTTAGCTACAATCGATAAAGAACATTCCTTAAACTATTGGAAAGATTATCTGTCGGAATATCATACTTTAAATGCTATACCACAATTATCCATAAAAAAGCAAAAACACCAACATAAAGAATTCAGCTTTATATTAGATTTTACTATAAAACAGTCCATCAAGACACTATGTACAGAACTAGGTATAACTGAAAACACATTTATTCAAACAGTATGGGGAATTTTAATAAGTAAATATAATAATACAGAAGATGTAGTATTTGGTGCAGTAGTATCCGGTAGACCAGCAGAAGTGGAAGGTATAGAAGAAATGATGGGTTTATTTATTAATACCATACCTGTACGTATTCGCACAAGAAATACAACAACCATTAAAGAACTACTCAAAGAAGTACAAGACTCTTTCATAACAGGAAATTCTCACCATTATATACAGTTAGCTGATATACAATCCAAAACCGAAATAGGTAAAGGTTTATTTGACCATATCCTAATATTTGAGAACTATCCCGTTCAAGAGAGAATGCAACAAAGCTTAAAGACGAGAAACATTGGAGAGGGATTGACTTTATTAACATACGAAATATTTGAACGCACCAATTATGACTTTTCAGTATTTATACTACCCACTGAAGAAAATATTACGATCAAATTTACTTATAATGGTAATGTATATGATGAAATAATAATTAATCAATTACAAAATCATTTAATAAAAGTTATAGAGCAAGTAGTAGAAAAGCCTACTATTACTGTTCCGGAAATAGATTATTTAAGTGAAAAAGAAAAATATCAATTGCTAGTAGAATTTAACAATACTGCAATGGACTATTCTAAAGATAAAACGATAGTAGATTTATTTGAAGAGCAAGTACTAAAAACACCAGATAATATAGCTGTGGTATTTGAAAACAAAGAGCTGACTTATAAAGAACTTAATGCTAGCGCTAACCGTTTAGCATATTATTTACAAAATAATTATAAAATAAAATCCAATGATTTAATAGGGTTAAAGTTAGAGCACAGTGAACGCATGATTATTGCAATGCTTGGCATATTAAAATTAGGTGGAACTTATATTCCTATTGATCCTAAATACCCCCAAGAACGTATAGATTATATAATAAGAGATAGCAACTGTAAATTAGTGATAGATGAAAAAGAATTAGCAAAATATAAATATACAAAACATGATGTTGTAATCAATAATACAACCGTTACATCACAAAAAAATGATTATATCGCTGTAATATATACTTCAGGATCTACCGGACAACCTAAAGGCGTACCTATTTCAAACAAAGGCCTTCACAATAGATTACAATGGATGTGGAAGACATTTCCATTCGCTGAACAGGAGATTTGCACGGCTAAAACGTCATTGGGTTTTGTAGATCATTTATGGGAAATATTTGGCCCACTATTAAAAGGTGTTAAACTGGTTATTTTTACTAAAAACACAGTAATCGATACAATATATCTTATACAACAACTTGCGCAACACAAAATCAGCAGGATAGTGTTAGTCCCATCTTTACTTAAAGCTATATTAACACATGAAAAATTATGTATTGAAAAATTGAACACACTTACATTATGGAGTTGCAGCGGGGAAGTGTTAGATACAGAATTAATAAAAAAATTCTATGCCGTATTTAAGCACCATAAATTATTAAATATCTATGGTTCAACAGAAGTTACAGCTGATGCAACCTTTTTAGATACTTCGCTGCATCTAATATCTAATCAAATAAACATTGGCTGTCCTATTGCAAATACGAGTATATATATATTAAATCAACAATGTAATCTTTGTCCAATAGGTATTATAGGAGAAATAAGTGTAAGCGGCGATGGTGTAGCTCAAGGATATTTAAATCAATCACAACTCACCAAAGAAAAATTTATATCCAATCCTTTTAAATCCGGTGAACGCATATATAAAACTGGGGATTTAGGAAGATGGTTGCCCGATGGAAACATAGAATATATAGGTCGAAAAGATGATCAAGTAAAAATACGGGGCCACCGTATAGAATTAGATGAAATAAAAAGTATATTACAACAATCTGCTTTAGTACAAGAGTGTGCAGTAGTGGCTAAAGAAGATAGTGTTGGCACTAATCGTCTAATAGCTTACGTTGTGGCAAAGGACCGTTATGATAAAGAAAGTATCCAAGCTCACTTAAAATCTAAATTACCCGCTTATATGATTCCATCTATCATAATGGAAATAAAACAGTTACCCTTAACTCCTAGCGGTAAAATAGATAAAAGAGCATTACCCAATCCAGATACATCAATACTAATCAGCAATCAATATGTAGCTCCAAGTAATCAAACAGAAGAACAAGTTGCTAGCATTTGGAAAGGGCTGTTAGGTTTGGATCGTATAGGTATTTATGATAACTTCTTTGAGATAGGAGGTCATTCTTTATTAATGGTGAAATTACAGAAAGAGTTGTACACTATATTTCCTAATATTTCTATGGCTTTGCTATTCGATCATCCCACCATTGCGTCTTTTTGTGAAGCTATAACTAAGGGTGGAGTAGACGATCCACAGATTACATTTGAAGAAGAGTTGCTAACTGTTGAAGATTTATCACCTATCAAACCAAAGTTACCAAAGAAATATATGGACAATATATTACTTACTGGAGCCACTGGATTTTTAGGCATCTTCATACTAAAAGAACTGTTAGAAAATACTAAAGGATATATATATTGTTTGGTAAGATGTAAAGATAGTGATGATGGATATAAACGAATCTATAAGCCTTTAAAAGAATATGGATTGTGGAAAGAAAAATATACCCAAAGAATAAAAGTTATTGATGGAGATTTAGGAAAACCTAAACTAGGTATCCAAGATAGCGTATATGATAAATTAGTTGGATTAATTGATTGTATCATTCACTGTGGAACATATATGAACCATTTAAGCACCTATAAAGATTCCAAGAAAGTAAATGTAGAAGGTACTAAAGAGGTTATAAAATTTGCAACAGAAAAGGAATTAAAGAGTATTCATTATATATCAACAGTAGCAGTTTTTAGATATTCCAAAGTTAACAGGACAGTCAGTGAGATCTCTTCTATTGCAGATGAAATTCACTATAATTCATCTGGCTATAGCACGAGCAAATGGGTAGCTGAGAATATTGTTAGAGAGTCAAAGAAATTCGGAATACCCATTACCATTTATAGGCCGGGCTTAATGCTGCAGTCTAGCGAAGGAAAAATTATTGATGAAAAGCAATGGTTAAGCCTTTTGTTTGAAACTTGCGAGTCAATTAAGCAGTATCCCAAGGCAAATACAACCATTTATGCTATGGCTGTAGATACTGCTGCTAAACAATTAGTAACTGCAGTTAAAGATAAAAAGAATATAGGTAAATGCTTTCATCTATTCAATAACAAAGGATATACAATAGAAGATATTTTAAGATTGTATTTTGAAGATGAGTTTTTACAATTAAGAGAAGTAGAGATGGAAGATTTTATTGCAGAAATAAAGGGAAAAAGTCTTTCTTTAAAATCATTACTTCCTGCATATGAAAGGGAGATGGAAACACAAAAAGACTGGGCAGTCACCAGATTTTCTTCGGAAAATTCACAGAGATATTTTAAAAAAATAATGAAAGTGTAAAAAATCTTTTAAACAAAAAAATACAACACTAAATTTAAAAACGTTTTACATTGAAAAATATGCAAAAAAATATGAACATGCACTCCATCATTGATAAAATAAATTGGATAAAAGATGAAATGCTGTCTATAATTATCAATCATGCATTACGCCACAGTTCTGATAATATCAATGACACATCTATCATTATAAAAAACAAAAACTTAAACCAATGAAAACAATCATGTTTCCCGGCCAGGGATCGCAGTACAAAGGGATGGGTAAAGAGTTATTTAAAACATATAAAACACAAACCCAACAAGCCTCTAAAATTTTAGGGTATGATATAGAAGAACTCTGTGTAAGTGATCCCAAAAGACAACTCGGCAAAACAGCATTCACCCAACCTGCGTTATATGTAGTTAATGCACTTGCTTACTACAAACAACAAAATGATAGTAAACCAGATTATCTAATTGGCCACAGTTTAGGCGAATACAATGCTTTACATGCAGCAGGAGCTTTTGATTTTGAAACAGGATTACGCTTAGTACAAAAACGAGGAGCGTTAATGGCCGCAGCAGCAGGTGGAGCCATGGCTGCTGTATTAGGCATTAGCATAGAAAAACTCCAACAAAAGCTAAGAGATGATAATTATACAGCTATTGATATAGCTAATTACAACACCCCTACACAAACCGTAATTGCCGGACCACAAGAAACCATTAATAAAATAATTAAAGACTTAGATAACCAAGGCATCAAGATCATTCCATTATTTGTAAGTGCCCCATTTCATTCCAGATACATGCAACCTGCAGCAGCAGAATTTTCCATCTTTCTCAACAACTTTCAATTTTCATCTTTACAAATTCCTGTAATTGCCAATACTACGGCCAAACCCTATCAAGATAATCAAATAGCAAAATTGCTCAGTGAGCAAAT
>Ga0075163_10001672_pt1 | contig 29922 bp, 29 predicted proteins | sample JI1023141ADNA_FD_71478 | JGI IMG/M metagenome (GOLD analysis project Ga0075163, IMG submission 71478) | Wastewater effluent complex algal communities from Wisconsin, to seasonally profile nutrient transformation and Carbon sequestration -... | ecosystem: Engineered > WWTP > Effluent > Algae...
TCAAGAGGGGCGGCTGGGGACATGCCGAAGGACATGGAGCCCGGCGCATCTTCTAGATAGCTTTCTTAACTGCACATTTCTATGATTAAAAATTAATTACCACCACTTATGGTTACACCCTTGATAAATCATCCCCTTCCTTTTTTCTCAGCTCCATGATAAATTCTCCCAGAAACAATAATTGATGGGACAAAATGACATCTGTGCAAATAACTTCTTTAGAAGTTGTGGGATTTACTGCTCTTGGGGGACTGACAGCGCACCTACTGAACCTACTTCCAGTTACACAAGGAGTCGCTATCGGTGCAATCAATGGATTGACTGTTGCTATAGTTGATTCAAACTGTAAAAACAATCGCCCCCTCTATTCGATAGGAGCCTTGTCCCTATTTATCCTGGGGGCTCATATTCTTGCTCCAAAGCTCAAAGAACAGATCACCTTGCCTCCAACACAAGCTCTCATTGCTCTTGCAATTCCCCCTGCTGTTTATGTCTTAGGAAAGGGGGGCATAAACCATTTTTTTTCAAAGAAGTCTCTTGACGAAGAAAAAAAACCACTTGTCACAAACACAAAGAAGTAGGATACGTCCCTGGAAAAGAGAAGGACTCTAACCAACGGATGGAGAAGAATTTGGAGAAGTCCATCACCGAACATCATGCTACTATAGATACACAATCCTATATTTCGCTTGCAGCGGCAAAAAGCTCTTCTTCTTCCGTGATCCCCTTGAATTTGGATGAAGGAGTAGACTCACAACAAGGACACAGAACAACGAATGAAGACAAACATGTCACTGTCTCCTTTGATGATGGGAGCAAATTTTATGGCGTCTTCGATGGTCATGGTGGATCAGCCACTTCAGAACTGGCTGCAACAAAGGCACCATCCCTATTCAAGGAAAATCTTTCTGCATAGAGTGAAGATATCCCCAAAGCTTTTGAAGAAACAGCCTTAGCATTACACAATCAAATCTTAAGCTCAGACCCGTCAGGTTCCACCGCTGTCATGTGTTATTTTGATCCAAAGACATGTTTTCTTTACACTGCAACTTTAGGAGATGCCGAAGCCAATATCTACCGGAAGATAAAGCGGTCCGTTAAGTCTCTCCCTCTTTCACCAGTGAGAAACTGGAAAACAGATGAGAAGCGTCTCCCTCCTAATTCCATACAAAAAAATTTCTGTGAGAATCCTAAATACTGGCGTGTTCAAGGTATCAATGTCAGCCGAGCCCTTGGAGACAAAAACATCTCTCTTGTCTCACAAAAGCCAAAGGTGACAAAGACTCTGTTCCTTCCAGAAGACACCCTCGTTCTTTGCTGCGACGGTCTCAAAGATTTTTTATTAGAAAAAGAGATTGTTAAAATTGTTTCTGACAATCAAACAAAATCACCCCAAGAGCTTGCTAAAGCCCTGACGACAGCCTCTGTATGGAAACAGACAGGTTCTGGAGACAACGTCACAGTCATCGTCGTTCGAGCAAGCGCAAAAGAACCTGATCAGGAAAGGAATTGACAGATTTGAGAGGATCCTCTATGATATGTCTTTTCGCTCTTTAACGGAATGTATGGAGAATACCAATGTACGCGATTATCCAAACTGGTGGCAAGCAATACCGGGTTGAAAAAGGAGATCAGATCGAAGTCGAACTACTCGAACAAGAGAGTGGAGCGGTCGAATTTAAAGAAGTCCTCATGTTTAACGATGGGAAGAAGGCTCATGTCGGGACTCCTCACGTGGCAAAATGCCTGGTGAAGGGAGAGGTTCTCGGTGAGACAAAGGGGCCAAAGGTCGTCTCTTTCAAATATAAAAGACGAAAGAACTACCGCCGCAAAGTGGGCCACAGACAAAAATACGCTGTTGTGAAAATTACTGACATCGAAAGGAACTAAGAATGGCACATAAGAAAGGTCAAGGATCAAGTAGAAACGGACGGGATTCAAACGCACAACGCCTTGGCATTAAGGCAACACATGGCGAGTTTGTCACTGCTGGAAGCATCTTAGTACGTCAGCGGGGAACCAAGTGGCACCCTGCAAAGAACGTCAAGCGAGGAAAAGATGATACCCTCTTTTCTCTCATCGACGGAATCGTTCATTTCCGCAAAGGGAAGAACACCTCCGTCTCTGTTGCTCCTGCGAAGTAAGAATGCATTTTTTAAATTAAGGAATTAAGGCTCTTCAATGTTGATTGAAGGGCTTTCATTATGTTTACGGATTCAGTGAAAATTAAGCTTTGTGCGGGCAAGGGAGGCAATGGGATCATTGCCTGGCGTCGGGAAAAGTATATCCCGAAAGGAGGCCCCTATGGTGGAAACGGAGGATGTGGGGGCTCAGTCATCATTCAAGCCGACCCAGAAATTTTCTCTTTGGATGAATTCCGTAATCGGCGGCAAATGCGAGCAGAAAATGGGCGCCCTGGAGAGACAAATAACCGACATGGACGCAACGGCAAAGATCTCATTTTAAAAGTTCCTTGTGGAACGCTCGTTCTTGACCAAGATACAGGAGGACTCCTGTACGATCTTACCGAGCCGGGAGAAGAATTTATCCTCTGCACAGGGGGGCGAGGAGGAAAAGGAAATACCTTTTTTAAAACAGCAACGAATCAAGCTCCTGCCAAAGCCACTTCAGGAAAAGAGGGAGAAATCAAAGATGTCGGGCTTGAACTCAAACTGATTGCTGATGTGGGATTCATGGGATTTCCCAATGCTGGAAAATCAACTCTCCTCTCTAAACTTGCAGCAATTGAAGTCAAAATAGGGGCTTATCCCTTTACAACGTTGAAGCCTAATTTAAGTTTTATCGAGTTTGATGACTTTTCAAGGATCTATCTCGCCGACATTCCTGGAATTATCCCCGATGCTCATAATGACAGAGGGCTCGGTCTCTCTTTTTTAAAACATGTGGAACGGAGCTCAACCCTCATCTACATCATCGATATTTCTGGAGAAGAAGGGAGAGATCCCTTTGAAGATTTCGAAATTCTCCGTCAAGAAGCGGAGAGTTACTCCCCAGCCATTTTGGAAAAACCATTTCTCGTCGCGCTCAATAAAATTGATAAAGAATCTGAAGAAAATGTCGGTGCTTTTAAAGAGCGGTACCCTTACGATCCTTCAACACTTTTTGAAATTTCTGCCCTAGAAGAGAAAGGGCTTATCCCTTTCACTCAGAAGATGCGCGTTTTAGCGCAAGCAAATGGTAAAAAATTTCATTGATTTCCTCGCGCTCCTTCTTTATTCTATGAAATATGCGCGCCCTTTATCTTTTGATTCTTTTTTCATATGCACTCCTTGCAAACCCAACAGGGTTGGAAGTCATGCACGGAAAAGTTTCCTCCCATGGAGGAGAAACCCTCACTATTGCAGCATCAGATGGAGCTGTTCTTCATTGGCAAACCTTTTCAATTGGTGAAGGGGAAAAAACGATCTTTAACCAACCTAGCTCCACTTCTTGGGTCTTGAATCATGTGAAAGGAAATACCCCTTCTGAAATTCTTGGGACTCTTCAAGCGAATGGACAACTTGTTCTTTTGAACCCTCATGGAATTTTATTTGGACAAGGATCGATAGTGGATGTTGGAGGGATCATTGCCTCAACACTTGGTGAAAGTGCTATCGTCCACAAAGGGGTGATTCATGCACGAAGTGGTGATGTCATTCTGATAGGGAAGACAGTGGAGTGCTCAGGAACAATCGATATCCTCGGCAAAGGGGCGATACACGGAGAAGATAACCCCTACTCACTCGTCATCCCATTCAAACGCCCTCAAGAAGGAAAAACTCTCAAAGAGGTCAACGGGCGGATCCTCCTTTTAAGTGAAGAAAAAACTCTTGTTACCCCAGAAGCTTCGTTGATCTCAAAAGAAATCGCTCTCCTTTCTCGAGGCGTCACTCACTTTTTAGGCCATGCGAAAGTCGATGAGGGGTATCTCGAAATTTCAGGGAAGAAAGGATTTCTTCATGGGGGCAATTGCGAGCGCTTTGGGGGACATTTGATCCTTGATCCAGAAGCAGATATCACAATCAGCACCGCTCCCTCCTACAACTATTCCTATCAAGAGAAAGGCCCTGAGGCTGATATCGTTAATCTTTCGATCTATCAACTGATTGAAGAGCTTCAGAAGGGGCCCGTTACGATCACAACCTCTTTCCAAGGAGAGGGAGGGAAAGAAGGTTCCATTCATATAAAAAGTGATGTCTCTCACACTTACAATAGTCCTTATCCCCTCATTTTCAATTGCTCAGGATCAGGAGGAATTAAGATCGAAGGGGAGCTCAAAAATTCGGGCGATGGCGCGATCACTCTAAATGGAGAACACATTGCTATTCTTGGACAACTCCAAGGGAAACAGATCCATTCTTATGGGACCTTAAAATGTAGTGGCAATCTCTATGGACATACTCTCCATTTGGATACGCCAAAAGGGGCAACTGTCTCAGGAAGGGTAATTGCTGATGGAGGTCCCCTTACTTGGCTTGGAGGAGAAACCCTTTTTCTTCAGGGAGGAGAGATTGGAAACGTAGGCAGTGAATCTCTAACGCTCCAAGGATTTGAGAATATTGCCCTTGAAAAAAATAGTCGGCTCTACACCTTTCATTCCAATTTAAACATTGCCGATCTTTCTGGAATATTGTCGATCGAAGATTCTACGATGCGTGCGAGTGGCCTTCTTAATATTTCTGGAAATCAAGGCTCGCTCCATTTAAATCGGAGCACTCTTGAATCAACCAACCAACTCAACATTAATATTGGACGCTTTCTCCATAGTCATGAAAGTAAGATCTTTTCTCATCAACCTCTCTCTCTCACAGTCGGCCATGATATTGTTTTAACAGGAAATGCCTTGATCAGTTCACCCAGTGGAGTCTCTTTAACAAGTAAAGGAAATCTCCTGCTTACCGATAATGGAGCCATTCGAGGACAAGGACTTTCACTCATGATCGGAGAATCGACCCATCTTTATTCAGATAGTCAAATCAACGGAGAGAAAGGATCTCTCACTTTGACAACAGGGGAAGGGTTATTCCTCGAAGGGAAAAAGGTGCAAATCACCTCTGGACAAACAACAATCCACGCAGGAGAAACCATCACCCTCGAGAATCAAGCAACCATCTCTTCTTCTCAGGGGCCTACCTCTATCACTGCCAATATGGGACTTTTCCTTTTCGACCAAGGAAAAATATCAGCTGCAGGAGGCAATCTTGAGCTTTATACCCCCGGAGGAAGTCTTACCCTTGCAGGAAATAGCAGCCTCGATTCCACAACTGATGGAGCCCGTGTCTTTGTTGGTAAATCTCTCATCATGGAACACTTCTCTCGCATCCAAAGTATTGGAGAAAAAGGGACAGTGATCATAGTTGATCAGATGAATCAAGGAGGAGGATTTGTGATGGGAGTCAATACTTCGATTGTAACAGGAGAATCTCCCCTTCAAATCTTTACAGCATCTCCCCGCTATAATTCGATTGAAGGGACGCTTAATGGCCACCGCTACAAAGCCGATATGCCCCTCTTCCTTACCACAAATCAAGACCACTGGGGGACAACTTATCCTGATGTTTTTTTTGCGGTGCCCTTCACTATCTTTCATAAAGAAAATGGTCTCATTGATACTAACATTGGTCCTCTAAGCCAAAAAACCTTTATCCGCCACGTTGTCGATTATATTGGCCCCTTTACAGCTGAGCTCTTCCGAGACCTTCACCCTTACAACGAATATACCAGCGAGTCAATCACGTTTACAGATAACGAAGAGCCTTACTTCATACGGAGAAAAGCGCGCCAATGAAATGGGTATATCTCCTCTTTCTTTTCCCCCTTTTGCTGATCGCTGATGTTAAAGTCTCTAACTTTGTTCCTCACGATACCAAAGATCAACCAGCTAAAGGACCCGCCCCCCGCTTTAAAGGACTCATTCTTGTGAGCAAAGAGAGTGATCTCAATCCAAGTGGCTATGAGAATGTTCATGGAATCATGACCTACCACGTTGAACTTCCTGGAAACCTTGTAAACTTAAAACGGGCCGTCCGCTCCTATTACAACCATCCGCTAAACGCCGAAACAATTAGCGCCATCAAAAAGCGGGTTATTGATTACTATGATAGCAATGGGCGCCCCGTTGTTGCTATATCCGTTCCCCAGCAAGATGTCACCGATGGAGTATTACAACTCATTGTGACCGAAGGGAAACTTGGGAAAGTCACTTGCTCCGGCAACCAATGGTTTTCTGATAAGCAAATCTTAGAAGGAATTCAACTAGAGCCAGGGCAATCGATCGCCTCCGATCTTCTCAACCAAAATCTCTACTGGCTCAACCGGAGCCCATTTCGAACAATCGATGCCGTTTACACCCCAGGATCGGAAGAAGGGACAACAGACATTGAGCTCATCTGCACAGACCGCGTGCCCCTACGTATCTATGGTGGGATCGATAACACTGGGAATGATGTCACAGGCAATAACCGCCTCTTCACCGGCTTTACATGGGGAAATGTCTTTTGGACCGATGAGCGCCTTTCCTATCAATATGCGACCTCTTCCGATTTTAAAAGATTCCACGCCCACACCCTTTACTATGAAATCCCCCTTCCTAAGTGGCAACATCTGATCAACATTTATGGCGGCTACTCTAATGTTGATGCCGACTTCCACGTGCCAACCATTACAGGAGCCCGTTTTCGGACCCACGGTTTTTCCCTTCAAGGAAGTTTGCGCTATGACATCCCCCTTAAAACAAGGAAAAACTTTCTCCATGAAGTCATCTGGGGATTCGATTTCAAACGGACAAATAATAACCTTGACCTCGGGGGCATCCCCGTCATCGCTGAAAACAACGTCAACCTCACCCAATTTCAATTCGGCTACAACCTTGGCTGGATACAAAACCCCCTCTCCCTCTCTTTCGAAGTGGAAGGATTCTACTCACCTGGCAAATGGATCTCCGATCAAACCGATCAAGACTATCACGCTCTTCGCCCCTTCGCAAAAAACCAATACGTCTATGCCCGCACCGCCCTTTCTCTCATCTACAAATTTTATCAAGAGTGGTCTTGCCATAACACCTTCCGCGGACAAATCGCCTCCAACAACCTCCTCCCCTCAGAAGAATATGGCGTTGGTGGTTATAATACCGTCCGTGGCTACAAAGAACGGATCGTCAACGGCGACCAAGTCTTCATCTGGAATATCGAACTCCGAACTCCCCCCATAAGCGTTCTCAATCTCCTCGCTGGGTATAAAAAATTCAACGATACCGTCCAGTTTCTCCTCTTCTTTGACTATGGCCTCTCCGGCGTCCGCCACGCCGCTCCCGAGCAGCCCAAAACCTCCTACCTTGCGAGCATCGGTCCTGGCATCCGCTACAACGTCATCCCCTACCTCACCTTCCGCGCCGACTGGGGCTTCCAGCTCCACTATCTCGATCTCGGGGGCCCCCATCAACGCCTCCACTTCGCCCTCTCGGTCGGCTACTAAAATGGAGATTCTCAGATGATTCAAAAGAAAGTCTGTCTTGCCAGCGATAATTGGACGTCAGCACACCCTCTTGTTATCAAAGCTGTCATTGAGGCAAATGAAGGTTATGCTCCCTCTTATGGTTCAGATGCTTGGACTGAAGAAGCAGGGAATTTAATCCAAAAATCATTCAACAATCATTGCAAAGTCTTTATTGTCCCCACCGGCACAGGTGCAAACATTTTTGCCCTTAGACTCTGCTCTAAACCTTTTGAGTCGATTATTTGTACAGATATCGCGCATATCCAATACCAGGAGTCTGGCGCTGCAGAAGCTTTGGTAGGATGCAAACTTCTAACAGTACCAAACCAAGACGGGAAAGTGACTCCTGCTGAAATAGTAAAAAAGCTCAAAAAAGAAAAAACCTTTGGGAAACATTCTACATCTCCCCGCGTTCTATCGATTACTCAACCAACTGAGATAGGCACGGTTTATACACTCGAAGAGCTAAAAACACTTGCGACGCTATGCAAGCAAGAGAATCTTCTACTGCACATTGACGGAAGTCGCCTCTATAATGCAGCAGTTAGTCTAAATACATCACTACATGAAATTACCGACGCTGCCCAAGTTGATATCTTATCTCTTGGAGGAACTAAAAATGGATTGATGGGAGCAGAGTCTCTAGTGATTTTTAATCAACATTTGCAAGAAGGGAGCGATCACATACAAAAGCAAATGCTCCAATTACTTTCGAAGATGCGGTATTTATCTGCACAGTACATTCCTTTCTTTAAGAATAACTTGTGGCACACACTTGCTACACAAGCTAATCAAAAAGCCAAAGAGATTGCCTCTATTATCCAATCTACTCCTGGCCTTTCCTTAAGTTATCCAGTGGAGACCAACCAGATTTTCTTTACTGCACCTCCATCATGGATTCCACTAATCCAAGAAAAAATATTTTGTTACCCTTGGGACGCTGAAAAAAATGAAGTTCGCTTTATCGCTTCCTGGAACACCTCAGAACAAGATATCAAAGAGATTCGATCCATCCTCTCAGCGATATCCAAACATCCAAAATAATAGATCTCTTGCACAGAGTAGCAATGGGAATGCTTCTAATAACCTGAGTTTTGAGTTTATTTCACATATCTCACCAAGTTTTCCAGATTTTTCCTAAAATCCCTTGATTTCTAAAATTTAAAATTCTAGCTGGAGTACAAAAGCTTGCCTATAAAGGGAAGTGCCGCATAAAATGCTTTATGCATTTATAGGAGGTGCAAAATGAACGGACAAAACCACCGAGATTTATCAGTTCGCTGCAACAACCAAGCTCCAACTTTCCTATATCTTCAATCTTTTAATTCTTATTTTTGGCTCTAATTGCCGTCAAAATTTTTTAATTAACTTTATTTTCAAACTTTAAACTAAATTTTTTAAATTATATGAATGTTCAAATTAAAAAAATTGGACTATTCTCTGCTATTATCATTCAGTCAAATGCAATGATAGGTGCCGGAATTGTTGCAATACCAGCGTTATTAACTCAATCAGCAGGTCCCATAGGCCTTCTTACCTATTTCGCCTGTGTTTTGATGATCTTTTGTATGACCGTTTCTCTAGGAGAACTTTCTCTTTTCCATGGAGGGACTGCATGGTGTTACCGCTTTCCCTTTTTATGGGGAAAACATATTGCAGGAATCATTGCTTCAAGTTGCTATTTAGTAGGGATTCTCATCTCCATGGGTTTTGTTGCCAAGCAAGCAGGAATATGGCTCCATGAAATCATCCCTTTTCTAAACCCTAAGTTTTTAGCAATTCTAATCACAGGAGTTCTTTCTCTCCTAGTTTTCTCAGGGAAAAATGTCTCTGCGCTCTGGCAGTATGTGATTTCAGGCATCATTCTTTTGGGAATCATGATAATGACAGGAGTATGCTTTGCACATTTTGATGAAACCATCTTCCTCGATAAAAGGCCTTGGAATCTTTCTACGATCATCATGATAGCACCCATTCTCTTATTCTCTCTGCTTGGATTTGAAACCATTACCTCTCTCTATGCTATTGTAAAAAACCCAAGGAGAAATGTTTTTTTAGGTGGAATCATAGCAGTCTGTGCCGTGGGTATTCTCTACATTACTTTTTCTACTTCAATCATCGGGTCCATTCATCCTAGCTCTTTTTGCAGCTCTGAAGAACAATCCCTTGCCAAAATCTTGCAGAGTGCTTTTCCTAACCTCCATATCATGCCAAAACTTGTCTACATCGGAGGACTGTTTGCCATCATAGGGACATTGCACTCCATCCTATGGAGCGTTAGCATCCTTTTTTTAGATATTCTTCGAAAATTCAAAATCCAAAAGATCAAAACCTGGATCTCTCAAGGTAAACTCACAAACAACCAAATGTTAGGATGTTCTTGTCTGGCAATCATGGGAACAAGCTATCTTTTAACCAGCACTTTCATCATGTATATTGCTGTCCTTTTGATTGCTATCTGTTACATCTTATCGATTACTGCGCTCATCAAAGAGAAAAAACATAAATTGTTGAATCGCATTGTTTGCATTATCGGAATCTTAGGAGCTTGTCTTATGGGAATTTTTTCGTTTTACTCATTGATATCCCAAATATGATGCATTATACCCAATGATAGCCAGACTGCGTTACCAAAACTAGGCGCTCCCCTCTATTTCGATGCTTAAGCAGTGTTTGAAGGTATTCTGTAGGTCACAGGTCAGAACTCAGAAAATGGTGGCCGGAGCCAGAATTGAACTGGCGACACAAGGATTTTCAGTCCTCTGCTCTACCAACTGAGCTACCCGGCCACGGGAATACACGTTGGTGTAAGGACGTTATCTTAGAAGGATTAGAATTTTACTGCAAGGAGTTTTGACGGTCTAATACAATCATATCTTTGACAATTTCGACCGCTTCTTGAATCTGAAGATCGATAACACCGAAGTTTTCTTTGACGGCATCGGAGCGATTTTGCGTTTTCACTTTTTTGGGGCGATAGCCACTGCCCACCTTGAGGAAGAACTGATAATTTTGGTTGTTTTCGATCCGGTCACGACTATTTCGAATCAGAGTAGGGAGCATTTGCCGCCACTGACTCTCACGAGGCTTAAGGTAGGGAACAGCAAAACGGGCCACATCACGGTAAGACCCCTGCTTAACATTCATGAGGGAGTGAAAGACATCACCGCTTAGGTGGTCATTTGAGAGAGGGTATTCGAGGTATTTTTCCCCGATATTATAGGGAAAAAACGCAGTAGGAACAAGGACATCTCCTTGCACACCCTGAATCTGCGGCGAGCGTCCTGAAGCGGTATAGTAACGGCCAACGGTCACTTTAAAGAAGGCCTTTGCCTTTTCATCGGTAATCGTTTGGAATTGCATCGACCCTTTCCCGTAGGACCGCTCATCCCCGACAATGATTGCCACCCCATAATCTTGAAGAGCCTGCGCGACGATTTCTGCAGCAGAGGCTGAAGCTTTAGAAATAAGGATCACCACCGGGCCATCAAAAAAGAGCTGCCCATTCACATCGCGGGCATAGCTCACCTCCCCATCGGCATACTTTGAGATGACGATGAGTCCCCCATTAATAAAAAGGGAAGAAACTTTGACCGCTTGCGAAAGAAACCCTCCAGAATTTTCCCGAAAGTCCATGACAATTCCTTTAAGATTCCCTTCGGCTTTGAGAGCGCGAAGAGCTTCGCGAAGATCATGAGAGACATTGATATTCCCTCCATTGTCGTAGAAGGCAGGAACATCAATTTTGCCGATGATTCCATCAGCATACGGCTCTGAGGAGTAGGTCACCCTCTCATCATCCATAGAAATTTTTTCACGGATGAGATCGACGTGAACCACTTGATCACTCCGTTTAACGCCGAGAGTGACTTTCGATCCTGCCCGCCCCTTCATCAATTCAAGGAGCTCCTCAAAGGTCATTTCCTCAACCCCTTGGTGGTTCACTGCAACAAGGATATCTCCCACTCGAATATTCCCATTTCTAAAAGCAGGACCATTAGGAACGAGATCGGAGACATAAACCCCATCAAAATCTTCACGAAAAACCACCCCTACCCCAGAAAATTCCTTTTTCAGCATCGTCCGGATCTCATAAGCCTCTCGAGGACTATAGTATCCAGTATGAGCATCAAGACTTTTTGCCATTGCTTTGAGCATATGGAGGGTCAAAGTGTGCTCTGTTGGGCTCAAGTACCCCGCCTCAAAAGCAACTATTTTTTTTGTTCGGTGATTTAAAATCTTTTGAATAAGCTCTGGAGTCATCGACTCCTTAGGACGAGCGCGAAGATGAGCTTTTACCTCTGCAACCAACCTTCCATAAATTCTTTCTTTTAACTCATTTTCGTCCGAAGAGTAGTTAGCGTATGCCAAAGGAGGGGTTACATTTAATGCCCCTTCTCCTTCATGAATCAGGCGCGCCATCAACTTCTGCCGTATTTGCTCAGCCCTCCGAATCGCCTTTTCAATGGTCAAGTTAAGGTTCCAGTAAATAGGAAACTCACCTTTATTATAGTGTTCAATAATTTCTTCCGTTTGACGAGGGGTGACTGCAAGATAAGGTTCCACCTCTCCTTTAAGGAGATAGATCCGATCAGGGTCAAACTGTTCTAGATAAATTTTTAGAGATCTTTTGACAACAAGTGGAGAAAACTCCTTATTCTCAACATGATAAGTAAACATTTTATCCATCGTTGGACGGACATTCTGAAGAGATAGCGCATAAGGGTCACTCCCAAATAAAACACTTGCAAAAGATAAAATGAAAATAATTCTGAAAAAATATGCCCTTCTCATAATTATTGAATTAACCGATTCAAAAATTAAAATCTTCTTTTTTGAAAAATTATTTTTGGGTATAACAATATACCCCTGTGATTTCATTCATTATGAACAGAGTGTTTGCAAATAATTCTCTATCTGCGATACACTGCCCCTTTACACTGGTAAGAAATGATCCCATATGGGATTGACAACTGAATAAATAGGAGTAAAGGCCTCAATGCCAACTATTAATCAACTCGTGCAAAAGCCACGACGCCCCAAAGTCAAGAAGAAGAAATCTCCTGCGCTTCAAAAATGTCCGCAAAGACGTGGCGTTTGTCTTCAAGTCAAAACCAAAACACCTAAGAAACCAAACTCTGCCTTAAGAAAAGTGGCATGGGTACGCCTTTCAAATGGACAGGAAGTCATTGCCTACATTGGTGGTGAAGGACATAACCTTCAGGAACATAGCATTGTCCTCGTAAGAGGCGGAAGGGTAAAAGACCTCCCCGGTGTTCGTTACCATATTGTCCGCGGCTCCCTCGACTGCGCAGCTGTAAAAGACCGGAAACAAGCGCGCTCTAAATATGGCGCAAAGAAACCTAAGTAAAGGACTCGAAAACTATGTCAAGAAGACGTCAAGCAACCAAGCGTAAACCTGTTCCCGACCAGAAGTATAATAACATTGTCATCTCAAAATTCATCAACCGCGTTATGCTCCATGGGAAAAAAGCCCTTGCAACACGAATCGTTTATAGTGCCCTCGACGAATTTGCAAAAAAAGTAAAAGCTGAAGATCCTGTTATCGCCTTTGATCAAGCAATGGAAAATGCAATGCCCACTCTCGAAGTTAAATCGAGAAGAATCGGGGGTGCAACCTACCAAGTGCCAATTGAAATTCCTCCAGAAAGACGGGCGTCAATGGCAATGAAGTGGATCATCTCAAATGCAAGAGCAAAGCCAGGTCGCAACATGGTTGATGGCCTTGCCATGGAACTCGCCGATTGCTTCAACAACCAAGGTTCCACTGTTAAGAAAAAAGACGATACACACCGCATGGCAGAAGCGAACAAAGCATTTGCCCACTACAAATGGTAATGGTAAAGGAGCAAACAGAAAGTAATGGCTAGCAAACGCCCCGAAAAAGATAAACTCAAAAACGTTAGAAATATCGGTATCATGGCCCACATCGATGCCGGAAAAACGACCTGTACAGAACGAATCCTTTTCTATTCGGGCCGCGTTCACCGCATTGGAGAAGTTCATGAAGGGGCTGCCACTATGGACTGGATGGAACAAGAGCAAGAGCGTGGAATTACCATCACCTCTGCTGCAACCACTGTCTACTGGGGCGATTGTAAAATCAACATTATCGATACTCCAGGACACGTTGATTTTACCGTAGAAGTCGAGCGTTCTCTTCGAGTCCTTGATGGGTCTGTTGCAGTTTTTAGCGCTGTTGATGGTGTTCAACCTCAATCTGAAACGGTTTGGCGCCAAGCCACCCGTTATGGCGTCCCCAGGATCGCCTTCATCAATAAAATGGACCGAGTCGGCGCAGACTATTTCTACTGCATCAAGAGTATGAAAGAAAAACTCTCCGGTGCAAACCCCATTCCCGTCCAATGCCCAGTCGGCGCTGAAAATGACTTCCTTGGAATGGTTGACCTCGTTGCCATGAAAGCCTACCTCTTCAAAGATGAAACGATGGGAGCTGAGTACGAAACAGCAGAGATCCCTGCAGATCTTAAAGAGAAGTGCGCGCAAATGCGAGCTGAAATGCTTGAAGAACTTGCAACCATTGATGATTCAAATGAAAACTTCATGATGAAAGTTCTTGAAGCCCCTGACACTCTAACACCTGAAGAAATTCATGCTGTGATCCGCCAAGGGGTGGTCACCAACAAGATTAATCCTGTCCTTTGTGGAACAGCGTTTAAGAACAAGGGGATTCAACCCCTTCTTGATGCTGTCACCCGTTGGATGCCCTCTCCTCTCGACCGGGGAACTATCAAAGGGATCGATGTCGATACCGATAAAGAATTTAGCCTAGAGCCAAGTGATGAGAGCCCCTTAGCAGCTCTCGCCTTTAAAGTTGTGACCGACCCTTACGTCGGAAGACTTACATTTGTCCGTGTCTATTCAGGAGTCCTTGGAAAAGGGATGACCCTGATGAATACAACAAAGGGTAAAAAAGAGCGGGTTTCTCGTCTTCTCGAAATGCACGCCAACCAAAGGAACGATCGTGATGAATTCTTCACGGGAGATATTGCAGCAATAATTGGCCTTAAGAATACGACAACAGGAGATACCCTTTGCGCAGAGAATACTCCCCTCCTTTTAGAAAAGATGGAATTCCCTGAACCTGTGATCTCGATGGCCATTGAGCCAAAGTCAAAAGGAGACCGCGAAAAGCTATCTCAAGCCCTTTCATCTTTAGCAGAAGAAGACCCAACATTCCGTGTGAGTACTCACGAAGAGACAGGACAAACGATTATTGCAGGGATGGGTGAGCTCCACCTTGAGATCTTAAAAGATCGGATGTTCCGAGAATTTAAAGTCGATGCGAATGTAGGTAAACCACAAGTGTCTTACAAAGAAACCATTACTACCACTGCAAAGACAGACACCAAGTTTGTCAAGCAGTCAGGGGGACGTGGTCAATATGCACACGTTTGCTTGGAAATCGAACCCAACGAACCAGGAAAAGGGAACGAAGTCGTTAGCAAAATTGTTGGGGGGTCTATTCCAAGAGAATATATCCCTGCTTGTATCAAAGGGGTCCAAGAAGGACTTTCGAACGGAGTGCTTGCTGGTTACAGCCTCGTTGATGTTAAAGTTGCTATCGTCTTTGGAAGCTTCCATGAAGTGGACTCGAACGAGATGGCCTTTAAGATTTGTGCATCGATGGCGATTAAAGATGCAGCAAAGAAAGGGACACCGATCATTCTAGAACCCATCATGAAAGTCGTCGTCACCTCTCCAGAAGATCATATTGGAGATGTGATTGGTGACATCAACCGTCGCCGCGGAAAAATCATGAATCAAGGGACTGAAAAAGGGGTTGCGATTATTGAATGCGAAGTCCCTCTTAGTGAAATGTTTGGATATTCAACAACACTCCGCTCCCTCAGTTCTGGGCGCGCAACCTACTCGATGGAGCCAGGACACTTCGAAAGAGTCCCAGCTAAAATTCAAGAAGAAATCATGAAGAAATAAAGAGAATCCATGGCAAAAGAACAACAAAGAAAAAAGATCCGCATCCGCCTCAAGGGTTATGACCAACGGATCCTCGACAGATCAACGGCTGATATCGTTGAAACAGCAAAACGGACAGGAGCGCGCATCGTTGGACCGATCCCTCTCCCTACAAAAAGAGAGATCTATACCGTCCTCCGCTCCCCCCACGTCGATCGAAAGTCACGTGAGCAGTTCGAGATCCGCACCCACATCCGCCTTCTCGACATCCTCAATCCTACCCTCGACACGATCGACAAACTCAAAGTCCTTCCCGTCGCAGCAGGCGTTGACATTAAAATTAAAGCTTAGCTTTTAATCCCCCATTCGGCTAAAGTCTCTAGAGATTTTAACTCCATTGGGGGATTTGTGTTTCCAGATATCCATATCAATGCTACCAAATCTACCTTCCAAAGCTTCAGACTATCGCCAATCAAGGAGCTTATACCAATCCTAATACCATTTATCAAAAATAAGGTTAATAGTTAGGGTAAGGATCTTCTGAGTAAATCGCTTGAAAAGGGGGAGGATTCGAAAGCTTCATATATTTGCCAACCACTTTTCCATCCTGGATAATGATGTAGTACCGTCTTTGTTCAATCACTCGATTATTCATCGTGATCTTTTCGATATATTCGTAGGTTTCCTTTCCCTCTTCGCGAGAAACAATTTGATAAGGTTTCCCGAAGCGGTGTTCGATATCAGAAGCTTTCATCCCCACTTCGACCTCTGCATACCGGTCCCGCGTCATCATCTCAGAGTTGGTTGCACACCCAAATAAAAACAAAAGAGAAAATAAAAACAAATATTTCATAATAAAACCTACCTATTTGTTTTATTATTTTAATCTGAATTTATCCGCAACATTCTTTTTTAGTAGTAATAAGTGCGTAGCACATGAGTCCCTCGCCGCGGCCGAATGAAGTCAACCCATCCCCTGAGGTGAAAGTGATTCCCACTTGATCAAGAGAAAGACCCATAACGGAGGCCACACTTTGCCGCATGGCATCGGCTCTTTTCTGAAATTTTGGCCTCTGTCCTTCGATAGTGAGAGCAACATGTTCAATCGTTTGTGCACCGAGAGTTTTAAGAGCCTCTTCGAGATAGATACGGCTATCTGTGATCCCTTGGAGTTGACAAAGATCGATTGCGATTTTTCCTAGAATCGGCACATGGGTAAGGGAAGTGATTGCATTGCAAATCGCATGAAACACAACATCACCATCTGAGTCTGCATCAAGACCCGGGGCATCTTCAAAGAGAAGTCCTGCAACAATGCACTTCTTCTCCCCTTTTTCTTTTTCGAATCTGTGACTATCTTGTCCAATTCCTGTGCGCCATTTCATAGAAAACCTGAGTTTTGAGTTTATTTTGCTTATTCTCATCGGAGAGTTCTCTTAGATTCTTGGGATTTTTATCGAAGGGAAGGGCCAAAGTGCCCTTTTCGAGATAAAAAGACCGAGAAGAAAGAGAAAAATCCCTGAGAATAAGTGAAATAAACTCAAAACTCAGGTTAGAAAAGAAGTATACCCTCTTATTATTTTTCTTACCTTAAGAAAAATTCCATTCCAGAAACAAAAAGATTATGATAGTCTAAATGTATGGATCATTTCAAAGTTATCGGTGGAGCGCCTTTAATAGGAACCGTTAAAGCAGCAGGCGCAAAAAATGCAATCACAAAGATGCTTGTCGCTTCTCTTCTTTCTGACAAAAAATGTCTCTTCACGAACGTTCCAAATATTTCCGAAGTAGAAACAACGGTGAATCTCTGTAAAGAGATTGGGATGGAGGTAAAGTGGGAAAAAGAAGAAGGGAGGATGGAAGTGATCACTAAAGAGATCAAATCTTCTTACGTTCCCCTTAATTTTACCGGTGCTAACCGGATTCCGATTTTGATGATGGGAGCTCTTTTAGGGCGGACCCGAGAAAATATCATCGTCCCCACAGTGGGAGGATGCAAAATTGGAAAACGTCCCGTTGATTTTCATATCATGGCCCTCGAAAAACTAGGCGCCATCATCGAATACCGGACCATTAAAAATGAACGAGCCTACTTTGCCCACTCCCCTGATGGGATGAAGGGAAGTGTCATCGAACTTCCTTATCCATCGGTGATGGCCACAGAAAATGCCATTTTAGCCGCATGCCGCGCACAAGGGAAAACAGCGATTCATGGAGCCGCCATTGAACCTGAAGTGATCGACTTAATCCTCTTCTTGCAAAAGTTAGGGGTCGTGATTTATGTCGATGTGGATCGGACAATTTATGTTCAGGAAACAACAACATTCTATGAGGTCGAACATAAAGTCATTACCGACCGGATTGAAGCGGCTTCATTTGGAATGGCCGCCATTGCGACAAAAGGGAGAGTGCTTGTCGAAGGGGCGCAGCAAGAACACCTGATCACCTTTCTCAATAAACTCCGCCAGATCAATGGAGGATTTTCCGTCAAAGAAAATGGAATTGAGTTTTTCTATCAAGGTCCCTTGAAAGGGGGGCTTCATCTTCAAACCGATGTCCATCCCGGATTTTTAACCGATTGGCAACAACCCTTTGTTGTCCTTTTAACGCAAGCGCACGGCAGTTCTGTTGTTCATGAAACAGTCTACGAAAACCGTTTTGGATATGTGGATACCCTTCTCGAAATGGGGGCCCACGTCGAACGGTTCACCCAGTGTTTAGGAGACCGCCCCTGCCGCTTTGCATCGCGCAATTACGAGCACAGTTTGATCGTCAAAGGACCCACTCGGTTTGAAGGAAAACAGATCGATATTCCTGATCTCCGCGCTGGATTTGCCTACGTCCTTGCAGCCCTCCTCGCCCCTGAAGAAAGTATCATTAGAGGACTCCCCTTTCTCGATCGAGGGTATGAGTATCTAGAAAAAAAACTCCAATCCCTTGGAGCACATATTGAGCGGGTCAAAGTCCCTACTGAAAAAGCCGCTATTGTGACTTAGCCTCTCCTGTAGTAGAATGCTTCTATGATCAAATGGCGGCAGATTCAAAAAGAAAATTTTACAAAACTTAAAGATCTGGGGAGCTACCTCGGTCTTGATCTTTCCTATTCTTCCCCCTTTCCCCTCAACTTACCTCGCCGTCTTGCTGAAAAAATCGAAAAGGGAAATCCCGAGGATCCAATCCTCAAACAGTTCCTCCCTACCGAAGAAGAGGATAAAGCTCCCCTCTCTTTTGTCGAAGATCCTGTGTGCGACACCTCCTTTCAGAAAACAGACCTCCTCCTTCAGAAGTATAAAGGGCGGGCCCTACTGATCACTACAAGTGCATGCGCCATGCACTGCCGCTACTGCTTTCGTCAAAACTACCCTTATGAAAAGGGCGCCGATTTCGAAAAAGAGCTCGCACTCATTCGGAGCGACCCTACCCTCCATGAGGTCATTTTAAGTGGAGGGGATCCCCTCTCTTTAAGTGACTCCTCACTGAAGCACCTGATTGAAAACCTTAGCAAAATTCCCCATCTCAAACTTCTCCGCTTTCATACCCGCTTCCCCATTGGCATCCCCGAACGGATCACCGACGCATTTCTGGAAATTCTAAAAAGATGCCCCCTCCAGACAATCTTCATCGTCCATGTCAATCACCCTCGCGAACTAGACAATGAAATTTTTGAGATCCTTAAAAAAGTGGGAACTTTAGGGATCCCCCTCCTTTGTCAAACCGTCTTACTTGCCGGGGTCAATGACGATCTTTCCACCCTTAAAGAACTTTTTCTCTCTCTTGCTAGCCAAGGCATCCTCCCCTACTACCTCCATCAACTCGACAAAGTCAAGCAAGCTCACCACTTTGAAGTCCCCATCGAGAAAGGGCTGGCTCTTATAGAAGCCCTCCGAAAAGAGGTCCCAGGTTACGCCCTCCCTAAATATGTTCAAGAAATCCCTTATCGCTCCTCAAAAACCCCATTGGATTTTAATTCTTCTACATCCGGTCCATCGTTTTGAGGCCAAGGATGTAAAGCCCCTCCTTTAGAATGCGCCCCGTCAGTTCAGAGAGAACAAGGCGGCTATTTTCTTCCGGGACTCCTTCAACGCGACAATCGCGAAAAAACGCATGAAATTTCTCTGCTAAATCGTAGAGATAATCGGAAAGGCGATTAGGGAGAAGATCGCGATCCATGTGCGCTAAAGTTTCCCCAAACTGACGGAGTTTGAGGCCTAGGGCAACCTCTGTGGGGTGCTCTAGCTTAATTGGCGCTATTGCAAAAAGAACGTTAACATCTTTGTTCACTTTCCGTTTGATCCCTTGGATCCGAACGTAAGAATAGAGGAGGTAAGCCGCTGTATTTCCCTCGAAGTTGAGCATCCGCTCGTAACTAAAGAGGTAGTCCTTAACGCGGTGACACGAAAGATCGGCATATTTCACCGCATCGACCCCCAGAATTTCTGCTAAGGCATCGATCTCTTTTTCATTGGCTTCTTGGAGACGATCCTTTAAGAGCTCTTTAGCGCGACGGACAGCCTCTTTAAGGAGGTCGATCAGTTTTTCGGTCTCTCCAGTCCGTGTTTTAAATTTTTTTCCATCAGGTCCTAGGACAACCCCAAAGGGAACATGCTCGACTTGGACCTTTTCGGGGTCGTAATAGTGCGCTTTTGCAGCAGCTGCAAAAACCATTTGAAAATGGAGTTGTTGTCCTGCATCAACGACATAAATGATCCGATCGGCTTTTTCGATCGAGACACGATGAAGGAGGGCAGCGGTATCGGTTGTCGCATAGTTAAACCCTCCATCTGACTTTTGAAGAATGACCGGAAGCGAAGTTCCATCTTTTGCTGTAAATCCTTCTAAAAAAACACATTTTGCTCCATCGGAAACTTCAATGACCCCCTTTTTCTCATAATCTTCGACCACTTTAGGAAGCATCTCGTTATAAAAGGACTCTCCCCTTTCGGTGATTTTGACATCGAGAAAATCATAGATCTCTTGGAACCCTTTTCGAGAAATGGCGCGGATTTTTTCCCATGCCGCCAAGGCCTCTTTTTCACCCCCTTGCAAACTTACCACTTGGAGCTGCGCCCGTTTTTTAAATGCGGGATCGGCATCAAACACCTTCTTTGAGGCGCGGTACCATTCCATAAGCGTAGGAAGATCGGCCTCTTTTTTCCCTGTTAAAACATCAGGCTCTTTCTCTTTTAAGTAAGTGATAAGCATCCCAAACTGCGTTCCCCAATCTCCAATATGGTTAAGACGGAGAACGTCATGCCCTAAAAACTCGAAGAGGCGCGCTAAGCTCTCCCCAATGATCGTCGAGCGGAGATGTCCTACATGGAGCTCTTTCGCAACATTGGGAGAAGAAAATTCGACAATAATTTTTTTGACTTTGGCAAGAGGAGGGACTCCAAGCCGAGGATCTTGTGCAACTGCGGTTAACTCTTTCGATAAAAAGTCCTTGGAAAGGGTGATATTGATAAACCCCGGCCCTGCGACCTCAAGTTTTTCAATCATTCCATCTTTTTCCCACTTCTCCACCATCTCTTCAGCAATCTTTCGAGGGCTCGTTTTTAGCTCTTTCGCGATTCTCATCGCAGAGTTGCACTGATAGTGACCAAATTGCTCATGGACAGCTTGAGTCACATCGGCAGCAGGGACATCGCCACCAACTATTTTTTTGAGAATTTCTGTTGCTTGACACTTGAGTGTTTCTGTTAAATTTTCCATAACCAATCATCATGACTCTCCTCTATGAAATTGTCAAGGCGTTAGTTAATACCCAAACAACTTCAAAACTTAGGTTTGGGCGAGCGCGAAAGCTTTCGAAATTCGTCGATCATAAGTGACCTAATATTAGACATATGAGGTCACTTATGATCGACGAATTTCGGTGCTTTGGCGCCGCCGAAAATCCAAGTTTTGAAGTTGTTTGGGTATAAGGGTTGAAGGTAATCAACTTTTCGGTTAGGATTACTAAACTTAAATCGAGGATAGATCAATGGCTAGCGCTGCCCTTACAAAAAGTTTAAAAGAACTCTTACTAGACTACTTAAAGAGACACAAAAAAGCTGATCTCTTAACCACCTATTTCTATTTTTTAGAGAAAAAATATAATATTCAGCCGGTCCTTTTCCTCAGAGAAAAAACGATCTTTCAAAGTAAGACAGAACTCCTTAAAAAACTTGAGGTAGAGGGAAAGCTTTGGCGCGAAACCGAGATCATGATCCAGGTGGGAACACAATCGGTCAACGAGAATACAAAAAAGGTCTATATCTGCCCCTTTACCGGTAAAGTGTTTGGAGATAACACCCACCCAAATCCTCAAGATGCGATTTATGATTGGGTTTCAAATTGCCCAGAAAATAAAGAGCGGATGGATGGGATGAAGGTGAAACGGTTTTTTGTTTCGGAAGATCCCGAAGTGATCAAGAATTATATTCAGAAAAGACGGGAACCCATTACGAAGATTGTCTTCTCTTCTGGAGTCACTGGAAAACTTTTCAATAGCAAGAAAGCTGTCATCGATGACTTTGAGAAAAACCAACTTAAAGCCATGGAACTCTCTGATGTGCCCGGACAAAACCGTTTTAAAATCGAAGACCACTTCCTTGCATTTATCCAAGAACAACTCGACGACACGAAAATTTCTGGATTCGTCGAAGAAATGAGCAATCACGATGAGTTCAAGACTCACGTCGACCGCTGGATCGAAGAAAATCAATAGGTTTTTCTCTTCCTCGCCTGAGGAAACGGCGGCTATCGGCCGAGAGATTGCTTTCGCCTTGAAAGGGGATGAGGTCGTTTGTTTGCGAGGCGATCTGGGCGCTGGAAAAACAACACTTTCTAAAGGACTTGCTAGCGCATTTACTGGAATTTCTCCTCATGAAGTCAATAGCCCCACTTTCACCTATTTGAATATTTATGAAGGAGAAAGGATCCTTTATCACTTCGATTGTTACCGCTTGCAAGGAGGGGATGATTTTTTAGCAAAAGGGTTTGATGAGTATTTTGGCTCTCTTTGTTTGATTGAATGGCCAGAGCGCATTGAAGAGATCCTCCCTTTGAAACGGATCGATATCACAATAAGCTATCATGGAGAAAAAGGGAGAGAGATCACCATTGAAACAGATTGAATTTAAGACAGCTACTTTCTTAACATCGGCGCTGAAAACCGATGAACTTCCCTCTCTTGATCTTCCTGAAATTGCAGTTGTGGGACGGTCAAACGTCGGAAAATCCTCTTTGATCAACCACCTACTCCAATCAAAAAAGGTTGCTAAAGTCTCTGCAACTCCCGGTAAAACGGAGCGGATCAACTATTTTATCATCGATGAAAGTCTTCTCCTCGTCGATCTCCCTGGATATGGGTATGCAAAAACATCAAAAAGTCTCCAGGAAGAGTGGGGCGTTTGGATCGACAAATACCTTAAAAACCGTGGGCTAAAATTGATCCTCTTTCTTCTCGATTCGCGACGCGAGATGACAAAAGAAGATCGACAATTTCTCGAGTGGGCTTTTTATGAAAGAATTCCCCTCCTTCTTATTTTAACGAAGAGTGATAAGTTGAATCAAAAGGAAACAATTGCCACGTTAAAACGGATAAAAGAAGAGAAATCCTTGAGTGGATTTCCTCCTCTCCTGTATTCTATTAAGGAAGGTAAATGTAGAAAAGAGCTCATTCACGAGATTAACAATATCATATGGGATTAGTCACTAAAGATACCTTTGTTTGCTTTGACTGTGAAGCCACAGGACTTGATCCTGAAAAAGATCGGATCATTGAAATTGCTGCAGCAAAATTTACCTTCGATGAGATCCTGGAATCACGTGAAGATCTTATTAATCCTGGAATCTCAATCCCTCAACATACAATCGAAATCCATCACATCACCGATGAAATGGTTCAAGGGAAACCTCCCATGGCAGAAGTTTTAAAGGATTATCTCGATTTTATTGGAGATCATACTGTCGTTGGTCATGCAATCCCTTTTGATTTAACCCTACTCGATGCCGAAGCAAAACGGGGAGGAAAAACCACAAAGCTCTTAAAGCAGCGCCATCTCGATACCCTTCGCCTCGCCCGCCTCTATGGAGAAAGCCCCACAAATTCATTAGAAAGTCTCCGGAAACATTTCAATATCCTTGCAGAAGGGGCGCACCGAGCGATGAGCGATGTCATCGTGAATATCGAAGTCTTCAAATACCTGAGCAAAAAGTTCAAAACGACTGAAGAGATGCTTAAAAGACTTGAAAAACCCATTGCTCTTAAAACCATGCCGTTAGGGAAGCACAAAGGACGCTTTTTCCGCGATATTCCTATTGAATATCTCCGCTGGGCTTCCCATCAAAACTTCGACCAAGATCTTTTATTTTCTCTCCGATCGGAACTCAAGAAACGGAAAGGAGGAAATCTTTTTTCACAAGCCGCTAACCCCTTTTCAGAGCTATGAAATCTCTCCAAGACTTAAGTTTAAAGGGGAAAAGGGTGCTGATGCGAGTCGACTTTAATGTTCCCCTCAAAGAAGATGGCTCTATTAGTGATGACTCGAGAATTGTTTTAGCCCTCCCTTCGATCCAATACATTTTGAAACAAGGAGGGAGACTCATTTTAATGAGCCACTTTGGTCGCCCAAAAGGGACTGTTAACCCAGAGTTTTCTTTAAGACTGTGCGTTTCCCGTTTAGAAACACTCCTTGGAAAAGAGGTAAAATTCAGTCCAGACTGCATTGGGAAAGAGGTCGAAGAGATGTCACATGCGTTAAAAGAGGGGGAAGTGATCCTCCTTGAAAATCTCAGGTTCCATCCTGGGGAAGAACATCCTGAAAAAGACCCTTCCTTTGCATCCTCTCTTGCAAAACTTGGGGATATTTATGTCAATGATGCCTTTGGCGCTGCTCATCGCTCCCATGCTTCAACAGTGACGATTACAAAGTTCTTTCCTAAAAACTGCGCCATCGGTTTTTTGATGGAGAAAGAAATCGCCTATCTTTCAAAAGTGATCCTCCATCCTAAACGCCCTTTTTATGCCATCATTGGGGGAGCAAAAATTGGGAGCAAGATAGGTGTCTTCCAGTCTTTAGGGAAAAAAGTCGATGCCATTTTTATTGGGGGGGGAATGGCCTTTACCTTCTTCAAAGGACAAGGAACTCCGATTGGAGATTCCATTTGTGATGATGAAAAACTCGAAGAGGCGAAAAAATTCCTAACCTCATGTACAAAGGATGAAGTCCAAGTCCACCTTCCCCTAGACATGGTGATCACAAATGGCTCTGAAACACAAACAGTCCTGATGAGTAAAGGAATTCCCGATGGATGGAAAGGGATGGATGTGGGGCCTCAAACAGTAGAAAAGTGGTCAGCACATCTCAAAAACGGGGCCACTATTTTTTGGAACGGTCCCATGGGAGTTTTCGAAGAGCCCCCTTTTGCAAACGGGACCCACCGTCTTGCTCAAAATCTATCGATGATGCCTGGAGAAGTGATTGTGGGGGGTGGAGACTCTTTAGCAGCGATCCAATCTCTCCATCTTCAAAAAAATTTTGCCCACCTCTCTTCAGGTGGAGGGGCCTCCCTTGAATTCATCGAGAAAGGAACCCTTCCAGGAATTGAAGCACTCAGGTAATATCTTCTCCCAAAAATTAACCCGTTTGGAGAAATATTATGTCCATACAAGTTACGTGTCAAAATAATAGGACTACAATTGTTTGCGCCCCCATTCCAGAAGAATCTTTGGTTAAAGAGAATGGTCCTCTTTTTTCTTTTATCAATAATATAACAAAATTGTTCTGCAATCAGGTTAACAATGAGTACATGACTGTTAGGAAGGCATTCTTTAACGCAATACAGAAGATAGGTAACACGACAAAAGATCTTGACAACGGTGGAATCATCATCTTGTCAGAATATATCAAAACGAAAAAAATTAATATCCTCGTTAATCAAGCGCTTCCGGAAGACAAACAAGCAATGGTTAAAGCTATCAAAAAAGGGGTTATGGGATTAGTCGCCCTTAGTATTGCTCGGGAATCCCACTATGCTCATCATAGGGGGGATAATATAGACACATGTAAGGAACAAGTAGAGCTTTTTAGTCATCTTGTTAATCAGCGACACCTCACCGAAGCTAAAAAGTTCATGGAGACAACAGATTTTAATACGCTACCTTTCGATATTTCATCTTTGGCATCATCATTATTGAACACTATAAAAAAGAGTGTCAAGGTTGTAGATGGAACAGCTCTTCAGATCATGCAACCAAAAAATACACGTACACAGCGACATATCCAAACCCATAAGGAAGAATTTAAGCAAAAATCGGATCTCTTTAGAGGCTTTTTTATTGATCTGATTGATTCAGAACAAGTTCTCTCTACATTATTAAAACATTCCCTCGATCCTGGAAAAAATACCAATATTGTCGATACCATCACACAAATCGTCAAGGAGGAAAAGGAGAAACGAGCAAAAGCAATCGGTGATCAGCTTGTAAAAGAAGAAAAAAAGGAGAAACAATTCCGTAAAAAACCTTACCAAAAACGAACTAATACCTCCTATAAATCCTCTTCTAGCTCCTTTCTGCCCCCATCTGATGTTAAGAAAACTCTTCCTGAAACGACGTCACAACCTAAAAACATAACAGAACAATCTGATCTCGATCTCCTAAAAAAATTAAATCACATCATTATCAAAAAGTTAACTCTTCATCCTCGCATTAAGCGGTGGGTTACAACTACCCCTGATACAATAAAAGACATAGAAGATTGGGATGAAAAAGAAAAGCGGTGGATCCACCCTTATGAGAAAGATCTCTCTCCTGATTACACGATTGCCAGTCACGATCTCTCTTCTATTATCCGTTTATTGAGGTCTCCCCTAGCAAACACTTACGCGAAACGTTACTCTTTTATTGATACGGAAAATAAAAAAAGGAAAGGGTGGGCGATGTTGGTTGATATGCAGTTCCAAAACAAAGAATATAAAGGGACAATTTTTGCAGCAGTAGGAGAGGGCAATGTCTTATATCATGCCCATTTTACACAATTTAGCGCATCATCTAAAAATCCGATGATTCAGATGTTATCTGAACAGTTAAAAGAGATGGTAAAAGATGACAAATCTGGAAAAACAGCGGAAAAAAATAGCACCGAAGAATGGGAAACTCAGGGGACTTTTTCTGTGAAGCGAGATAACCAAGAAAAAGACATTTTGCTAACTATGAATAATGCAACAAGAGAAACAACTTTCGTCTTTTATCCTTTGCACTGATTAAAAAATTACTTGTCACTACTTTGATACCCCCAAGGTATTTTTCGTATTGTCAAATAACTCTCTCTTGTTATAATGGTTGGTCTAGAAGGACCCCCTAAGCAGGAAGACAATGTTAAAAAAGCTTTTGAGGCGAGGCAAGTTGTGAAACGGGCTTTAAACTCACCCAAAAAGTTCTTTTTTCTCTCTTACTCCCCCATAGATTCGTACGGTCAAATGAAGTTCAATGCTGAGGTAAATGATGGCTGCAGCTGAGTTTAGCCGCTGGCGCGCTTTTTTATGGCCGATTCACCGCCATGAAATTAAAAAATTTCTTCCCCTTTTAATCCTTTATGCATTGATCTGCTTCAATTATAGCCTCTTGAAGGCTGCAAAAGATGCCCTTGTCATCACTGCCAATACATCGGGCGCCGCTGTGATTCCGTTTATTAAGACCTGGGCGATTTTGCCGATGGCCCTTCTTGTTACCTATCTCTTCACGAGACTCTTTAACCGCTTTTCGCAGGAAAAAGTTTTTTATATTATGATTGGGAGCTTTCTCTCCTTTTTTGCCCTCTTTGCGCTCGTCCTTTATCCCTTAAGGGATGTGATCCATCCTCATGCTTTTTGTACGGAGCTTGAAGGAATGTGTCCCAAAGGGTTTAGTGGACTGATTGGGATGTTTCGCTATTGGTCTTTTACCCTTTTCTATGTGATGTCTGAACTCTGGGGAACAGCGATTATGTCGGTTCTCTTCTGGGCCTTTGCCAATGAGATCATGACGGTCAAAGATGCTAAACGTTTTTATGGAATTTTAGGGGTGGGGGCTAATGTTTCCGCAATTTTTGCAGGGGAGATTGCCATCCTCGTCTCAGGACAGCTTTTTGATCTCTCCTTCCTTTTTGGAAAAGATCCATGGGGACAAAGTCTAGGACTGGTCACATCGGTTGTCATTACCATGGGAATCCTTTCGATTGCTCTCTTTAGGTGGTACAACAGACGGGTGATTCACCGCGATCCTGTAATGAAAGAGGAACACATTAGAAACACGAATGAACGGAAGAAAGTCAAGATGGGAATGCGTCAAAATTTCGCCTATCTTGCAAAGTCGAAATACCTCCTTTGTATTGCTGTCATGGTCATTGGGTTTAATTTGGCAATCAATATGGTTGAAATCATCTGGAAACATCAAATCGGACTTGCCTATCCGAAACCGAATGAATCTTTTGCATACATGGGAAAAGTTCTTAAGGCTATTGGCTTTTTTTCGACATTTATCGCCCTTTTCATCAGTGGAAGTATGATCCGTCGCATGGGATGGACCTTTAGCGCCCTTATCACCCCTATTGCCCTCTTAATTACAGGTGTCTTTTTCTTCGGGATCATCCTGATGAACGATCATCCTACCTTAAATGCTTGGAGCGCAGCTCTTGGTTTCACCCCTCTTGCTCTTGGAATCTTCTTCGGATCCCTTCAAAATGTTTTCTCTCGTGGATTCAAATATACCCTCTTTGATGCAACAAAAGAAATCGCTTTTATCCCCCTAAGTTCAGAGTCAAAATTTAAAGGGAAAGCAGCCATTGATGGTGTGGGATCACGCCTCGGCAAGACAGGAGGATCGATCATCCATGGCTCTCTCTTTATGATCTTTGGCAGTGTTTCCCTGAGTACCCCCTATGTTGGGGTTTTCCTCCTCCTCGTTGTCTTTGGATGGATCGCTGCAACAAGATCTCTTGGCCGTCAATTTGAACAACTCACAACGCAAGATGAAAAACTTGATATTGAAGGAAAGACACCTGCGCCCACTATAGATAATTCAACTACAAACCGTGTTTCTGCAACCTAATGTCTTTTCCCATTTATCAGAAATGGAAGGGGTATATACCCCTTCCAGCTCAAAGGCCTGAAAATTTCTTTATCTGCATCTTTACTTTTCTGATCTCTTCAGTCGGCCTTATCCATTCGTATAAAGCCTTCTTCATCGATCAAAAAATTAAAGCGCAGATTTTGAAATTTCCTGGGTCTTTGAACTGGAAGAGGTATAGATTCCTTTTTCTCCTTCCTTTTGCTCTTTTTGCCGCGGGTCACCACGAAAAAGTTTTTACAAAGATCTATCAAAATGGCTCTTGGGATGAAAGTGGCTTTTCTCGAAGTGGTTCTCAAGTCGAGGTAACACGTGAATACATGATCTTCCTACAGGATTTTCTAAAGGAACATGAGATAAGATCTGTTGTAGATATTGGTTGTGGAGATTGGGCTTTTTCTCGCTATCTTGATTGGGAAGGAATTGATTACATAGGTTTTGATGTTGTTCCTTATGTTATAGAGAGAAATCAGCGGTTATTTTCTGCTTCAAACATCACGTTTATTTATGCTGATATTCTTAATACCAACCTTCCTAAAGCTGATCTTCTCCTTTGTAAAGATGTTTTCCAACACCTTTCAAATCGGGATATACAGAAGATTATTCAGCAGTTTCCTAAGTTTAAGCACTGCTTGATTACTAATTATGTTTATCCCGATCTTTCGGGAAACAATAACGATATCCCAACAGGGAAAATGCATTTTATTGACTTAACAAAACCCCCTTTTAACTTAAAAGGGGAAAAGGTTCTCCACTTCCAATCAGGACTTACTTACAAACAAACCCTTCATATCAAAAAGGCTGAATGATCTCCATGAGACTTCAGCCTTTTGTGAAAATTGCGAGGTTTTAGAAAGTAAAATCTATACTTCCTGAAAATCCACCCATAGTGAGATTCCCTCGATCTGTAAAGAAGTTAGGCCCTTCACTTGCAGTGGATACAACAGGGGTTATAGAAGCTAATGTAAAGTCATACTGAGGATTCATAAACTGGTTTTGATTAAAGTAGATACTTTGGTCATACCCAAAAGAAAAACTTAAGCAATAGCGGGATTCCTTAAATGACCGCTCCCATCTTACTCCTAATCCAAGGTCAACAATAGGAACGACGGTGCAGACTGTTTTTTTCATGTCAAAATTCCCATCATAAGGAGCAATTGCTGATGTAACAGGTAAGCTAAGTAGTCCAGCTGTCACCGAAAGCCCTGAATTAGAATCTATAGAAGGAATTGGCTTATCGTCATGAAGTCGATAAGAAACCTTAAACCGTCCCTTAAGGAGAGAAAGGGCACTTTTCCCATACAAGCTAAATCCTTTTCCTAAAATCCATTGTGAATTAACCCCTAGTTTTCCACCCATACCCCAAAAGTCATTTCTCA
>Ga0075163_10001673_pt1 | contig 29920 bp, 11 predicted proteins | sample JI1023141ADNA_FD_71478 | JGI IMG/M metagenome (GOLD analysis project Ga0075163, IMG submission 71478) | Wastewater effluent complex algal communities from Wisconsin, to seasonally profile nutrient transformation and Carbon sequestration -... | ecosystem: Engineered > WWTP > Effluent > Algae...
TGATGGTGATGCATCCGCAGTTTGCCGATTTTGTGGATGATATTGATGTAAAAGGAGGAACCAGTGTATTGCCTCAGATTCCCCTTACTTCAAAATCTAAATTGCTGGCCGCTGTGATTATTAAAAGCGGAAGCCCGATTAAGATCAAAGGAGACACAACCATTTATACTGCAGACAGCTTTAGTGTGAGTGCAAATGCCAATGTGGAAGAACTATTGAAGAAACTACCCGGTATCCAGGTTGATAAAAACGGGGAAATCAAAGCCATGGGTGAGAAAGTAGAAAAAGTACTGGTAGATGGTGAAGAATTTTTCGGTGACGATCCTGGTATGGCGGTTAAGAATCTCCGTGCAGATGCTGTTAAGGAAGTACAGGTGTTTGATAAAAAAAGTGAACAGGCAGAATTTACAGGTATCGACGACGGACAAACGAAGAAAACCATCAACCTTAAACTAAAAGAAGATAAGAAAAAAGGATATTTCGGAAAGTTAAGTCTGGCTGGTGGTGTAGGCAACGATATCAACAATCGTTTCAATAACAACCTGATGTTTGGTTCGTTTAAGGGTAAACGTAAGTTATCGGCTTTTGTACTCAACGGCAATACCGGTCAGGATGGATTGGGCTGGCAGGACAGTGAAAAATATGGCGGAAACGACGATATGTCGATGAACTTTGATGAAGAAAGCGGTTTTATGTATTCCTGGAGATCCGGAGGTGCTGATGAAGAGCCATATGTAAATACAGAGAATGGTTTCATCAGGAATATTAATGCCGGATTGCAGTACAGCAACAAATGGAATGATAAAACAACTTTCAACTTTTCACCGAAATACAACCTGCAGGATTATTCAAACCTGAAAAGTGTATTCACTCAAACACAGGTTAGAGACAGTGTTAGCGGCAAAGCAAATTTCCTGAATGAAAACACTGCCGTAAATGAATCGGTTAAACGCTACAATGTAAAAACAAATGCCGTTTATGATGTTAAGATAGATTCCAACAACACATTGAAAGTTACATTGAAAGCCAATTTCTATAATACGGAAAGTGTTGAGAACCGTGCAGCAACTACTATTAATGCAGGTGACAGTTCGCTGATCAGTACATCCGACCGTATTCTCACCCGTGACCTTGAAAAGCAATCTTACACAGCCAACGCGGTGTTCAAACATAAATTCAAAAAACTAAGGAGAACATTGTCTTTCACTGCCGATTACAACCTGTTGAATACCGACGGAACCAGCATCAATGAATCCAGCAATGAATCTTTTGATCCGCAGAATCCATTCAGCATTGATGTAAATCAGCAGCTCAACAGCAACAGAACAACACAAAAATTAACGTCCAAACTTGTTTATACCGAACCATTGAGTAAAAAATACGCTTTGGAGCTGGGTTATGAGTTTTCTTACAGTTATGGAAAGAATGATCAGAATACCTTCAGCTATTCAAGCAGCAGTGGTAAATATGATATCCTGGTTGATTCACTTACCAATCAGTTCAGGCAATCGATCACCGTTAACAAACCCAGTATTAAACTGAGTTTTTCTGATAAGAAAATCAAATTCAATTTCGGTTCAGGATTTGGTATTACGCAGTTCAGGTTAAAAGATATTTCTGATAACCAGAAATACAACCGCAATTTCACCAACATCTTCCCTACTGCATCTTTTACTTATAACTATAAAAGCAATTACAGCTTCAGGTTTAACTATTACGGTAATACTACGCAGCCATCCATCAACCAGTTGCAACCATTGCAGAACAATACCGATCAGTTTAACCAGTACATCGGAAATCCTGATCTGAAACAATCCTTTGCCAATACATTTAATGTAACGCACAATGGATATAACTTCATTAAAGACCGCTGGATGTATCAATCACTCAATGTAACGGTAACGAATAACTCCATTACCAATAGCCGCACGATTGATTACAACTCCGGTAAAACCATTACACAGCCGATCAATACAGACGGAAACATTTCAGCTAATCTGTGGGCAGGCGTTGGTTTCAAACACAAGAAATGGAATACAAGATTCCAGATCAGTCCGAATGCGAATTACTATCGCTATGCAGATTTCATCAATGGCATCAAAAGTTTCTCCAGCACTGTGAATGCAGGTCTTTCACTCTGGATGAATAAAGCGAAAGATAAAAAATATGATTTCTCACTCACCAACGATTTCAATCTGAATACCAATAAAAACGGACAGGGAAATGTAAGCACTGATTTCTATACCAATACTTTGGCTTTCAACGGTACTATTTACTATAAAAAAGTATGGTCGCTGAATACGGATATACAGTATTTCCACCGTCAGAGAACCGAGCAGTTCCAGTCGAACAACGACAATAAAATCTGGAATGCCAAATTGCAGCGTACGTTTAAAAACAATGAGTTCACCCTGTACTTCCAGGTAAGGGATATCCTGAATCAGAATATTGGTATTGAACGTAATTTCTCTGCCAACTACCTTACGGAAGAAAGGAACCAGCGTTTGAAACGTTATTTCATGCTGGGTTTTGCCTGGGATTTCAAAAACAAAGCGCCTAAAGCTGCACCTGCAACCAAATAATTAACCGACCAATTTAACAATATGAAACGCAATATAATAACAGCACTGCTTTTAATCTTCACCGTTAGTTTCTCAAAAGCTCAACAGTTTGTGGAAAATGCCGTGATTGAATATGAAGTAAAAACAAACCTGAAGAAAACGATGGGAAGCAGTTCATGGGCAGAAGCCATGAGCGAAAGCCTGCCTCAATTTAAAACCGGTTATTACAAATACAGTTTTGCCAATAATAAAAGTCTGTATAAATTCGATCGCTGGGATGAAAAGCTGAAACTGCCTGAATTCTGGCGCAAGAGTGATGAAGAAAGCAGTTGGTTTTTTGATCATGCGCAGGAAAAATTCAGCATGAAAAAAAATGTAGTAGGAAGTGATTTCATTGTACAGGATTCTATTCGTCATATTGAATGGAAACTCAGCAATGAGAACAGGATCATTGCGGGTTACAATTGCCGAAAAGCAGTTGGAAAGATATTAGACAGTGTTTATGTGTTTGCTTTTTATACCGATGAAATCATGATTTCAGGCGGGCCATGTTCTATCAGTGGTTTACCAGGAATGATTCTCGGATTGACTATTCCGAGGATGTATACTTCCTGGATAGCCACCAAGGTTACGTTAAATGCAGCCAATCCTGCTGAGATTGTTCCGGCTACGGGAAAAAACAATTTATCTGTTAAAGCCTTTCAAAAAGATATATCTGAAAGAACAAAAGATTGGGGAAATGCTGATGATCCTGAATCTAAAAAATGGATGGATCAGTTTCTCTGGAGTACGATGTTGTAGAAATAAATGCACAGTTTAATAAAACAGTCACACTTTCTGGTGTGACTGTTTTGCTTTTACAAATTTCTTATAAACTGAAATTGATTTTTTCAATCAACGCATTTACAAAACGGTGTAGACGGTTAATCCACCTGGCCTGTCAGCCCCGGTTATCAGGCTGGTATCAGCTGCTTTTACTACCCCATCAACCAAAAGCCTGATTGATACATTGGCTTCAGCTGCTGTACCAACCCAGCTAAAAGGTGGATAAACAGTGAATTTCAGCGTATCACCGCTGGAATTGTGCAGGTTATTGAATACATAATTTTGCTGGAATGAAATGTTGTTTGCCGAATCAAAAACTGCGGTTGTATCCAATCTCAGAGCGAAATTGTACATAGATAAAGTATCGGAAGTAAATTCCACCCTTACCACTTTATTATTATTATTAACGGGCTCATCATCTTTGGAGCAACTGACCAGGAAACCGCCTGCTGCCAGGCCGAGAATTAGCAATGTTTTTTTCATAGTGCTTTTTTTGAGGTTGTTTAATGCTACTGATTAAACAAGAATGATGCTATGATTAAAACAGTTGGAGGAAAATTGATTTATAGAATTGTTAATTGTGCCGTGGTTCGTGGCACACGAAACATCCCTATTATTTATAAAACTTATTTTGCAATGGCTCGCAGTACACGAAACAACTTCCAAATAATCATTCTCAGGCGCCGTGGTTCGTGGCACACGAAACACATCTATTTTTTATAAAATTAACATTACAATGGTTCGTAACACACGAAACACTAAGGCCGTGGTTCGTGGCACATAAGGCCGTGGTTCGTGGCACACGAAACACATCTTTTATTTATAAAACCAACTTTACAATGGTTCGTAACACACGAAACACTTTCCAAATCATCATTCAAGTTCAATAAATATATTCTTCAAAAATCCGAAATCATCAATACCTGTCTCATAAAATCGGGCAGATGAATAAAAATAGTCGATCTCAGACTCAGCTAATTTCCATATTCCTTTAATCGGATTTGCGTGAATATAATTCAACTTTTGCTCAGCTACTTTTCTTGAAAAAATTTCAATGGCAAGCGAATCTCGTTGCCAAATTTCATGGCTTTTATTAGCTGCTTGTACTGCAAATTCTCCCGCGGCTCCTTTTTCCTTTAAAATTTTCAACAATTGATGCGCTGTGTATTTTAAAAAACTACCGAATGGAGATTCCTTACCATTTTTCTTGTTCTGCTGCCATATCAAATGAATATGATTCGGCATGATAACGAATGCATATACAGTTATCAATCCGTCACTTGATAATTTATTTATATAATCAATAATCAGTTGTTTATTTAAATCATCGTTTAACAAATGTTTCCATTTATGAATGGTGGCCGTCCAGAAATAAATATTACTTAACTCAGTATGTGATTTTCGCTGATGTTTCATAAACATCAGCAACTTTAAAAAATTAATATTGAATCAAATGGGTGATTTAAACGGAATTATTTGAGATTAAAATCAGTGAATGATTGTTAATATGCTTGGTTCGTGTATACGCACCAAGGTATGTAGGGTTCGTGTCTCACGAAACATTATTAATGATTTATTTGAGATAAAAATTTATGAGTGTATATAAATATATTTGGTTCGTGTGACACGAATCAAGGCATGAAAGAATGTCATCGTTTCAAATCGAAATGCTGCAACACAACTACTTCGCAATGGTTCGTGTCTCACGAAACATTATTTATGAATTATTTGAGTTTAAAATTTGTAAGTGTATTTAAATATGCTTGGTTCGTGTGACACAAACCAAGGCATGGGAACACTGGCGCTAGTTGACACAAACCAAGGCATGGGGAATAAAATTTGTGAGTGTATATAAATATACTTGGTTCGTGTGACACGAACCAAGGCAGAGAGCATACACTCCACCCATGTAAGCCGCTATGAACGCAACATGGCTCAGAGATTAAAATTTGTGAGTGTATTTAAATATGCTTGGTTCGTGTGACACGAACCAAGGCATGAAAACGAACCAAGTCATGGGGAGGAATCAAGGCATGGGCGCTAGATGTTTTTTTAATGCTGTTGTTGTTTTACATTTAAAAGGAATAAATTCAAAAATTCTTTGAGTAACATTCTTTCCCTGCGTTTATAAAATTCCGTAGCTCCGTCGCTCAGTAATGGATTATATAAGTATATACATTTAGAATCTAAAATAGCATTATTTTTTTTTGAAAAATCACTAATTGAAATAGTTACTAATGTAGAATCAAATTTCTTAAAATTGAATTTTATAGAGTTCCCTTTTAACTTTGATAGATTGCTAAAAAAAATACCATACTCCTTATTTGTTATTGCTTGACAAAGCAATTTGTTTATACTCTTATTGTTTTTAATACCTATTCCCTTATCTCTTTCACTTACATAGCTAATTGTGTAAAGCCATCCATTAGAGCCATTAATCGTTTCTGAAAATTGGCAATATAATTTACTCGGTATTATTAACAGCAAAAGAAAAAGCAATTTCATAACAAATAAATTATTGTGTGATTTCTGTAGTGCCATTTTTAGGTGTCTTAACCTTAGCCCCTAGGGCAGCCTGCTCTTTGGCTGTTAGCTTTTTATCCTTTACTGGTGTAAAAAAACCTTTTTTTACGGCTCCTAATGGCTTGTATATATTTTCAATATCGCTCACAGTTACTCCTTTTTGCAATGGATTTTCACCGTTTTTAGAATCAACTTTATCTTCTGTCGCATCCTTACCTGAATAAACATAACTATGTATTGCCTCATTATTTTTATCAAATAATACAACAATATCTCCCTTTTTAATTTTTGCAAAATCTGATTTTACAACATCTACTAATCGCTTTTTGTAGTCATTGATACCTGCTTTATCAAGCAAAATGCTATTCGATACATTTAAATCTGAGTTCACCCTAAACTTTGCGGATAATGCAGAAAAGCCATGGCAGTTATATGAAACATCTAAATTTGAATTATCAACTTCTTTATTAGTCTTTGTATCTATAACCGTATATTTTTCTACTGCAAAGCCTCGACCCTTATTATCAAAAATAAACACCGCTTCAATTTTTACTTTGTATTTACCCCCAGTAGCATTTGTTGCATCAATAGAAGCCTGGTCATACGCTTTTTTAACACTTGGATTTTTTGATAAGTCTATTTTTTGATATATGATGTTTCCATCTTTATCTCTAAGAATATTGCCATCAAAATCTCTCGTATTAATTGGGTCATCACCAAAAGAATTATATGGACTCTGGTCAGGATACAACTTGGCAACAGCATCAACACTTAACCATCTTCCAATCCGTGGGTCGTATATTCTTGCACCAAAATCCAAGCTGTTCCCTTCCCCCTTTACCTCATTATCATTCTCCTTCCCATTAAACCCATACCGATATCCACCAGCATTAAACTTCCTACCCGGCATCATCATCCCAAATGGATAATAATCATTCGCCGATGCCACATCAGCTGTATAATAGTCTATTTGTCCATCAGGTGTGGTGCTGGTCTGATTGCTGTTTGCATCATATACACCGTCATCTTTAGCAATGTGCTTATCGGTTACTGTTGCCAGTACATTGCCCAAATGATTGCTTAACTCAAAGAACTTCTCACCTCTCGTAAAGGTAGCCAATTTTGCATTTGTGCTGGCGAAATCACCTTCAAGATTGATCACTGTTGTGGCAACTGTAAGCTCACCCTGTAAGCCCAAACGGCTGCTGCCATAAAGATGTGTTTCTCTCTGCACTACCGTTGTTCCACCTTCGGGTGCTTCATAAACACTCATTACATTACCCGACGCATCACGGGCATAGATGGTCACTTTGCCATCATAAGTTTTGCTGATGCGGTTTCCGGATGCATCATAGGTATAACGGATGTATTGCCCTGTATTTTTAAGAATCAGTTTGATCTTTCCATAAACAGTCCACTTGATATCGGCAATGCCATTTGGATTGTTGCTGTTACCTGGATCATCACTGATAAGGTTACCAATGGCGTCATACGTATAATTGCCTGCCCCCTGGCCATCAATATCCTCGGGATAATTGGATGCTGGTACCGCATCTGTAACATGATCTAGTTTATTGGATCCGGCTATGTAATGATAATTCATTTGGTCCATCGCCAGTGGAGAACCACCTTTCACAGTTCCGGCACGGTTGTAATCCATGATATTTCCATTCGGATCATAACTGATGTCTTCTGCATAATCATCCAACTGAATAGGCGTCCACACATTGTTCGCCCTGTTTAATCCCTTGAACGAACGCATGGAAACGATCCTATTCAATTGATCGTAACGGTACTTATTAAACACCGGTTCCCCAAAGGAATTCGCATTATCAGGAATACCCAGGTTATTAACGGTCATTCCTCCGATGTTTCCATTGAACAATGAAACAAATCCGGTATTCACATCCGGCCTTGCAAATACTGAGCTTCCGGAGATGGCTTTGAAATCGTTCACCGAGCCGGATGAAGCGAAATCATCATAGTAATGCAATGCAAAACCCACAATATCACGGGCAACCGTACTCGCTCCAGCCAATCCATCTTTACCGATATCATTAACTCCCTGGTAAATTCCTGTTCCGTTTACGCCTTTGAGCCAGCCTTGTAACGTATACGCATAGTCGAGGCCCTGTACCTGCATTTGTCCTAATACGGTTCTTGATAATGGCCCATGTTTGAAATACTGATAGCTGGCATCTTTTTCCCAGAGGATGGCATCCCTGCTGGTAAATGTAGCGGTGATGCGGTTTTCATCGTCGTACTGGTAACGGTGATAAAATGCATCGGGCTTACCTGGCTGATAATTCACCCTGTTTACTTTTCCACTGATCAGGTCATAATCATACTTCAGTTTTTTATATTTATTCGCAGCGGTATTCATTTCTGCAATGCCCGAATAATCGTTCACCAGCTCATCTACATTCCCATGTATATCATAGCTGTAGAATGTGGCCGAATTTCCTCCTCCATTCAATACGGTTGTACCAATGGTTTCCAGCGGCTGAATCATTGATTCATCATCGAAGTACATGGTATAACTAACCCTGTTGCGCAGGTTCTGCTGACAAATGACCGACAGATCGGGCATCATATCACAGAGAGAAGAAACAGCAAAATCATAAGTCGTTTGCGTGATCTGTTCTCTGGATGATCCGCCAGCCATCCAGTTTTCAAGTGCAACAGGATCCTGACTGATGCTTTGATTCATCGGAGTCGTATGCGGTTTCTGCCCTACTTCTCTGATCCTTCCCAATGGATCATAGAGCGTGTAACTATATTTCTGATCGGCCAGTTGTTGTGCATTCTGACTAACGACCAGTCTGCCCAAACGATCGTACCAGAAACTTGATTTATCAGCATCCGGAGTAGATTGTGCAACAACCTGGCCCAGACTATTGTAACGGTATTGGGTAGACATTTCATGTGGCCTTGTGTAAGGGTTTGTAAGGAAATCTCCTGACTCCCTTCGGATGCGCACCTGGTTGGTGAACAATGGACTGAAATCGGGCCTTACACCTTTTGGAGGAACGGTACTCACCAGGTTACCTGCCTGATCGTAGTAATACAAAGTATAATGGTACTCTTTGTTGTTATACCGTACTTTGAATATCTCATTCCCTTCAACAGCAAGACATTTCTGACGATAAGCTGCATTGATAGCGTTGAGTAAATACTGCACCCTGATCTGGTAAAGATTTGTACCAATAGATACAGCATGGTTGTAAATATGCTGACAGGGCTCTTCATGATTAACATCTGTTACAATGGTAATGGGCGTTTGATTGCCACAGATAACATTCTGATGTTGATTGCTGTTGCTCTGGTACTGATTAAGATTACATTCCGGACTGGCATGTTCAGCTGCTCTTGAATAATCGAGCCAGCTAAACCGGAAACCTGTACGGTAATTTACAAACCGGGCAAAATTCGCATTCTGAGCAATCTGTTCGTTGCTGAGATTGGTTCCTGTAAATATTGGTGCATCATTGTAGGGAGTATTAACGAAATAAGCTTTATACTCCGCTACCAATGAACTCAGATCTGCACAATCGATGCAATTGGGTTCATAATCGCATGCTAAAAATGCCGGGAATGGTTGTGGTACCGGAAGCACATAAGGCTGATATGTAGTGGTACAAACCGGTGGTAACGGGCATTCGATAAACAAACGGCAACTGCATACATCCAGTGGTTCACCACAAGTATTTTCATAAATATAGCTGATGGTTTCCCAATCATAATTCGTATGATAATGATCATTAAAGAAGGCTACAAACAACTCTTTACAATCTGGCTGCTGATTAACGGTGCTACCATGCAATTGCAGGAATTCTGCTACCAGTGATTCAAGTCCCTGGCAGGTATAGGTAGAACAGATCAGCAATGGTTTTTTACAGGTACGGTAATAAACAACTTCAATTTCATCCCAGGTAAGATTGGTTCCGTACTCAGTGTTAAAGGCTCCTGTAAATAAACATTTACAATTAGAAGGTGTAAGCTGTGAAGCATATGCAACCATGAATGCATTTATAAAGGCATCCAATTCTGTACAAGATGTAACATAAGGCAGGCAGATATAGGGAACCATGCCACATTGATTGAGATACATTTGCTGAATATCTATCCAGGTATATTGAATACCATTGTTTAATTGACTATTGAAGAATTCAGTAAATGCATTTTCACAATTTGGATCCAGGTTAATATTAACTCCAACTAATGCGATAAAATCAGCTTCTACCTGAGTCAATTCTGAACAAGTAATTTCAGGTGGACAGATTTTTGGCAAACTACAACAGGTCTGCTGAAACTTTTCCATGATCTGTTCCCAGGTATAACTAACACTAAAATACTGGTTGAAATAAGTTACATAACTTTCTCTGCAATTGCCAGATCCCGGATCAAAGGAAGCATTGAAAGACTGAACACTTTCCTGGAGGTCTTCGCAATCATTAATATTTACCTGCCTGCAAACATTGGGTAAACGGTTACAATTATTCAAATACAATTCTTCCACCTGCTCCCAGATCCTGATACCCCAATTTGTATTATCATTAAAGTATTTTAAGAAAAGACAACGGCAATTTTCTGGCGTAATTTCATTGGCATATTCTGAAAGGAAATTGGTTTCAATTTGTATAAGATCCTGACAAGTTACGGGAGGAATGCAAACATCGGGAATATGCCCGCAATTGCGGAGATAAATTTGCTGGATTTCATTCCAGGTATAACTGGTTATAAGTTCATTATTGAAATGATCGGTAAATAATGTCTGACAGTTTATTGGATTCTCATTGGTATTGGTCCCATAAGTTGCAAAAAAACTAGTCACCACATTATTGAGCTGGTTACACTCAAATGGTTTAATACATACAAGGGGTGCTCCACAACAATATTTATTAAATACAGTAAGAATGTTTTCCCATGAAAAATCAACATGAAAATGGATATTAAAAAATTTCACAAAATTTCTCACACAACTGGCGGATTCATCATCTATACTAGACCCATAAAAAGCGTAGAAAGCAGTAACTGAAGCCTGTAGATCTTCGCAATTATCGGGCGACCTGTTTTCACAAATAGCAGGCGGTGCTCCGCAAACACGCTGGTAGACAGCAACGATTCTTTCCCATGTTTCATATCCCGGACCAAACTTCAATTCGAAATATTCAACAAAAAGACAGCGGCAATTTTCATTCGTTAATGTTGTGCCCATGTCATCTCTGAAATCCTGAATTAAATTTGTTAGTTGCGTACAGGTAAATGAAGTAGGGATGCAAATACTGGGACTGATGCCACAATTGTGTATATATATTCTTTCAATCTGCTCCCAGGTATAATTGCTGGAATTTGCAGCATTAAAATATTCTACAAAACTATTTATGCAGTCTGTTGCATCGTCAATATCAGCAGGTGCATATGCATAAAAACCTGTAACGATAGTGTTTAGTGAAACACAATTAAACCTGGGCGAACATACATCAGGGTAGACACAGCATATACGCCAGTATTTATCTACAATTTGATTCCAGTTGTAACTATCCTGGAAATAATTATTAAAATAATAGATGAATGCTTCCCTGCAGGTGCTTTCTCCCTGGTCATCTATGCCAATACCCTGATCTATATAAAATCCCTCAATACAATTTTGAAGATTTTCGCAATTCATTTCCGGAGCCGCTGAATTTGCAATTGATGTAATACCATTACGAATAGAAGTTGACTTATCTGTAAATGATTTTTGATTCTTAACAGTATCGGTTATGTTATTTAACTTCCCTTTTATTATAACGGGACAGGTTGGAACTGGTTCATTGCAGTTATACCATATAATAGTTGTTTCCTGTGTACAGGTTGTTTGTTCCAGTTCATCACAATGCTGATAAGCATTGAATAAACCTTGTGAAATGGTTTCTCCGTAAGTCTGAAGCAGATAAGCATTCAGAGAGGCAAAATTATTCGGATCAAATGAACTGGCAGTTGCAGCAGTTTTGATTTGCTGGAATCTTTCGCAATTGCATGATTCCAATGTGGAAATCGGCGGATTAACCAGACGTGGTCCCTTGCCATATGGTCTTGGGAATTCAATTACAAAAGGATTACAGAAGTTAGTACGGCTGATGCCATTACTGGCCAGCACATCATTGATGATCGCTTCGAAGCTTTGATCATTTACCGGTACGGTTGGATTGGGACCAATATTAGAGGAACCATATGGGTTCTGGGCATCACTACCGTTGATGCATACCTGCTCCATTCGTGTTACAATGGTTGTAATCATCGCCTCTGTTAAAGTCGTGCATTGCCTTAAAGATTGTTTCCAGTAATCAATGTAGTTATGACACTGGCTTTGATAAGCGGCTTGTCCCGGATTCGGATTGGCAGGAGGATACACAGGAGGTGGTGGCGGCCCTCCCGGTGTTGTGGGTATCCAGTTCCAACTATTTCCTTCACTCGTACTGGTATTACTGTATTGCTGGCCAATCTGGTTGATGGTTTCGGGAAACCTTAAAATATAATGTTCATCAACCAGTGTTTGTGCCGGAATAGTTGGTGTGTTGTCTTTAATCAGTTTATTTACCAGTTGATCCCGTTCACTTTGATACATGCCGCTGAAAGCCTGCCACAAAGCAGCCTTTTCATCATCTGAAGTAATATCGCTGAATGGAGGTACCAACGGAACAAGATTCCCTGGTGTACCAAGCACACAGGCAGTAGCTGTTGATCCTGTAAGATTGCGGCATTTTATACTCGCCCTGGCAATCTGCCACATCGTAGCTACATCCGAAGAAGTAGCACCAACCTGCATATAATTCACAAAAACTTTCTGAACAAAAGGATTGAGGTATTGACTAGTATTTGCCGAAACTTCAGGTACTGCAAAAAACGGATCATTAACCAGGTCTGCCTGTGATAGCATGAGGTAAGTATCACCACTCACAGAAACATCTCCGGCAACTGCTTGTGCCCAGTCTTCTGCTCTTCCAAACCGGTTGATCCAGTCATAAGTTGGGGTTAATTTTTCTTCAGCAAATATTAATTTTCTGAACTCAGGGTGATAAGGTAATAATGCATCAGCCCAACTATTTTTAAACAGATTTTTAAAATCAGGACCTGAAATTGTACTTAAAATATTTGCTGCCGGGGCGGGAGGATGAATGGTAACATCCACAACTCCATTGGCATCCAGGTATTGACCTGCGTTTATAGTAAGCGGGTTGGGTTGGTAAGTGAGTGGATTTCTATAAAAAGGTCGGGCCAATGTTCCAATATTTTCTGTAGAGAAAATATTATAAGTATTATACATTGTATTGTTAGGTGCAACTGTACTAATTCCTTGAATTTGCGATTGACCTGGAGAAAGGTTTGCATTGATCGCATACTGTCCGGTATATGGAATCATATCCATGATCATCAATCTGCGCTTGGCTGATATCTGCTGAGATATTCCAGTACAAACTCTTGTACAACGCATCTTGGCATTGTTATAAGAGGTTTGAATCTGCGTAAGGATAGCTGCCGGAGGATTTGAAGGATTACCTATAGATGCCAGATAATTTGCCTGGTATTGAGCCAGGGTTCCCAACTGATTTAAGCAATCATCACAGGATACCTGAGCGGGAGTATAATTGGGATCATTACAGTCTGATTCCTCAAGTAATACATTGTAAACAGAATCAATAATATCCTGTTCTGTTTTACAAAGAACCTTCGACATGTATAAATCAATATACTGTTGTAAGGAAGCTTCATTTATTTTAAGCGACTTTCTAACCGTATATGATCCCGTAGGTAAGGCGACATTAAAAATAATATTGTTGGTAGAAGTTGGTGCAGGTGCTGATCCTATTTCATCAAATGGCAAGATGGGAGTGCTGCAATTATCGTCTACTGTACCCGAAAGACTCACGTTGGAATACTTGTAAAGGATAGGATCTTGTTCACCGGAATCATCTGTAATTGAAAATTCAAGGTCATAAGAACAATCCAAACATATAAATACATCCGTAGTACAGGATTCTGCTAGTAACGACTGTGGATTCAAATTATAAGTAAACTCATAATTAGTCTGGAAAGGCACCAGTAAAGTTGTGGTAGATTCGATTACACTATTGTTTTTAATAATGTTCGTTCCATTTGCCAATAAGTTGCGGGTTATAATATTGCCTTCCTGATTTGGATAATCGGTCGCATTTAAAGATAGTGGCACCAAAGTTCCGGGCACCGGGTCTCCAGCTAATGCTGTAGCAATAGTTCTTCCATGCATATCGGTATAGCTCACACTTATCTGCCCATTTGCATCTTTTACCATTGTTTTAAAGTAGTGGGTAAACTCTCCTACTTCAGTACCAAATAGTCCATCTAATTCCTCCTGAGCAGGCGTTCCATAATAATACCTGGTTTCTTTACCACTTCCCATATTCATGGCTGACCCAACACCACTCTGAGCCAGTATACGTCCTGTAGCATCAGGAGTATACCTTGTAACTGTATAGGGATAGCCTTCAGCATCAGGAATCAGTTTACTGGCATTATCAGAATTCATTTCAGGGTTGGATGGACTGTAATACTGCGCAGTGCTTCCACTGGTATTGCTGAGTGCAGGTGTTTGATAAAATGCTGTTCCTGCCGCATTTACAGGCATCAGGTCAAAAAAATCTGAAGGATCCTGCAAACCAGATGCCTGCCCGTTAAATAAATTCAGGTTTGCTCTGTAGGCAATAATTTTATCCATACTGGGTGCAGGCAAAATAGAAACGGCTGCTCTGCCTTGTCCATCATAAATCGTTTCTGAAGTAACCGCTGTTTTGGTTGTATTATCTTTTGTAACAGTTTGCCTTCCCCTGAGAGAACCATCAAAATATTGCATTACCGTTTTACGCTTACTGTCCTCAGCAAAGCTTGTGGATACCTGCCAGTTTAATGCAGGTTCATGCCCATTGAATGCGTAAGGTGTACCTGTTATCCAGGGGCCATCTTGACGCTCACCAGAATTCCTGATATTTACTGCCCGGATTCTGTAATACAATTTTCCGATTCCATTATATAATAAAGGGATACTATAATTACTGTATTTTACAGGTACATCAACCCTTGTCGCATTATTAAAGAAAAGCAGGTCTGTATTCACACTACTGCCGCCATTAAAATAAAGTGGACTGAAATCATCTTCAAGCCAGGTCCACTCAATTTGTGTATAGTTATTGCCAGTCTGATTGCCGGGATGCCATTGCCAGCTTACGACCAATTCATCCGTTACAGGCGGCTGAACAGAAGCAGCCAATGCAGTTGCCGGTTGCAAAAATGAAGGATTGGTAGACAGTTCAAAATATCTTTTCGCCTTCATAACAGAAGACAGTGACAATACAGATCTTGCATCGAATCCACCGGTTCCGCTTGAAGGGTTAGGCGTTACCGTTACTACTTCAATACGTATATACTTTGCATTATCAAGGCTCAGGTAATTTTTTGCATTGTACTTTGCTCCTTCCTCTTTGGTATAACTTACCGTGAATTCCTGATCGAGTAATTCATGATAATTCAAAGCACTTTCACCATAGCGGATATTTACTTTTACAGTAGCAGTAAAATTGTAAGGTATAAGCTGGTTTCCTTCTTCCAATACACTCAGTATAATTACATTCTTGATAACCACCGAAGCTTCATTGTCATCCTGGTACTGTTGCAGGATTACAGCATTGGGCGCAATTCCATTGCCCGTCAAAGGCGCAGACTCCTGCACGGATTCAATGCCCTCCTCTCTTTGAGCATAGGCAGACAATTGAATTAATATTGCGAAAGCCAAAGATGCTGCTTTCACAAAACGGGCACCTGAGTTACCGGAGTATGAGAATAATTTCATCATACAATCACGAAGAGTATTTATAAATTTCATACTTAGCTTTGGATTATTGCCTTATATATATGAATCTAGTTTTGTTCTTTAACTGAATACATTTCATAGCCCGGGGATCCTACAAACTTCCCTTCTTCAGATCTCACTACCCGGTCTGATATCTTTACAGGCATAACAGTATTACTGTCATGTTTAATCGTTTCAAACACATAATGAATGGTTTTATTCTTTATCATAAATTCCCTGTTCCCGATTAAAACTATATCTCTTGGATATTTTGATTGAGTAAGAGAACCAGGCATCATTTCTTCTATTGGAATCAGTAACCGGTTTACCATGATAACTTCTGCAGGTTGTTTACTTTCTTTATCATAAATTATATTCATTTGATTGTTTGCAAGTCCTCCCGGATAAAGTCTGCTCCTGCTTTCTAATATTAATCCATTAACACCCTGACTCTTATTGACAAAATACTGATCCAGGATCGCAGCCTGGTTAGAATCGGGAAGTCCCAAATCTGAAAACTTTTTCATCTGTGACATCAGTTTTCTTGATTCAGAAAAAACGAGTAACCGCTTACTGGAATTATTGACCAATACTGAAACAGAATCTGATAAAATCTGTTCCGTATCTCCAAATGACAGGTATGCATTCGTCCCTGAAAGAAAAAAACTTCCTTTCATACTCATTGTATCTGATGGATTCGTAACATAGTTGGTGGATACTGAATATTGCATATTCACCTGTACTGGCTGCTTTTTGTAATCTTTGAAAATCACAGCGAGTTTTTTAAGCAGTTGAATACTATCAGGATCAGACATAACAGTATTTTTTTGTGCCGATACAGAAAAAGGAATAGCAGCTGCCGATATTAAAGTCAACATACAATTGAACAAAAAATGTACTCTTCTTTTTAACATAGCTCTTTATTTGAGTTTATCCGATTGTGCCTTTTTAACCTTAAAATCATTTGTTTTACCATTAACAGTAATTGAAACAGATGATGCACCATTTGCTAAAGCAGCTGCCCATTCTGGTAAATGTTTTTTCGCTTCCTTCCCTCTGAAATATTCTGAAAAAACAATCCGGTATTTATATTCGTCAATTTTCAATTCCGGTTTACGTTCAATTGAAGCAACAGGAATCATCTTAGTTTTAATTAAAGCCGGATTGCTCTTTGGTATATTTTTCTGAGATTTTCTAATATAGGTTGTATAGGAAATACTTATAGGTGCCAAGCGGTCGGAGTAATAAATCACTTCAGTTTCAGTTACCAGCAAAGCAGAATCATTTCTAATTTTTTTATCTGTATACAGCATCCTAGATTTGCCGCTATCCAAACGTTCTATCAGGTAAGGCCCGGCGCTATATAGCTTCTTCATATGTGTTCTGGAAAATGGAGAAAATCCAGATGGTGGGTCAGCTTCACAAGTTGGTCTGAGAATCAAATATTCGTTGTTTGTGATATCAGATTCCTTGATAAGTTGTGTCAAAGTTTCAACGTCATACTTCTTTTTATTAGCGATTACACTAAAGTAATCTCCATCAGACCGAAAAATATAGGTTGTATCTCTGTAATACAGTTCTTCCTTACTGGATACTGATCCACTATAAATATTCGCTTTATAAAAAACTTCGGGATGTTTCTGATAATTCACCAGGAACTCGAATTCTCTTTTCAGCAAGCTTTCAATGGAGTCGGTTTGTTTCTGGGCAAAAGTCTGGACACCCAGAAATAAATTTCCTACAGCTATGATTACTAAGAATTGAAACGCTCTGTATTTATTAGGCTTCATGATAAATTAATTAACGTCATTGATTTGTGTTTGCTTGGCACTCCTAGTTTCTGAAATGGTTTGAATTCCCCGAACGGTTTCCTTCTTAACCCTTACCAGTTGGCCTTCTTCATCATACTCATAAAAAGTGGCATAGTTGTTATCATCTAACTCAGCTACCAGTCTTAAAGAAACAGGATCATATGCATAACTCTTCATATTGGCATTGAATGGATGTATCCTGATATCATCAAAATATACAGGCGTTGTTCCATCATTGTGAAATACCAGTTTGCATTTAGCCGGATCATCAGGCATTTTGAAATTTGCTTCAACTCTTTGCCAGCCATCAATCACCGGTCCTTTGGGTAATAAGGGAATCTGGTTCGCTGTAAAATCAGTGGAAATGACAAAGTCAATAGGCTGAATGGTTATGTACCCGCAAGGGTCTGTTGTATTAGCCGGACAATTCTGCCGAACCCAGGCACTCATGTGCATATCCTTTCCAGGAACAAATGAAAATACCGGGTTCATCATATCGGGTATTGCGGGTATTGGTCTTTGTGCGGTACAACCACCAGCTGATTGAAGATTTTTGTAACTAATAAAACCGGTGCTCAATAAATTCATATGAAACTCATCACTTTCAGAATTACATTCGTCATCACCATCACATACACATGCACTTACTTTACCATTAGTACAAACAGTTATAACACGATAATTTCCCGGTGTTAAACAAAACTCGACGTTCTTATCGAAATTATAAATTGAACTTCCAGGATTATCAATACTTGATGTGGGTGTTACATTGGAAATCCCTCCCGCAGAATTAACTGACTGCAAATAAATTACCATTGTTGGTCTGTTTCTATAAGCAGTAAAATAAAGAGGATTGGTAGTCCAAAGCCTAAAAGTATAGTTGCCTGTACTGTTAATTTTTAAATATTGAGTTACCCTGTTTTCATAACCCCATGATATAGGATTAGTATTAAGGGTGTTAATCATTACGGAACCACTAATTAAATTCATCCCAAAATCTGAAGTAGTAAATGTTGGCGTAGTTGCAAATCCATTGGGCCATGCTGAACTAAACGTCAAAGTACCACCAGGATTTGTTAAAACCTGCTCACTCTGTGTAACATTAGGGAATGTAAAATCCTGTACTTCTGCTGTTCTGATGGGTATGCCTGCCAATGCTTTCTGACCCGGTAATAGTTTCATCATTTTCACCCCAGTATGCGCATTGATTTGTTCTACCCTGGCATCTACGATAGGAGCATTTGTTCCCATATTAGAGAGAGAGAAATGTTTTTGCGGACATTGATTCCATGTGCCGTTATTCTGACTAAGATCTTCATTGTAAGCTGCGTCTTCAAAACCTTCATAACCGATATCGTTGTAACGTGCATTGTTTACAACCGCAACAGGAATGGTTCGATTAAAGCCATATTGTGCTGATGAATAAATATCCAATGCATTCCTGGTTTCCAGATCAAGCCCTTTAATGTTGACCAATGTTTTTTGTTCATTGGATATCCACTTTTCATTGGATGCATCTTCTATTAAGTGACCAGCAGAATTGAAATTCCAGTAAGCCCCGAAATCACTTAAAAAGCCATTCGCAGGAAGGTTTGTTGCATTGGACGGATCAGACTCTGACCGGTTCCCATAAAACACATAATTCTTCCAGCTTTTAAAGTTCCCCAACAAAGCTTTCTGATACGGATTCATGACGATTTCCCAAATTCCCGCACAACTGGGTGTTTCAATCATTTCAGTAGTACAAGGGGCAATTGAATAAACATATTTTCTGAAAACATCATTGTCTGAATGCCATTTCTCATTAAAATTCACTGCTGTTGCTGAAATAACTTTAAGGTCATTGTTAATAACCAATTGCCTGTTATTGCCTGTACCACTTACTGGATTCTCTCTCGTAACAAAACTCGCAACCTTTGCATCCAGCAGATTTCGTTTCCCACTTCTGATGATTCTGAATTTGACATTGTTGCGATGGCACAATCTTCCTTTTGCATCAATAAAAATAAAATCAGGCGTACTATTAAATAGAGAACTGTTGTTCTTGTCTTTGTCAAATGCCCATAACATATCTACAGGCGGAGAAGAAAGTGTGACAGGACAACTGATGGCTGCATCGGTTCCGGGATCCAGAACCATTAACTCATCACCACTCTCAAAATAAGATGCAGGGATTCCACTGATCTTTCCTTCATTGAAACTAGCGGTATAAACAAGATCAATATTTTTATATGCCAATCCCATTCCACTATAAGCCCAATAAGCCGGGTAACTGGTTGAATAAACCGGTAACTTATATTCATTGGCGGTTCTGTTTACAATCACCTCACCGGTTTCAGCATCATACAAAATATTACTGGTACTTACCTGGCTCCCTTTGTCTATTACAACTACACTATCAACTATACTGTGATAAGAAATCACTTTTGTGGTAGTTACTGCACGGTATATATTTTCACTTTCTGCACTAACGGGCCAGATAAAAGGTATCCAGGCTGGTATTATGACAGGAAAACCATCTGCCTGTCCCTGCACATCATAATTATTGCTTTTAACAATGAATTCCCTGGTATCAATCATCAGTTCCACATCGATCCCCATATTGCCTTCTGCAACTGTTCCCCCATTTAATCCATTAACAAAATCAAACTTTTCATCCAACCCTTTATCCCCGGTGTTCCGGTAATAATTCCTGGTAAAATTAACCGGCGTTTCATCATTACCTTCAGCAAATGAAGCCTGCGACTTCATTTTACCATGCATGTCATTTGTTTCAACAAGGAAACCCTGTGAAAGTGTTCTACTATCGTATGAAAACTTGTAAAAGAAATTCCCAAAAGAGGATTGACTGAAACATTTATCCGACGCAGGATCAAATGGAGTATGCTGGTATTGAACAGGATAATCCTTCGCGGTAAAAAATTCTGTAACCTGCTTTCCAATACCCGATCTTGATTTCGTGGTAGTAGGGTTAATAGAAGATTTTCGAACAGACGTAACCGTTACTTTACTGTACCCCACCATTGGCGAAGGAAAAAATGCATCCAGAACAGGCATCTCTACTGCCGAATAAGAAGCAGGCCCCATGGGTAATTTATTGGCCACCTGTACGATTGTTTGAAATGGATTTTCTTCACCGCCCATAGAAGGCTCATAGGAAGCAACACCACTACTGATCGTTCTTACAGTTCCATTAAGTACTTCAGTTGTTTTATAGTCATAAGTTTGTCCATACTCAGAGGTATATTGCCCGGTCATTCTTTCCCAGTTATCTCTCAGTTTTACTGTTTTAACTCTTTGACCTCCGCCAAACTTAAGTCCGGTAGGATTATTCAGTCGAACAAATGAATGACCTAAAACAACGGTTTGTGCTTTTGCATCTCCGCTTGTAGATCGCAGAAACTCAACCGGGTTTTTAAATGCACCCTTTAATGCATCCAGCCATGATATCAGCAAATCGCCGATCTGCTGCAATCCAGATCCATCGGGTATATCATAACCAGCAAAAGCCTGACCTGGCAGCAGTTCTCTTAAAAATTCAATCGCAGTTAAGGATAATGCGCCAATATCATCAACCCTTTTTAATTTAACCCATATTGTATTACTGTTAGAAATGCCATACCAGTCTCCAGTGGCATCAACCTCTGCATAGCAGGGTATATACTCTACTCCTTTGGGCATATTTACGGCCAGCTTAAAAGCAAGTTGTTTCTGCCCTTCCAGATATTTTTTATACATATTGGGTTTATCTGAAGCATTAATAGGATTCATATTATAATTCTCAGGTACTTTTATAAAAACATAATCTTTCTCAATAATGGCATTTCCGGCTACTTCATATAATTTATTGTTCATCACATTCAATGAAGGAGTCGTTCCAAAACCAGCAATCTCCATCATATTGCAGGCACGCTTATTTTGAACAAAAGCATAATCATCGCTTTCATATTCAATATCTATTCTGCCGCCGGAAGGAAGTAATATTTTCTTCAAAGACCAGGCGCCGGCATTGTTATCTGCAGTTGTTTTGTCTTGTACTGAATAAGGATATACAGAATTCAGCAGGGTTGAAGGCGTAGAGGGATTTGAAGATGCATGTTTATAGGTGCCCCATCTGTCGGTTGCACCAAAGCTGTAATCGGGATTATCAACAGAAGCTTGTGCTGCACTTCTTACATAAGAAAATACATATTGATTTTTTACATTGACTCTCTGTTGACCATTAAAAGTGAAATAAATTTTTTCCAGGGTTAATTTACCCGTCTCAGTATTATCAGTATTATCGGGTGTGCCTTTGCATAAATTATAGGAATATTCAAACCAAACTGTTTTGATTGGTTTGGCGCCATTGTTGCCCAGGCCATTCTTTTTTAAATCAGCTTTATTGTACAAGTCAATTTTCTTCAGCCTTTTTTGAGTATTATCAGCCGCATCTATTCCTCCTAATTCGGATACAGAACCTTTACCATCTTTCCTGTTTTCCAAAGTAAATATGGCTATCATTGATTTGGATTCAATAGAATGTACATACCAGCTTTCTCTTTGCCCTGTTGAAATAATACCCTTGTCATCTTTTGTTTCTGTAAGCTTTCCTTTATTGAAATTTGCTTCATTCCCTTCACTTAAAGGTGTCTTCCAACGATTGGTTCCCCAATTGGTATAATTGAATTTTACAGCGTTGCCATAATCATTCTCTGTAATCCCATTCCCGTCAACATCCACATAATCAGGGCTGAGCAAGCCAGAAAGTAAAAAAGAATGAGCATAGGCTGGTGTGGTTGAAATTTGTACATAACCATCTGTTGCCCTTGAACTATTGTCATTCAACAAAGTAGAAGATGTACTTGCTTCGTTTGGTATAAATCCAACTTTATCAGGATGTGTGGAAGGCGCTGAAGGATTTGCTGGAACAGAAAAAGTAAAATCTTTCTGTTCAAGATTATAAACCGGTAAACCATATACATAACGGGTACCATTACCTTCCGTTACAGTAATCTGTGAAAAATGATTTTTCTTCCTGTAGTTGCCTTCTCTGGGAATTTCGCTATAAACGAGATCGTTGGAACTGTTTAAAGGCTGTGCAGGATTGTAACTTCTGATTGCTTTTTCCAATGCAGCATTCGTTGCTTCTTCTGCAGTTAAAAAGCTTACTACCTGTGTTCTTTTTTTCCTTTCATTAACAGAAGATGCAGTTGACACATCTACAAATCCTGCAGCATAACCATCTTTTCCGAACATTTCCAGTTTTGGTTCAATGGTCGGACTCATTGGAGCGCCACCCAATGAAAACCGAACCAATTTCAATCCACCTATAGCATTATACTGATTAGGATTAATAACACTGTTCTCGCCCGGATTCCTGAAATATACTTTCTCTCTATCGGGAGAATTATCAGCCGTGGCATTTCTAACGCTGAATGTTGTACGCAGTTTATTTCCTTCACCCCAATCTCCGATAGATGTAGGTGTGGTTACCACACTGGCATTGGCACCAAAGTGCATTGGTGGTGAAATATCAAAACCGATATTGAGACTTTTATCCCTAGACTGGGTAAGATTATCCCTCACATACATCAGATCATTCCTGTATAGCCGGATACTACCTCCTGTACCCTCGCCCTGAATAGAAAACACATCGTAAGTATATTGCGGAACAGAAATAATCGGTGTATTTCTGTCTACCTGGTTATCATTTAACCTGGTAAAATCCATTACGGCATTGGCATCATTAACGGCTTTGTCGGCATAGAGATAGCCTACCATTTTTTTACTTTGTAAAATATCTTCGTCTGCTATTTCAGAAATCTGCCTGTATACTTCACCTTCAACAGAACCATGCACTCCAAATACACCGCCACCCAATTGAAACTTTCCGGAAAAAGCTTCATTGGTTACGGGTATTCTGATAGATGGAGTATAACTTGGTTTACTGAAGCTGATTGAAGTGGAAAGAAGCGATTGACCAATAGAACTGGAATAAGGATTCTTTCTATTACCTTCTTCTTGTTTGCAAGCGCTCTCTGTTTTACTGAAGGATGCCTGACCATAAATCTGCAATGACTTTATACCAACCCGTGAATTATAACTTGTACTCAATCCAAATGTTCCTTGTCCACCAGATTTTGCATGGCTATCAGTTAAAAAAGATCCAGCCGATAATGATACACTTGGCGACAAGGTGACTCCGCTTCTGGAATTTAAATTTGCTCCAACACTTACGCCTATAGACGCAGAAGTGGTATCTCCAGCTTTTTCAGGTTTTGATTTACTGGCAATTTTGAAATTTGCACCTCCTTTAATACCGAGATCAAGTGCGGGCCCCAGGTAATTGTTAAACGACATTCCCAATGACGCATCAATTGATAAACCAAAAAAACTTTTGATACCAATCAATTCACCATCCGCTCCAAGATTAACTCCCCATGTTTTATTTCTTTTCATTTTCTGGCTCTGAACCTGTAATTCATCTCCGTTAAAATCATCGGGAACGCCCCGCATGTTCCGATTGATATTACCGGGATTGATATTCCAACCCAGCCCTACCCAACTGGCTTCCTGTTCAACTCCAACTGAACCGTCATAGAATATATTAATCGGGTAACCCCCAACATCCATCAATGGAATATTATAATTAAAATCGCCGGTAAACAGATTTACCATATTATCAGCTCCCACAGACTTAAAAGAAGACATTTCCGGTTGGCCTGGCCCTCCGATATCATTTAAAATCCTGCTTTTCTCCGCAGGGATTTCCGTTTTATCGGGATGCACATTGATATCCGGAGAAGGAGCAACAGCTTCAGGCAATTCCTTTATCTTATTGCTACCGGAATAAAAATGTGGCAGTTCCCGGATAATATTTCCGGACCTCATTCTATCAGCATATGCGGGTAGCACAATTGAAGAATAAAAAGTTATAAGCAATAACATCGAAATAAAATACCTGAATCTTTCTGATAATACCTGTATCATAATAATGTACTGTTAATTTGAAAATTACTGGATACTGAAAATGGACATATAATCTTTGCCTTTACTATCGGTAACTACTACCCGATATATATATTCTTTTCGGAAACGTGTATTCAATCTTAACTGAATGTAGTTGTTGCCATATTGAATTTTATATTTTACCTTATCAATCAAATTGCCATCATTTCCGAAAAACTTTATGTCTGTTTCTTTAGATTTATCGAATGAATAATATTTTAACCTGATCGTATCATCTGTTATTATATGAATATGTTCATTCTGCTCATTTTTTAATTCCAGGTAACTAATCCCGGGACTTTCACTTACAGGCTTGATTGATTTATTCACTTTAAAAACCCAGGTTTCACTTTTTCCGGAGTATGTCCTTTCATCTCTGGCTACAACCTGCCATGCATACCATTTATCTTCTTCAAATGACAAAGCAGAAGTTGGATAATTGAGGCTATTGGCTATATGCCCGGATTCATTGTAAAAAGGAATATTACTTTGTAAGGCTTCCGTAGCATTTTGTTGAGGCTGGACTTCTGTAATAAGAATTTCATATTGCAATTGGTTGAACATTCCCGCTGGTGTGGGTGGAACCCAGTTAAACTGAGTTGGGGGCATATCAAGCACTGAACTATCAGAAGGGGTTGTTAACATAGGTGGACTTAAAGGCTCTGTTTCAAATGCAATACATTCTTCGGCCAACGAAGTTTCTTTAACCGGTACAGAATTAAGCACATAACAAACAGTATAACTCCCAACCGGCATGAGTCCCTGAAACGCAGTATTGATACCAGGCATCAGATAATTATACTGAATAGGATTAAGTACCTGTGCATTTAATTGCTTTGTACCCTGGGCTATGGTAAACTGATTGCTGCTTGCTGTAAAAATCTCCTGTCCATCTATTCTGTCTCGCACAATGATATCTAACTTACAATCTGTAATCACTCCACTGCTGTTAATTATCATAACATCCCAAAGCTGGTTTCTCTGTACAAGTCCAACTGAAGGCATAGAAGCCTGTATTGAAAACTGAGCTTTACAAATACCCGCCAGGGATAAAAAGAAGCATACAATAAATAAACTTTTGGTTTTGCTCATGTCAAAGTTTTTTTAAAATTCACTAAGTAAACTAACCCTGCCTGTTTGAACAGATTGCAGCTGTCCATTAAATGAAGGGAGATAATATTTATCTACGTTTAACTGAATACTACCAAGTTTTCTGATGCCGATATTTACACCGGATGAATAACCAAACAGGTTACTTTTTTTCTGAAAGCGATTCCATTTCAATCCACCAATCAATGAAAAGTGTTGTTTTATTTGCCAGCTAACTTGCTCCTCAAGGGTTAGTAAGTCTACTTTCTCCTGATTGGTATAAGAAAGATTAGTTTGTATGATAAACCTGTTCAGAAAAACACTGTGGTTAAAAGAGTAACTGGTTGCATTGTAGTATACAAAACCAGTATCTGCCCCCTGATTATAAAAACGAGTATAAACAAAGGAATTGTTCATAGCAATCTTTTTAAACCGGTAACTATATCCCGAAATAATGTTTAAACTATTGTACCTGTTTTCAGTTAAAATATTTCCTGCGTTAAATGACAATTGAGATACAGGATAAAATCCCACAGACAGAAAAGGATATTTAGGAACACGTAGCGTCATTTGAAGTGACTTAAATACGGTTGAAGAAGAAAAATTGTTTAACCCATAAGGAGACTCAAATTCGTTTTTCCTGATGGCTGCATCCAAAACCAATTTGCGTTTCCATAAATGCTGTTTGAGTTTTATCATCCAGGCATCCTGGTTGGTATTAATTGGGTTTAAATTATAAGATTGAAAATCCTGGCCTACTTTCTTAACAGAAGCAGTAATGTTTGTTTCTGTAGAAGGGAAATTTCCGGTCCACTTTAAACTGATCGCTTCATTAGAACGGATGCGCCAGTTAAGGGCTTTCCCGATTAATTCAGCAGATCTTTGCTGATTGCTATTGGGTTGAAATGACGACTTTGCAATTTCTCCGGTTATTTGATTATTGGCATTAACCCTGAATTTCAACTCTGCTGAAAAACCCAACACCCGTTGTAGTATAACCGGATCTGATACTGAAGAAGCATTCAACAAAGATTTTTTTCCATTATAGAAAGTAAAAATCAATTGTGTTTTATTTTTTGCTCTGATTCCTGCTCTCAGGAGATACAGCGACTGATCAGGAATTTCTCGTCGGTCTTTGGCAATAAAATCCCTGAATCGATAGTTCACTTTACCTGCAGCAAAGGCGAAATAAAAATTACCCGGGTACACTTCGGTGTTCAAGCCGGTAACTGCAATATTTTTTACTGTAAGTTCAGAATAGTCAAGCCATGTCCTTCCCAAAGAAAATTTATCTACCGCAAGCAACATACGCTGAAGCCTGGTAATTGAATCTCTGGTAATGCCGTACTTACTTATGAATTTTTTCAATTCTTTTCTATCTGTGATCTTATCTGCTTCAGACTGAATTTTTGCAAGAGAATCAGTCATATTCTTTTTCCACTTCTTTATTCCTTGTTCCATTCTCTTTAAAGAATCCTGCCATAAAGCGAGCTCTTTCTTTTTACTTTCATATATTTCTCTATACTTATTGTGATTCTTCATTGAATCTATCCCCGATCTATCAAGCAACGACTGTGTTGCAGAATCGATCCTGTTTTCAGCTTTTTTCTGCAATCCCTGAACTTCCTGAGAGAATTTTCTGTACTTAGTGTATCCCTTACTCATAAAATCACTGTATGCTTGTGATAGTCCTGCAGTATCTGATAATGTTGTAGTTACTTTTTCTTTATAAGCATTAACCCTGGATTGAACATTCCTTCGCAAAAAGGATTTTTTTTCATTCAAAATCTCTTCCATTCTTTTTGGATCCTGAAGCCATTGTTGCAATTCCTGTCTGTATAAATTACCTTCTTTGTATTTAGCTTCAAGTGCTTTCAATTTATGTTCATCAAACCTGGAACCGATTTCAGATTTTACTTTCCCTTTAATCAAGCTTAATAACTGCTTTTGAGAATAACCGGTCTGAATATCCAATGTATTTCTGAAGTAGGGAGAATTGCTGCTTCTACTACGTACAGAAAGCGTTAGAGGATATTTATTGAATAACAATACATTTAGATTTGTTTGAACCAGTTGCTGAACAAGATCATTTTGTGCAAATGGTGTATCTATATAACTTCTGTACATTAGATTATACAATACATTGCCATGCACCACTATTGCTTTCGCATGGGATGGAGAAAAACTGTTACTGGTGACTGCTGTTTTCCGGGAAGGCAAACCCGAACTTCCATCTATTAAATGAATCGGAAGAAATGCCCTACTCCTGCAATTAAATACCAACATCATTGTGCTGTCATTTATATAGAACTGTGCATGTGAACGATTTACTAAAAAATCTGTTCTGTCATCCTGTGGCACTTGATTAATAATATTCTGGCCGTATCCTGCATACGTAAGCAAATTCAATATGAACAGCCAAACCTTTTTCATTAATATTTAATTTTCAAAAAACAGGACAGAACGTAGAAGGCAAAACATTGCTTGTCTCTTATGAATAAGAGATTAGTAATTATTGTATTTGCGAAGAGGATTGCAGGAAGAATCCTGCGCTGAATCGGATATTAGGATTTATAATAAATAAATTATCTAGTTGAAATTAATATCAAATCAAAGCAGATCCAAAAACTTTCATAACAATTTGATATCTGTGTTGATTTTCCAAAAAACCGCGTCATTTTAACCAATAAGTCAAATCACCTGGATAAAAATAGACTATCAACACAAAACTGAATGAATCAAATCTATCTGTTATGTTTAAAACATTGTATCATTCTGTTGTTTTTCTCTCGTTAAAAAGAGGTTTTCAACTTGCTTAACAAATGTGACATAAATAAGAGAAACTAAAAATCCCCCATGTGGGGGATTTTTAAATATTCAATTATGTAGTAGCATTTACTTCAACTCAAACCCATCATTTATCACCGCTCCTTTTTTTATCACCACAATACCATCTTTAATAGCAAACAATGAATGATCGGCATCGGGCAAATGGTTTCCACCAACAATACTAACGTTGTTGCCTATACGACAATCTTTATCTACAATCACATTGGTAAGTGTGCAATTGTCGCCAATACCAACCTTGGGAATGCCTTTTATATAATTATGTGCAATCTCTTCTATCGTTTCATAAAAATCATTCCCCATAATATAACAGCTTACAATCTTACTCCCCTCACCTATCCTGCTTCGTATTCCAATCACCGAATTGGATATACTGCTGGCATGAATAATTGATCCTTCCGCAATAATCGTTTGTTCAATGGTGGTACCACTTACTTTGGCTGGTGGCAACATGCGTGCACGGCTGTATACCATTTTTTTGTTATCAAACAAATTGAATGGCGGTATATCAAGTGTCAATGCCAGGTTGGCTTCAAAGAAGGAATAGATATTTCCGATATCCGTCCAGTATCCATCATACTGGTAACTCACTACTTTATATTGAGCAATTGAATCCGGAATTATCTCTTTACCGAAATCAGTGGCATCTTTTTTCTCTTCTTCCAGTAATTTGAAAAGTATTTCCCGGTTGAATATATAGATACCCATGGAAGCCAGGTAATGTCTTCCTTGTATTGCCATTTCATCGCCGGTATTGCTAACCCATTGAGGCAATAATTCTTTTGCTGGTTTTTCTATGAAGGAGGTAATTGAGTTGGCTGCATCTGCTTTTAATATTCCGAATTCCGGCGCTTCTCTTTCCCCAACAGGAATGGTGGCTATCGAAATATCGGCTCCTGTTTTTGCATGGTTGTCGAACATCAATTCAAAATCCATCTGATACAATTGATCGCCACTTAAAATCAACACATATTCAAATTCATTTTTCTCAATGTGTTTGAGCGATTGGCGAACAGCATCTGCTGTACCCTGGAACCAACCCAAACTATCGGGTGTTTGTTCTGCAGCGAGTATATCTACAAAGCCACTGCTGAATCCACTGAATTGGTAAGTATTTTTTATATGCTTGTTCAGCGATGCAGAATTGTATTGCGTTAATACAAACATCCGGTTGATATTGCTGTTGATGCAATTCGATATGGGAATGTCTACCAACCGGTACTTGCCTGCTATAGGTACCGCAGGCTTACTCCTCGATGCAGTTAATGGATACAACCTTGATCCCGCTCCGCCGCCAAGAATTACGGCTACTACTTTTTTGCTTAGCATAAGATTCTTTTTATAAAATTGAATTATAGAGGTCAATGTATCTACCAGCGCTGTTTTCCCAGCTGTTGTTGATTTCCATC